>Ga0115013_10000983_pt1 | contig 16795 bp, 20 predicted proteins | sample SouAtlMetagenome_2_FD_88686 | JGI IMG/M metagenome (GOLD analysis project Ga0115013, IMG submission 88686) | Marine eukaryotic phytoplankton communities from Atlantic Ocean - South Atlantic ANT15 Metagenome | ecosystem: Environmental > Aquatic > Marine > Oceanic | place: South Atlantic Ocean...
GGGCAACGAGAAACTAGATGTTTTTTGGAGAAATAATTTGTACAAATTCCTGAGATTATTTATATCGGCAATCGAAAAGCTTCCAAAGAAAAATATAGTAGTTTATCGCGGGGTTAGAAAGAATTTTCACATGGATCCAAAATATCAAAAAGAAAAAATTGTTACGTGGTGGGGAATTTCGAGTACCAGTGAATTCAAATCTATTGCGAATGATTTCGCAACCAGCGCTGATACCGGAACCTTATTCACTATATATGCCAAAAGTGCAAGAGATATCTCTGCAATTTCGTTTTATCCAAACGAAAGAGAACATATTTTGCTTCCAGGCACCAAATTTAGAGTAATTGACAATCGATTCACCGGCGTGGATATCTTCAGCGGTGGCGAAATCTTGCCACCAAATGAGATTGTTTTAGCGGAAATTGGGCATAAATTCGCGTGAAAGCCATGTTGATTTAAAAAATATTTAAAATTAGCCAGGAGGAAACAAATATTGATCTGTTCTCCACGGGAGGAACAATAGTCTTGCAACACATGCCGGTTGGGCTCTACGCCGGCGATGGTACGCCCCATAATGAGTGATCACATTTATAGATTAAGATTTTATATTGACAACGATGCACCCGAAGACTACGTGAAACGGTGGGAAGATTATAAATATAAGTGTGAAAATGGAGACAGCCAAATTATTTTACGCAATCTCAAGCGATACTGCAAATTAGAACAAAACAAGACATTGCCATGTCTCGACAGATTAGAAGGGGGCTTGGGTGGTAATGATAATGAACAAAATAAGCAAATTATATTTAGACATGGTCTAGACGTGCTAAATGAGGATAATGAGATTGTGTTCGATCAAATTATTAGTACTCGGGCAGAACAGTGGTCACACGAAGAGTTGGATGATTTAGTATTTGCTTTTATTAAAGCAGCTGAAAACTGGGTACAAGCAGAATGTGTTAGAGGTTTTGTAGAAGTGAGACACCAAGATCTTTTTTTTAACATTTTTTAACTCGGCAAAACCCGACCTACCCGCGCGGCGCGCGAACGTTGGCTGCTGTGGCGCTCGGCGCGTTCGTTTTTTTAGTTTTTATCTAGTAAAACCAGAATATAACTCTGTGATAATCTTGTTTTTTAACATCATCCGAATTAGAACCACCAATTATTAAATCGGGTTTATCAATAGATACATCATCGTATAATATTTCCAACATTTTTTTAGTTCTAATAAATCCTTTATGTTTTTTCCATAATGGTTGATGTTCTATCATTTTATTAAAATGATTTAAAGTTTCAGAAATAGTTGATATAATTGGTTTTCCACCATAAGGATCTGTTGTTGTTTTTGGTTCAAAACTATAATTTTTATAACCAGTTTCATCATCATCCGGATTGAAAGCGTGTTGTCCAAATGCTGCAGGATGATTAAAACTATTTATATCATCATTCAGACTGCTGCGAAGATGCTCAAAATTAACTGCATTTTCAGAAGATGGCATTCCATTTACTTTACCAATACGAGAGTGTAAAACAACTTGATAATGACATACGACAAATATGTCGAGTTCAACACCCATGGTAGTGTTGTGCAAGTGTAGTAGTAGTACAGCAGTAGAGGACGGAGAAGAATATACACTACGTTTCCTCCCGCCATAATACATTTAAAGTCCAACCTATCGCTGGTCCCCAATGTCTCTTTCTGTATTAGGTGATTGCGCGCGGCGCAATCGATTCCGGAACTTAAAACACAGCAACGTTGATAACTTGTATTTAAGGCAGCAAGAATTAATCGCGTGGACTAAAGGGCCGATAGTGGATTGTAATCGAAAATATTTCTCTCTGTTTGTGTTGGACAAAGAAAAGGAATTTTGGTCGTCGTCCCACAAAATGGACAGCATGGATTTCCACTGGAATCTAATATCTTGGGTTTGCGGCGCTGGTTGCAACGGTAAAAAAAATGGCAGAAATAACTTCAAATGCAAAAGTTGCGGCAGCCCTCGCGTTCTTGCTGAAAAATTGATTATGAATCATAACTTGAAGTAATTCAAATTTGTTCGGAATTAGATAAATTTTTAATTTTATTTAGTGATTTTAAGTACGCTCGCCGCGGGGATCGCGCTTGATCATCGCTTTCGAACGTTAAAATTCTCCTGGTATCTAGGAGTTGCCTGCAGACGGGACACGTGGAATTGTCCTTAAACCATTTAGACAAACATAGGGAGCATACCTTGTGATTACATCGTATTTTAGGAAATTTTTTTTTTCCCTGTAAGCAAATTGGACATTCGTCTACATGGGAATTCATAAATTATTATGACTCTTTAATTACAACTTGGAAAATTTACAAAAATGGGACTCAAAATTTTTATAGTTGCGCTGATATTTGCAATCGGCCTCGTTGCCTATCGTTCGTTAGAAAAACAGAAAGAGATACACAACAGCATTATAGATTCTGCTAGTAATCCATTTAGGCCACGAATATTTGTCGCCACGTACGGTGACGATGCAAAATCAATAGCATATCATATAGTTGATTTGTTAAAGAAGTCATCATCTCCGTTTTTATTGACGATTGGCATCACACAACAAATCTTTGATGATAAAACAAGCGGAAATGTCGTAAACGAATTAAAATTGATGGGTTATGATCGCTTTTTGCCTAATATTAGAATTTCTTTGTTGAAGAATACTTCAAACGAATACGAGTCATATTTTAATTGCATAAATAATCTGTACACGGACGAGCCGTATTGTGCCTTCATATCGCACGACACGGTCATGTCAAAAGGTTGGGACAGACAAAGCATATCACTATTTGAAAATACGGATTCGCAAAGCAGAAGATTACTACTGACGGCATTTCCACAGAATGATTTCACGGTGTGCGCTGGTAGTTTTCACGGAATACCTCACTTTGAATCTAGAAAATTAGCATTTGATCACGAAGATTTGGCTGTTCCTCTTACATCTGTCTGGACAAGTTACATGTTTACGCTATCTAATGTCGCAAAATATATGTTTGTGCACGATATGACAATACCCCATTGGGCAAGCGCTTCTGTGTTGTCTAGCAAAGCACACGAATTCGAATGTCTTATGGTTTCTCTTCAAAGTTTTAAAATATCTCAAAGTTCAAAAATAGAAACTAAGAAAGAAAAATTTTCTGTCTCAACGTTGACTAATTTAATTAGCGAAGACTATTTAGAGTTTTTAGGCTGGGATTTTTCTACGAGGGAACCCACTGGTCGAGCGCGACTGGGGTTGTTGCCAGACGCAAGCAGCCTTGAAAAACGTCTCAAGTGGGGCGATGCGAATAATCAACACCATGTCAATAACCTCGCGACAGGGACGGTCTAAGCACGTTTTAAAAAACTATTTATCTGGCATCAATCCTTTCCTTTTCCCAAAGCCATGCCAATGTCTTCGGCCAGTAAACGATATAGTTTCAAACGATAACTCGCTTCGCCACAAAGCGTAATCAAAGCCAGCCTGATCGCGCCAACAATTGTTCATTTTTAATATGCGCCACCAGTCTTCTGCAAAGCGTATCATTTTTTGTAAGCCCGGATTTCGCCTGACTAAATAGTTTGTTTCGCTCAACTGATTGTCGACAAACCCCGCCAAAGTCATTTCATCTTTCATGTTATTAAAACATGGCTTATGACAGGATTGCCAACCCTGTCTCGAGGCTCGCCCGGAAATTGCCCCTAGTTCTTGCGCCACCGAATTTTTCCTCTTTGGATTTGGATGTTGTTTACGCAAAACATCAGCAGCGAGGTTCTGCTTCGCCAAGTTTTTTACATTTTGTACATCTTCAACAGATAGTTCCAGATTTCCATCTGCCCATATAACTACCTCATAATCTAAAAGAACCTTAATAACGTGGGGATTTATTTTTAAATACCGCTGCAACCACAGGTTGCGCGTCGAGGGACTAAACGATGACATGTCGAATTCGCGATCGGGTATATTCGGTAAATCATAGACTTCCCACCCTTCTTGTGTAGCGTATGATTTTGTTTCTTCGTTATTTGACATCAAGATGCAGGGCACGTCTAATTCTTTGGGCTTAGTGCGCGGCTTGTCGTACTTACCAGTAATGACGGTATAAATAGCCATGGGTTTTTTTTTCTCGGAAATCATGCATATCGGAATTACCATCTTTTCATACGCAAATATTAAATATATGCCAAACTTGAAAGATCGCGTTTCAATCTCATCAAAAAAACAATAAGCATTTTTGAAGGCGTCCACCCGCATGCCCAATTTTTGTGATTATGAGCAAAAAATTGAAAGTTTTCGCGCATAAGAGAATAGAATAAACATTTTGCTACGACATCATCAAAAAATAGACAATCAAAATCCGTGGATGACGACGACGACAGCTGCTTGGACACGAATTCAAAAACAGTGTGGGACGCAGGGTTAGTTGTCGAAATAATTTTGCCGTGTGGAAGAGAATCCCATGTGTCATATTTCATGTCCCACATCATTGGTGTAAATGGATAAGTGGTATCCGTAAACATAATTAATGTGAATTTAATAGGAATGCTGAGATAAGACATAATTATTCTATTAATTTCTCTTGGCATTTCCTCGATACCATTGAAGAAGCGTGCGTATGGATCAAGTTTTAGAGAAAAATGTAAATAAGTCTCGTATCTCTCCGTTCCTTGAACAAAAAAATCCAACCAGCGATTCCCGTAGCGTTTTTGCAATCTCTTAACTTCCGCTTCGCGATCAATCCAGATATTTGAAAAACGTCGGGGCGGCGGGGCGAATCCTGGTGTTAGATTACACCGCATCATTATCTTTTGTTCAGCAATTATATCCATGTGAAACATTTCTTTTATTTCATCCAAATCAGCTTTTTCTAAACATCGATAACTTGCTTCGCCAGTCCACTTGCGAAACCCAACCATCGTCCCGTTCTCAGACAGGCGACGAAGCCGCCGGTCATGATAATCCCAATCTGAAATGTAAGTTGCCATCCGGGATGGTTTGGCTTGACGTGTTAATCGCTGGAGATAATTCTGACCCGTTGTCTCCGTCGAAATACACACCGACTGCCCCGGCGCCGCCAAAATGGGCTACAACGCGACGGTGACTGGAGCCCCCGCATTTGAGACGGCTCTTCAAGACCAGATCGAAGTGCTCAAAGACTTGGAACGCCAGTGCAAGGAAAAAGCTGAAAGGCTTCAAGAAGAGTCCAGGAAGAAAACTGAAAAGCTTCTAGGTTTGAGGACGGACGAAGCGCGGCTCTCCAAGGAACTTGAAGTTGTGAAGGATAATATCAAGAAATTGAAACCGGATATCTTGCGGGTTGATAACGTAGAGTACGATATCACCCTTTACGTGGACGACAAAAACCTTAAAAAGACACTGTACTACGACCGCGACGAAGATGTTCTTTCCGACAAAGATGATCACCCGCTACTCATTCCGCCTTCTACAAACAAGAGCGACTGGTGCATCACAATTGCGGATGGAACGGTGGATATGGAATTTTTCTCCGAGAAGAAGTTCTACAACCGCTACATGACGAGCATGCTCAATGCGCTCAAGGAACGCGTGCCGTCGCTACACGGCTACGTCTCGTGTCGAGACGCCGACGTTGACATCTACTGGACCATCGCCAACAAGGTGCGCCGCTACGAGCGCGAGGAATGGGCCCTTACCGCCGAAGCGCGCCAAGTGTACTGCTCGGCGCGCTTCGACCAAGTGTACAAGCAGAGGCACTGTTCAAATACGCGCAAGCGCCGTCTCGGCGAAGAAAAACCCAAGGGGGGCGATGAGAACCGATCTTTTCCATGATCACAATAGGGCGGGGACCCTTCCCGATTAAGGCCAAAAGAATAAATATTAAGCCATAGACGAGATTTTTTTTGTTTCCTATTATTAATATGATTCAAGGCGGACAAAGAAAACGACGCGCTTCACGCCTAAAAAAGGCAACAAACGTGCCAACATTGTTACAACAAATACAATCAAATTCATGGATGAAAGATATTTTAAGAAAAAAGGCGAATAACATACCTTTAACGAGCTACGATAAATTTTTATTTAGTAAAATGAAATCTCAAAAATTACCCCCCGGGGGAATGACTGCATTAGTACAAAAATTTAAGAAACCACGATCTCGTCGCAAGTCGAGGCGTAAGCCTGCCCGGAAATCACGATCTCGTCGCAAGTCGAGGCGCAAGCCTGCCCGGAAATCGACCTTGAGAAACAAGCTCAAATACACTTCCCGGGCCTTGCAGGCGGGTTTGCGCAAGGCCCGCAGGTCTTCTCGAAAATCTTCTCGCAAATCTGCCCGTAAATCTTGTACACCAGGCCCAAATAAAAAATTTGCAAAACTTGTGAACAATAAATGTATTAGATTTGGCGACCCGCATATGACGATAAAAAAAAATGAACCAGGGCGAAAACGATCATTTTGTGCAAGGCATCGCTGCAAATCAAAACGGGATCCACAAACGCCAGGATACCAGTCATGTAGAAAATGGAATTGCTGATTATTATTAGACCTCACTGACTGCGGGCGACCCAACATCCTCCTGGGAGAAAAATATAATACGTTTTCCTCCCGGTGTTATTAATCATCTTGCCAAAATGTCAGAAATTGGATGGAAAGTTGTTATTGAAGAAATTAATGGCGTTAAATGCAGATTTCGATATGCGATAGAGGAAACGAATCCAAAGAACCCCAAGCGCAAGCGACAGCGAAGTACGAGCCGTCGGTCCGCTAAAACATCACGGCCCAAAAAAACACAATGCGGAGAAGAAGACGAAGAACAACAATTAGCACAAGACCGTCGCAAACTTCCTTCTAGGGACCAAAAACTAAAAACCCGCTTACTTAAAAAAGCTATTGGCGAGCACGATATGGAATCTTTATGCCAACACTTTGATTCTTACGATTTTTCAAAGGCTATTTACGGCAGTGCTCTTCCATTTATTTATGCTGTTGATTTTGGATTTCTGGACGTGTTGAAATTTCTTGCTAACCGAACTGAAAATCCATTTTCGCAACAGACAGACGAGGGGCAAACAGCACTGATGAAATCTTTGAAGTCCAAAAATTATTATCGTTCTGTTGTAGAATATCTTTTGATGGATTCTCAAGTCGATGTCGTGGACGATTATTTAGATTCGGCCCTTACTTTTGCGTCCAAAAACATCCACTGTGCGCCTGAAACTTTTGAAATGCTTTTACAAAAATGTAAATCGCAAACAACTAACGAAAAAATGATTTCATTTATTGATAACAAAAATCGCGACGGATATTCGGCACTCATGTTATTACATAAAAGCAAACTAGAGAATCGCGATGAACCGTCAGGCACACCTTGTAATCAAATTCTTGAAGAGGCATTAGAAGTAAAAATCAAGATGCTCATAAATATGGGAGCGAATAAAATTCCCGCAGAAGCCGAAAATACGTTAGAAACCAAATTTTGGCCTGACTATAGAAAACGGATTGAGAAACAAGAAGAACAAGCTCAGCGCAATTTCCAACCTGAATTATCTGAATACGAGTTAGAAAGAAACGCAAGAATAGAACGAAACGAAAGATTTTTGAAATCCCTGGGGGTTAATAAATAACATTTTTAATAATAAATACACATGGAAACAACATTATCTGATCCTAACGAAAACAAGCTATCTCATTCTGGTAATAACGCTAACAATTCTAGCGCGGACAGCGATACAAATTTGACGACGCCCAGGGGCGTAAAATCTCTTAACGTATTTAAAATTACTGGCTACGTGGCACGAAATATAGTTCCGATAAATATTTTTAAAGAAAATACTCATTTAGTACACGAGCACAATTTTGCAAACAACAAAAAATACAATTATAAAAGATAAAAATTAGTTCCCGGGTCTCGCAGGCATTATCCTACTCGCTCTCATAGAGACGAACGAACGTGGGGAAACGAGGAATTCCATTAAGTGTTTTCTCTTGGTAACGATATGTGATAAAAGTACCAATCCGCGGGGGATGGTCACGAAGGTGTTCATCGAGTCCCGATCCGACGTAAAATTCTTTTCCCTCTTTGTTTCGGCATTGCAAGGATCCAACTTTACCTTCATTTTTTCCTGTGCCATCTTTGTATCCGATGATTTCTGCCTCATCGTCGTGAAATTGTTTTACTTTCATGAGATCCCACGTGCGTCCTTGTTTGTAATGATTGGTAGGATGTTTCAACATAACGCCTTCGCCACCTTTTGCAAGAACGGATTTCAATTCTAAAACGACATGGTCGGGTCCTTGGCAAATTTGTTGATCAAGTATTTTGATCCAAGTATTTTTGGGTTCACGTTCCGTAGACGACAGTGGTGGGACCTCAGGCGTCAGCCGCGCGATGGCGTTGCGTAGAGCGTGGTTCGGGACGACATTGGTCGAGTCCAGTCGTTTGTTTGTCATCGGCGACGTGCCGTGGGTTAGGAACCAGCGCTGGATAGCTTCGCGTTCATAGGAATGGCCGTCGGCTGCTAGGCAGGGATCTACCATGACGTTGAGCGTGATTGGGCACCGGTACTCGTCGGGGAAATCACGCGGCGCCTGCGTCCGGCCTACGCGTTCAATGGCCAATTTTGCTTGTTCAAGTCTTTGTTTTAAAGGTCCTTGCACAGTGGGTGCATCAAAAACCATGTATGTTATCTTCTTCCAATCTTGCGCAGATGGGCACTGAGTACGTACTATTTTCATGCAATGTTGGAATTGGCCTCGTCCAAGAAAAAGCTCACCGTCTAGGGCTAATGGTGGAAGTTGTTGAAGAAGTTCTTGTGGTGCAAAGATTTCTTTTCCGTTTCGCGACATGAGCTTTTTACCATCCCAGAGGCATCGCATACCGTCTAATTTTTCGGACATATAGTAATTGGTAGGGTCCTTCTTCTTGTCCCATTTTTGAGCAAGCGTGACATGTATGGAAGGCGGGGGAACGACTGATGGCTTAGTTGCTTTTGTGACTGTTGATTTTTTGGCAATTTTTTTTGTGGGGGTAACTTTGACTTTGACTTTTGATTTGGCTGGTTTAGCGCGCGGCGCCGGGGTGTATGTCTCTCCTCCAAAGAATTCCTGGTTTGCGGTAATGCGTATCATTTCGTGGTGACGGTTTATGTGTGTGGCTATGTGTTTACAGGTACGGTGTTCTGCTCTGGTCTTTTGCCATCTCCAAGCTGGACACGAACAAAACGTGGTGATCATCCAAGTCGTTTCGTTCTTCTCGTTGGTGCGCCGAACATATTGGAATTTGAGATTGTATGTGCTTCCGGTTGATCCCTGGCAAGACCCTTCAAAGAGATCTATTTTGTTTTCACCAGGATCATCAATGCTGGGTGGCGGCGGGCGGTACCAAGGATACGCTGCGTACTTCGTTTTGACAATATCTTGCATATTCCCGGAGACTGATAACTGGTTTGTTGATGTGTATGGTTGGTACTGGTCACTAGAATAAACGGAGCAAATTATATTCACCACCACCTCCACCCACTCGGACGTATGCGCACAAACACATCGACACTGCTAAACATGACGGCACCCTTTAAAAAACCCTTTAAAAAACTAAAGAAAAAATTTAAAAGATTCAGAAATAAGATGTGTGGCCTATTGAAAAACAAGTTACGTGTAAAAAAATGCATTAAACACGCCGCCGTCGTCGTCCATCACAAAAAAAAAAAGTCAAAACCAGGGCCCCCGCGACGCACCGCCCCGAACAACCCCCCCCCGAACAACCCCGCCGCCCTTCCAATTACCAATCTTGAAAAAAATTGGGACGTCGTAGTATACGACGGCAAGGCGTAAGGATGTTTAAGTATTTACCATATATTATATTTCTTATAATCATTGACAATGGAATCAAATTCTTCTTTTCCATAATAATCTAAATCAAACCATTCAAAACCCAACTTACTATTCATAATATCACGAAATGTGTTTTCATATTTAATATTATGTTTTTGAATATACTTTTTAAGTGGCATATATATAGAACGCTGCAGGCTTAAATAAGGGCCCCAGTACACGAGCGGTGGGCCGCGAATATCTCTGTATCGAGATCCGCGAATATCTAATGAAGCCATTACTTCAATCAATAAAAATGATCCGCCACGTGCCCGGGCCGGCCCACTATAACCGTTGAATTTCCAACCCTCACCACTTAAATAATGTCCGTTGTTATCAAATACAATTCCCCATCCTGTATCAGTATGGCTCTGATCGTGATCATGATCGTGATGAGTAGATTTTCCAACATAAACTATATCCCCAATATTCATGTTATGTCTTTTGATAATTTCAGATTCTTTTTCATAGTATACGACGGAGTTTTTATCAAATCCTCTACAAGCCCTGGCAATATGACGACTCAAATCTTTATATTTGGGACGAGTTACTTTGCGGGCGGCTTTGCGGACAGGCTTGCGGGATGTTTTGCGAGAAGATTTACGGACAGATTTACGGACAGATTTGCGGACAGATTTGCGGGCGGATTTCCGGGCGGATTTGCGGGCGGATTTCCGGGCGGATTTGCGGGCGGATTTCCGAGAATTTATTTTCATTTACTAGGGCAATATAATTTTTTCGCGCGCGTGGGCTCGAAATAATAAAAATTCTATCGTCCGAGTCAGAATCTTAGTCCGGCTCGGATTCTGACTCAAGGGGGGCGCGGCGATAATCCCAACCGCAGCGAAAAGCACGTTGAATGATGTAAGCAGCAACGTGGTGCATTTTGTCAGGTTTATGGTTCAAAAAGAAATCATGGTAAAATTTACTTTGATTCCCCAAGACAAATTTGCGCAAATGCCCATAAGTTTCTGCATCCTCAAAGTATTTATCTTCAATAAAAACGCCAGGGCTTTTGCCACCTTCGCACCAATAAGAGAACTTGTATTTTGTGCATAATTTTAAATACGCTTCGGGCCAACTACCTTCGCACCATTGGTTTTCCGCACAGTGGTTGCATAAAAAGACCTTTTCCAGCACCCATGTTTTGAGCATAGAATCGTACTCATCTAACTCAGAATAAAACTTGAAGAATTCCCATGTTGCGTCGTGATCGGGACATTCCCAACTGCCGCATTTTTGACAATAATGCGGTGGGGTTTGACCAATGCAATTGTATTCTATCAAAGAGCGATAGCTGTAGTTAAGGCGAGAATTTTCGCGCTGCAGTTTCTCGAGTTCTAGCGTCTGCCTTTTGATGACGGTGTCTCGCGTGTGCGTAAGCACATGTCCAAGCGCCGCGTAGCCTTTATAGTCCATATTTTGGATAACAATTTGGCGGCATGGGAGGAAACGTAGTGTATTTTTCTCCGTCCGCTCGAGATCACGCACAAGCAGTTGATCGGGATGATCCTCACAAAATGCGCCGTCTGCGCCACCGAGCTTGGCTTAACCTTGGGCAAGAAATGCGGCCGCTGCAGCACACGCTACTGTGGACCCGAATGCCAGAAACAACACTGGGAATCGGGCGGCCATGATAAGCTCTGCAAAAACATAAAGAAAGCGGGCGGCGCCGAGCAGTACAATGCGAATCAGAAGTGTACGACGGCCGTCGCGGTCGCGGCGGAGGCGTGCGCCGAGGACACGAAGGACCAGACGTGCTACATCTGCCTTGAGGCCGTCCATCGACATACCGGCGAGGGCCTTGTGCGCGGGTGCGCGTGCCATACGACCGAAGGCTTTGTGCACGTGTCGTGCTTGGCGGAGCAGGCGAAGATTTTGGGGGCGGAGGCCGAGGAGAACAATTTGGACTACAAGGTGAAGAACGTGAGGTGGAAGCGATGGCACACGTGCAGCCTGTGCGAGCAACGATACCACGGCGTCGTGCACTGCGCGCTCGGGTGGGCGTGCTGGAAGACATACGTCGGGCGGCCGGAAACGGACGAGGCTCGGCAACTGGCGATGTGTCGGGTCGGGAACGGTTTATACGAGGCAGGCCACTTAGAGGACGCGTTGTCCGTAAGAGAGGCCGACCTGTCTATGATGCGGCGCCTTTGCGCATCAGAAGAAGACCTGCTCGTGGTGCAGGGCAATCTTGCGAACACGTATCAAAAGCTCGGACGACTTGAAGAGGCCCTCTGTATGCGACGAGACGTATACTTCGGATATCTGAAGCTCAACGGCGAGGTACACGAAGATACCCTCCGAGCACGAAATATGATACTGGCAGCGAACAACTACGCGTACGCCCTTGTTGTTACAGTAAAGCGCTTCGAGGAAGCAAAGGCACTGATGCGCAAAATAATGCCCGTGGCGCGACGTGTTCTCGGAAATGAGAATATACTCACGCTTCAGTCGAAAATGATTTATGCAGAGGCGCGTGCTAGGAGGCGCGCACCCTCTCATTATGCTGCCCATCGTCTTCGCGCCGATATGGTTGTGGACGACGCCATTTCTGACATTAATCGTCGCGTGGGCGTTAACCATATAATTAGGACTAAATTCAGGAACGAAGGTACTAAGATTAATGCATAATTTATTGGTAGCAATACCCCACCCCCGAATAATTATGGACTTATAAGCGCGGATGGGGAATGAGAATGTGCTTATAAGCGCGCGGGTGGGAAAGGCATCAAACTGGCCCCTGGTCTTCTACAGGCCAGAAGAGCTTGCCCGTGGGTGCCGTTGGTTCTGTTTGGCACGTAGAATCTTCTTCAGCAGGGTCGTCCAAGTTTCTAAGCTCAGGTTTGATTGAGATAATGGCTGAAAAAATGTTTACGGGCCCATAATTTAATTTCTTTTTTTTAAAGCCACTCGGTCTCGGAAAACTAACGTCGATTCCATATTTATCTGCTAAATTATATGCAAATTTTTGAAATTCTTTACGTATCTCAACTGCAACTGGTTTTGTTATTCTAGATAAAGCTTTCGGTACTACTTTAAGGTCATTTTTTCCATATTCCTGGGGGTATCCGCACTTCGCATTCGCCGTCTTCATTTTGGTCAGTTTTTTCTTCGTTCTCTTTTTCTTCGCTGTCTTCGCTTTGGTCGCTGTCTTCGCTTTGGTTGCCGTCTTCGATTTGGTCGCTTTCTTCGCTTTTTTTTCGTCGTCGCCGATTGAATTAAGCCATACATGGTAATGTGGACATATTTCAATGTCTTTCTTTAGTTTTGTTCTTTCATATCCAGGTGAATATTTGTCCATAAAACTTTCAACAGACCCGCCCATGGCAATATAATAATCAAACCACTTGCCGCGTTTTCTACCCTTTAGCGTGGGCGCAGAACACTCGGCCGCCGTCGAGGACGGCGATGAGACAAGCGAGACAAGCGAACGCGCGGCCGTGTCTTTTGTAGCACCACTGGCCGCCACATCTACCTCTTTCCGTTGAAAATGTGGATGCTGGATCTCTTCCGCGGCCATATTGCTGCTTCGAATGTGTTAGCACTTTGGTAAAGTTTGGCCGGAGGAATGCCAGTATATTATCCTCCACTGGAGGAAGGCACCAATTCTAACACATGCTTCCTGCAAACGGATTGATTCCTTTTCGTCGCAACCGCGCGCGCGCATCTACCAAACGTACACGGACTACACCAGAAATACACCAGAGGTCATATGACGAAGAATTGAATGAAGAATATAAAAGACAGTCCAGACCAATCCAAAACGTAACCCTGCCAAGTCTTGACAAGCCCTCGGCGCCGTCGCACCAGAATCTCGACGAGCTGTCGAAGCCCGAGCTCATCAAGATCATCCTATCGGCCGAGCGTTCTGATCGTAATCACGCTCAAGTGGCAAAGAAAGACAAGCGCGATGAGTTTGATTCTGACGACGACCAAGATGAAATTTGCTATTCTGATTTGTTTGATGAGGTAGAATCACTCAAACAACAAGTGAAACTTTTAAAACAAAAAGTGAGTGATTCCGAAGCGTGTTGTATCCACCAAAACGAAGTCATACGACTCATAACTCGAGATGATATAAATGATGATACTACAATACACAAGCGACAATTAACTAGATATTATAACAGCATAACACAAGCAGTAAAAACAAAAATCAACGACGAAGATAAACAAAAAATTTGGTTAATCCTGTTTGATGTCGATGCCGAGCAAGAAGTGTCGTCAGATACAAAAGCTATTTTAAATAATATATAAGTTTGTTATACAAAAAAAAACTCTTTTATCTAAGTAAATGAGTTTAGTTTTAGATCTAGTAATGTATTGGCAAGCAGGTCAAAACAGAATGAGACGCAAAAAATATTGCAATTATCTCATAGAATTTGTTACGTGCGGTACATTAGTTGAAAGAGACGATTTGTCTCAAATAAAGCTCTGGTTTTGCTTCATAACTTTAACTTCTTATTTTCTGTATTTGAAGAAGTTATCGAATCACCTTCTTCACAAATTTGGATATTCTCTTTCATACGAAAAAAAATATCGAAAGAAGTGGCCAAGATCAGTAGATGCCCTAATAATAAGTTAGCATTGTAATTACTCAACTAGGGGGGGGAACGGGGCGTCGCACAGCAAAGGCGTGTTCAGTCAGAGTCAGTCAGAGAATCGCTGTCGCTGTCGCTGTTGCCCGGCTTAGGGCCGGCGAGCTGACGCCATTGTCTTGCAGAAGCGTTTCTATCACCGGGTTCATAGCGATCAGGCTGATTCTTCGAGCGCTCTTTTTTATTGACTTTGAGTTTTTTGGCAGATGGTTTCGTCTCTGGTTTTGTCTCTGGTTTTGGCGTCTCTGGGCGAAGTTGAGGCCAACATGCATAGATATCGTCACGTGCTTTCTTCTTTTCCTTCGGTGTCAAGTCGTCATACTGTTTTTCGGTTTGCAGGGTACCGTCGGGGTTTTTGGTTTGAAGCCAGACAGTTAACCACGGTCCTTTAGATCTTCCAGATCTTCCAGGTCTTGCAGGTCTTTTCTTTTTGTTTGCATCTTTAAAGTTCAAGAATTTCCCGATCACTGGTTTATCACTATCTAGAATTGTGCGCGACGAATATATGCATTTTAATTTTTCAATTACGTCCGTCGTCATCATCTTGTTGGAATCTATCCATAGTTCATAAAACTTCTCTTGCGATTGATATTTTGCAAACATGTCGTTTTTGTATTTTGTTAAAAAATCGCCGAGAATCTTATATGTTACAGACGACTTTATTTCCACACTTTCGGCCACGGGCACTACGCGTCCCAGGGAATCGAGAAATGGCCCGCCAAAAAAACCGTCGAATTCAGTTCCGTCGAATTTATGAAATCGCATTAAATCAGACAGAATCTGGTTCGTTTCTGTTGGTTTAGGCTGATTAGGGTGAGTTGTCGCCAATAAAGATTCAAGGCTAGTGTTTTCCGATCCAACAAAATAATCGTCGGTATCCCAAAGCGAGGGTAGTAAGCTTTCAAAAAGTTTTTCTTTTTTAGTGATCGTCTTTTCAAGTAAATTAGGTTTTCTGCCTGAATCGTCCGCCGCCGAACACAATTCGGCCATCGCTAGGGCCATGCTTTGGCAGGACATCCGTACTCAACGGGAGTAAACGACTTTATATTTTCCTCCCACGGAGGCCATAGATCGCTGTAGTATAACTACTAGATTTAATCATTTTAAGCATTGGGGCGTTCGCGGGGCAGGCAGGGCATAGGGTGTTGTTCAGAATCGCCGGTTCCCGAAGGCGGGTGCTAATTGTTGTCGGTGCGTTCCTTGCGCGGTGACGGCAACGCAGCTTCAAGGGCACCCGGCTCAAGGGCGTCGTGACTGTAGGCCGACGACGATGCACTTCGACTTCGCCCCACAGATGGACTGTCTTTTTTTTCTTCTTTTTTTTCTTCTTCTTCTTCTTCTTCTTCTGTCATATGACCGGCGTTTAGACATGTAATAAACGGTTTATTGCGCGATAATACCCGCGAAAGTCGTTGTAAATTATCACAAGCGGGCGTGCCCGTCCTGGTTTTGGTTAAATCCAAAATTTGTTGTTCCAAGTCAGGGTTGTATTTTCTTATTGTGTTCAACGCTTCCTGATCGTTGGCTATCTTAGATAAAACGTCGTATGTTTCACGGTAACTCTTTTTAGCCTTTTGTAATTTAAGACGTTGCTGCTCAAAAAGACCACTGAACGTGCACACATTTCCCCTGAGATCATGCAAAAACATGTCAATGACACCTTTTGTTTGCATCTTGATATGGTTTCTTCTTTTTTTTAAAAATTCATCGTTTTGGTTCAAGTTTTTCAATTGCTTTTGATGATTTGTCACAAATGTTTGCGAAAATGTGTCCGTATCAATGTGTCCATAGCGATTGATAATTGTAAAAATGGATTTTTGGGCTGCTGTAATGTCTTCTTGCGTTGTCAAAAAACCGGGCTTAAATCCTACTAAATATGTGGGATTTAGGCTCTTGAGACCTTGTAGATCAGATAGATAATCATGAGCTGGTATTGATGGCGCGGCGTTCATGTCTGGGGTTGGATGATGTGTTAGCAATTTGGTAAAGTTTGACGGGAGGAATGACTGGCATTTTAATGGTTTTTTATCTCCAGGAACAAACTAGTTTTTGCATATTAACCGAAGTTTTTGCTCATTAATCAAATCGGGTGGGGTAGGCTAGGGTGTAGGTTGTATATTAACTATAATTTCTTCCCAGTAATAAAAACTTTGCACATTAACCTTCTAAAAATTCTCTTAGAAATTTCTCTGGACCAATAAATCTTTCTCTGGCATATTAACAAAACTTTTGCATATTAACTATAACTGTGGAGGGTGTAATTATATTTTGCATGTTAACCAAAACTTTTGCATATTAACTATAACTGTGGAGGGTGTAATTATATTTTGCATGTTAACCAAAA
>Ga0115013_10000984_pt1 | contig 16793 bp, 17 predicted proteins | sample SouAtlMetagenome_2_FD_88686 | JGI IMG/M metagenome (GOLD analysis project Ga0115013, IMG submission 88686) | Marine eukaryotic phytoplankton communities from Atlantic Ocean - South Atlantic ANT15 Metagenome | ecosystem: Environmental > Aquatic > Marine > Oceanic | place: South Atlantic Ocean...
GATGCAATCAAAACTAGTTTCGGAAAAATTATTTTCTTCCTGGAAAAACCACGTCCGGTTCAGGCGCCGATCGATAGTCGGGACCTCCAAATACACGTGCACCCGAGTGTTGGCCTTCTCGTACTTCGATCCCGCGTGCACGCAGTCGCCGTCGAAAATCAAACAGTCGCCTGCCTTCAAAGCGACATCACCTTCGCCGTAAATGGACAACGTCGTTCCATCTTCCAAGGCCAGCACCACACCGCATGGTTTTTTGCGGACCGATTCCACCAATGCGGGATCGTAGTCGTAGTGCCACTGCTGCTGCTTGCAGCCGGCCTTCGAGTGCAGCGCAAACATCGGCCCGATCGTTCGGCCACGGACCACCCCTAGATGTTCCAAGGCGGTTGCAAACTGGCGGTGGAAGGGGTGGGACGGTTTCAGTTGGGTCTGCCACCGTTTTCGATCCGGATTGAAGATGTAGGAGCCTTTGGTATGCACGAGGTTTTCGATCGTTCGCCTGATCCTGTCGTCGATGGGCAGCAGTTGCGGGACGATGCGGTACGACATATTATTTCTTCCGATCCGGAAAAAAAACCACGGCATTTTCAACGATATTTTTTTTCTGCTGCCACAACAAACAACCATGGATAGAACTGGCCTTGATCCTCGAACCGTCACCAGCGTGATTGACGACAGTCCGATATCGGTCGCCGATGTCACTACCGTGGGGGAAGAATTGGTGGCGGCGTACCCAGAAGGCCTCACGCTGGCCACCCTCGTCCCAGCGGTGAAACTGATCCTCCGCCTAATCGTCCGCAAGTTGAAAAAGAAGAAAATGACGCGGGAGCAGAAGCGGCAATTCATCATCGACTCTTTGCGATACACCATCGACAACACGGACAGCGGTCCGACGCTGGAGCAACTCGACGAGGTGATCAAGGAAATGGTGCCCAGCGTGGTAGATGCTTTCGACCAGACGTGCCGATCCTACTTTGCGTCGTTGTGCTCTTGATAAAATAATCTATATATATAAATATTTGAAAATGAATATAAAATAATATTTATTGAAATTGATCTTCCTCCAATGCACGACCGATGGCGTCGTTGTGCTCGTGAAAAAAAAATGGGGTAGTATTTTTTTTTGTGGGGTATATATCAAAACACACACACCATGCCTGATTCCGTTTACTTATTGATCATATTTGCATTGCTCGTTTTGTATTTGAAAGAAGCGAGAAAAACGAACCTGCAGTGTTATGGGGGCGCCACTCATTGCAGCGGCGCCACTTAACTAACTTGCAGAACTCTGGCGGCGCCTCTTAATCCGTGATGGTTTCCTGGACTTCGAAGACGAGGTAATTAAAGAAATGGTGCCCAGCGTGGTGGACCAGACGTGCCGATCCTACTTTGCGTCGTTGTGCTCGTGAAAAAAAAACGGGTAGTATTTTTTTTGTTGGGTAATATAAAAACACACACCCATGCCTGATTCCGTTTACTTATTGATCATCTTTGCATTGCTCGTTTTGTATTGGAAAGAAGCGAGAAAAACGAACTTGAGAGGCAGAAATAGCGGCGGCGAATCTTAATCCGTGATGGTTTCCTGGACTTCGAAGACGAGATTCTTCACTTTTCCGTCCGCGTACTCCACGATCTCGTTGATCAGTTCCTTCAATTTGCCCTGGCGATCGGCCGCGGTGTTGTCGAAGATCGCCCCGAGTTCCACGTCAATCTGGTGCTTGATGGCGTACGCCTCCTGCGGCAGCGACATGGTGGGCTCCGCTGCTTCCAGTTGCGACAAGGCATACAGGGACTGGATGACGGGCCGGGAGTTCCCGTACTCATGGAGTTGGTGGCCCATCTGCTCGATTTCCGGGTCTTTCGAAATGGCAACCTCCCCGTCTGCGTCTTGTGGCTTTTTCTTCACCATCCCGGAGACCATGCCGACTCCGAATCCAATGAGCCCTCCGATGGCGGCGGTTTTCAATGCGTTGGATACGATGGTAGTCATTTTGATGGAATGGTCGGTGAAAAACTCGGTCAGTTCCAACGCGGATATTTTTTTTTCCACCCTACCAATCAAAACAATGAAGCGATGGAGAACAACGTGTTTTACGGAAAAGAGAAAATACCCTGGCAGTACCACCGGCACTTGAACACGACGACCCCGCCCCGCGAAGGCTTTCAATTTTACGGCCATTGCTACAAATGCGGCAGGCTCGGGCATACCGTCAATCGGTGCCCGTTGGTGAAGTGCCGGGTATGCCGATCATTCCTTGCACACAGCACCGATTGTTGCGACCGCCGAAAGGTTCCACCGGTAAACCGCCCTGTTGCACAAACACTGACCACCAAAAACAATATGTTTCATGCATTGATGTAACAACAACGCCCAACAACAAAAATAACAGAATGGAAGACGTGAATCGAACCGAGGAATACCGCGTCGTGGTAGCGGAGAAAATATCGACCTTCGCGCGTATCGACATTGGGTGGGCGCGCGAAATGGAGCATTATGCCTTCCAGCGCTACCAGAATCCGGTGGCCTACTTGCGAGCGTTGAAACGGTGCGTCCACCACCTTCGCACACACGCGCCCTTCGACATGTCCCTGTTGGAGACGTTGGTCGCCGGCAATTTGGAGGAAGTGGAGGAGTACCAGCAACCGCGGCAGGAGGAAGAGGAAGAGGACGACGACGAAGAGGGCCTACTTCAATGCTTCCGTTGCAAATCCACGCGCGTCGAGAGTTACCAGCGCCAGACTCGTAGCGCCGACGAGGCGATGACGACGTTTTGTATGTGTCTTGCATGCCATCATCGATGGAAGCAATAAAGAGCACTTACAGAGCGCGTAGATTCCTCCCGCAAAATACAGCAAGGTAGCGTAAGCGTGGCATTTTCGCATGATCAGTTGGTGGCACTCGTTCGGTAAGGCGTCCCAGATCTCCACGTTGGTCAGGTGGTTGCAAATCGCGGCTTCCCGCGTCCCTTCCCAGCCCCCCAGCATCCGTGGACCGTTCACGTACAGGTACTTCAGGGCATGATCCAACATGTTTGTTGACTGTGTCTTTCCGCGAGGGGTCGGTTGAACGCGGTGCTTTTTTTTTTCTCCGTGTATACAAAATATAAAAATGACCACTTTCAAAGACCGATACACGCTGAGCAAGCGAAAAGAAGAATCGACACGGATCGTGAGCAAGTACCCGGATCGAGCCCCGATCATCGTGGAAAGGGTGGCGACGGAGAAAAACTTGCCGCAGATCGACCGGAACAAATATCTGGTTCCAAATACCATCTCGTTCGGGCAGTTCATCTTCATCATCCGCAAACGGATCCAATGCCAGCCGAACGATGCCATTTTCCTCTTTATCGGGAAAGACCACTTGGTGCCGATCTCAAAGACCATCGCGGAGGTCTACGAGGAGATGAAGGACGAGGAAGACGGGTTTTTGTACTGCAAGTACGCGTCGGAGAGCACGTTTGGGTAAAAAAAAGAATTACTATTTCTGTATTTTTTTTTCGTTTACATGATGGCGCCGACGGCTGCTCCAATACCGACGAACATCTCTACACCAGGCAACTGGACCTCAACATCTCCGGATACGCCTAGTATGTCGTTCCACTTGAATCCAAAGTTATCACTACCGGTCAATACAAACGCTTGGAAGGCCGCGTAGCCGACCAATCCTCCTAAGAGCATGCCTTGACCGTTCAATTTTCCTAACGTTTTTCCCAAATCAATCTGGCACTCGCCTTTCTTGCACATGAACACGGCGTATCCGACTAAGGCTGCCGCAACCATGGGTTTCCAATCTTTACAGGTCATCGTTTTGGCATCGCAGTTCGCTAAAGCGGTGATCGCAGCGGCGACGGCGAACATGATGGCGCCGTTATCGTTTGCACCTCCAGCCAAAGGCATGTAGGTCGATAACGAGGAAAGGCCGGAACTGGCGGTGGACATGGATCGTAGGCTGGAACTTGCGTAAGACATGGTTGTGTGTGTTTTTATTTACCCCAGAGAAAAAAAAAACTGCGTTGACGACTATCAGCAAAAAAAATTAATTCCATGATAAAAGAGTCATGAGTCAGAAAACACCGTCGATATCGGCGGACGACACGAAAGATTACATCCTGTACATCTACCGCGGGGAGGCAAACAGCATGGAGGCGCTGAAACTGCTGAACTCGAACATTTCATTCTCCAACCGGTGCGCGGTCAAAAACATCGCGGATATGCCGGACATCCCTGCCTTTTTGCAAGGGGTTCCTACCTTGTTTATTAAGAAAACAAAGTTGATCGTGTGCGGCACGAAATGCCTGCGATCCATGCAGGAGGAGCAGAAAAACGAATTGCAGCCGATGGGGGTGCAGCAGCAGAATTTCGTATCGGCTCCTGGAGCCAAAGAGAATACCAACAAATACAACACTAAAGTAGACGACGAGGCGTTGAAAATGTACATGGCTAGGCGGAAGTAAGGAACAGGCGCTGGCAGGCCTCGCACACCAGCATGGGCTGCTGCTTGGCAAGTACGACGTTGTGGAGTCGCGAGGTTTGCTTGCAGCAATGGCAGTAATCGTCGTATGGATCCTGCTCCAAATCATGGAACAAGGGGGAAGACGATACGTCGTCGGTGGAGCAGCACGAGCCCATGTATATTTTTTTTTCTGTCGGTACAAAAAAAACACGGTAAAAAAAAGATGATGATGATGGGAAGTTCTAGGTCGAGTGTTGATGCTTCGGTCGAAAATGTGTATTTCCCGTACGTAAACACGCAGCAACTGGCGTATGTGGTGGAAGTCTTTCCGAATGAATTAAAGGATCAATTGGATACACCATCAGCAGACTTTCTAGATACATTTCGACTCCGTACCGGCGAGGCGGTCTACGCCACGAAGCGTCAGGATGCAGGGATCGAAACGTTGGACATAAGAAAGGTGGAAATCGTCACTTACTGGTCGAAAGATATGAATGCCGTCACCGAGCGATTTTGCTCAAGAAAAAATGAAAAGGAATGCAATTTACATCCTCTTTGTCAATTTAATACTAATAATGGTGAATGCACCGAAAATCAATTAAAAGTGATTGTGGAATACGTGTTTACGCAATTGGAGAACATGTACAATTATTTAACCGATGATGAAAACACGACGTTTGACGATGATTGGGATCGTATCGTAGACTGTTGGTTGTGGAATGGTACAATCAAGACGGACATTGAAGATGATAAATACGAGAAGTTAGAAAATATTATGACGGAGGTAGCGAAAGAAAAAGAGTATGACTTACCAGCCGCTTACTGCCATTTGCTGCGATCCGCGTACGAGATCGTGGAAAACATCCTGTTGAGTACCTCAGAAGTTTTAAGTACAGGTACAGAAGGGGCTGGACCTTCCTTTGAATACTTGCTGGCAAAGGTGTTGAATATTGAACAGGATGAATTGTTCAACTTGCCGGAAGATGGTGGCACTGGGATCTGGGATGTTGATAGGGGAGACGTGGTGATTGTCAAAAAGGACGGCAACAAGTACCGCGCTATCAGTAACCTGGATAATTTCCAGTTCCAAGCCATGAAGTTGTTCAATACTGGTATTGTCCGAGACAGAAGTGATACAAGTGTTTCGAAAAAAAGAAAAGCATCTTCACAGGGGGGAAGGAAGAATACGAATGTATAAAAACAAACAAGTATTATTTTTTTTTTTATATATACTTATAATAAAAAATACCATGCAGTTTATATCCACACTCGACGCCTTCCTGTCGCAACTGGAAGCCATTGAAACGACCATGGACGCCCACGAAAAGTACGGGAAAACCATGGAAATGTTGATGGACCGCGAGGTCCGGCAATTGATCGGGGCTTACCTGACCTCCTACTCCCTCACGGAGCCGCGCAGCGTGCTCGCCATGGTAATGGTAGCGCTCAACTACTCGCACATCCTGGACTTGTCGTCGCCGCAAGACATGATCGTGCGCGCGGAGGCCGAGCGATTTTATCCGGTGTTCAAGCGCCATTATCGCACCAACACCGACCCGACAATCTGCGTGAACCGAGGATTGGAGGCCTTCAAGGTATGGAAAGCCGGCGATCAGGCGCAGATTGTCGCGTTCACTCAAGATCAGATCGCACGTCATCGGCTGAAGCATCCTGCGTCGGAAGGCCCTCCACCGTACTGGGCTCGGATTCTGATGAACTCGAAGGCGAATTTGGAAGAGATGCGCTCGCTGTACGGACCTGTGCAGGTTCGTCGGACAAGCCTACCAACTGCCAATGTCGGTCAATTGTTCGCGGCGGTCGAGGACCACGTACTGCATCCGTATTTGAAGCAGTTTGTACGATTGCGGGCGCCGAACGGGCCCGTCGGAGTCGAGGCAGGCTACCTCCAGGTACTGGCTCAGTTTTTGTCACTGGTTCACGGGAAGGAGATTGCAGCGTCTCAAATTCGGGAAACGATAAGTGCCAATCCATGAGTTTCTCGATGGCGTAGGCGAATGCGAACATTCCCCACGGAACGAAGACGAGCAGCCACGCGAACATGGGGTACAAAGCGTATATATAATGCAAGAATACGGCGTACACCATGGAATGCAGCGCGTCGTTGGGCTCTTGCACATGCAGAAAAAATGGGATGGTCAACAAGACGAACAAGACCGGTATACCGGTCAACATCTCTGTTTTTGAACCACATATACATATGAAAATGGACGAAACGACCGACACAAGGTGTGTCCAAGAAGAAAGAAAATAATACGAAGGAACATACAAAGATGAATCGCCGCCCGATTCGATCGACGGCTTCTATCTTTCACGAGCAAGACAATGAAACAACCACGTACACCGACATATTCTGCGGCAGCAGCATGCGGCCGCTGCAACAAACGTCCAACACCGTGACGTTTCAATTGCACGGCGAAGTGGATGTCATCCAGACGTGGCCGAACTCGTGCAGCCAGATGTGCTGGCATTGCCGGCACGCGTTTGACGGCCCGCCTGCCTCGATTCCGATGCAGTACGACTACACGAACGATACGTGGCACATGAAGGGTATTTTTTGCTCGTTCGCGTGTGCGAAGCGGCATGTGTTGGATATGAAACTGTTCAACGTGGCGTCGGTCCTGTTTAACATGAAGAAGGTCGCGGCCCTCTTTGGCGTCACGGGTCGCATCCTGGCGGCTCCACCGATGTACGCATTGAAAGTGTTCGGGGGGCACATGGACATAGCCGAGTTTCGGGAAAGCACGCACCCCATCTTCGGGTGCTCCTACCCGTTTTTCAACTACGGCATGGGCATCCAAGAAACGCGAGCGGTGGACAGCGTGGTTGGGTTGACAAGGCAGCCTAGGGCACCGAAGCGAAAAGGAACCAAGAAAACCGGCATGTACGAGAAATTTTTGAAAGACAAGCCAAAGAAAAAGCGCAAAGCACCGCCTAAAGTGAGTGGTGGCATGACCATTTTCATGAAACCTGGGAAAAAGAGTAAACAAAATGTAAAGTAATGTAAATTTATTGTTTTTTTAAGTTTCCACGTTTTTTGGCTTTAAACTCCTGTCTAAAGTTCACAATCCAGGGAGTTTCCAACAAACGTTTAAGATTGGCGTCCCCATGTTGTTCGTAGCATATTGCAAGTTCTTCGTGCATGGCTTGAATGTCCTTTTTTAAGTGATATGTATTCACCATTTTTTCCACCAACCGCATCATGCACTCTCTCTCGTCTTGAGGAATCTCTTCTATGTAACCCATAAATAATATGCCATCGTGAGTTTTTTTCAAGTGATCCATTTTTGAAAGATATTTCTCGTATTGTACCCTATTGTCAGGATCGACTTTAATTGCTGTTTGATACGCTTCGTACGCCTTAAGGACTTGACCCAGTGCAAGATGTGCAACGGCAGCACGATGGTATCCTTTGCCAAATGTTTCACACATGCGAATGGATGTTAAAGCATCATATAGCGCATGATGGGGCATACCCAATTTCTCATACATATACGCACGATTGCTGTAGAGCAGATGGGGTCTGTCGTCGTCGTTCTCTCCGCGCGAAATGGCTATCGTATAATATTTGACAGCATCCAAAATTCGGTCGTTGCGAAAGGCATCGTTACCTTTTTGTTTGTTTCCACCGTCACCGTTCGAATAAAATTTTCGAAGGTATGTTTTATTGGTAATGGACATGTGGTATGGAGTAAATCCTATTTTCTTCCATATATCAATCAAATTCAAATCTTCCGTGTCCACAACGATATCGTATTTCAATGCGCATGATAACGGGACAAAAAAATTGTCGATGAAACAGGTGCAAATTCCTTTTTTTCTAAACGGATTCAGTAAACAAAAATGCACCAAATCAATCATTTTCTGTTTTCTGTCCACACGGAATATGTAGAATCCCACCAACTGACCATGCTCATCACGAATAACATGAATAAAAGACGGAGTAAAAAAATTTCCGATGTCAACTTCGGCAGACATTTTCTTCAATCGTGTTTCTGCTTCTGGGAGTTGCAAAAGATCCATAATCTTGGGAGTCAATGGAAAACACAAGTGTCCATACTGATATGGCGTGTTATGCTGCTTTAACTGTAGCAACACATCCTGCATATCCTTCACATTTTGGTTTTCTCCGTAAAACGATTGCATAGATACAGAAAATTCACCCACCTTCAAGTGTTCTGATTGTTTTTTCAATCGTTCGTATTCGGCAACAAAATGCACAGATAATTTATCTGCGTAAACCACTGAGGTGGTATTCGGTACTGAAGTCATTTTAATTCTGTTTCCTGTTTTGTTTGATATATTGTATTTGTTGCTTTGGTTTATTTTGTAAAGTTTTATTCTTTTTGAGAATATATATTTACAAGTTTTATTCTTTTTGTGTGTATATAATATATTTATAATAAAGAGGTCCCAATAAAGAGGTCCACAAATAATGCGTTTTTTAAAAAAATTATAACTTATTGGAAGACTAAAATTATATATATATATATATATATGCTATGTTTATTAATTATAATTCAAAAAACATTATATTATAATACAATATTAACACGACAAAACGAATAAAATGGATACAATGGAAGTAAATAAATCGATGGAAGCAAATAAATCTAACAAAATGGATGTTGAAAGTTTGACAATACGTGTTAAAGATCAACTTGCACAGGAAACATTTTTTAAAATTAAAACAACGACAAAAATGGAAAAAGTCTTCAAAGCATTTGCCAACATGAAAGGTGGTTTACGAAGTACGTTTCGTTTTCTTCTAGATGGCGAACGAATCAATCCTGAAGATACTCCAAAATCGTTGGAATTGGAAGATCAAGATCAAATTGATTGCGTAATCGAGCAAATTGGTGGGTGTTGAAACGTAAATTTAAAGAAGATTGCAAAAAAATAAATTATATATAAATATAAGGTTTTTACCGGTTTACCGCTCCAAACATAAAAAATAATATTATTAAAATAAATATATAAATATAATATACAATATACATACAACATATATAACTTTTTCTTAAGTTTTGCATTCATATTATAAAATGGAAGAACTTTGGAATCGATTCAACGATCAAACGGGGTCGTCACACCCATATTATCCCGTGCGCGCCACGTTGAAAAATTTACAGCCCGAAACCAAAGAATATAATTTTGAGAAATTGGCAAAAAGTTTGAAACATTACTCCGTCAGCGTCACTGGGGTTGCTGAAGGTGAAATGGTAGTGGGTTTCGGACCGGCAGAGGGTTGCGTGCTCCAAGTTCTGTACACCGGCACTAGCGACGTGCGAGTGAAAGCAGAAAGCGTTCCTCGGTACAACGGAAAGTATTTTTTTTCACCGAACGGCAACCTATGGAAAGCATTGCAGGAAGGGTATTTCCATGGCACGGCATACGACTCGCCAAACGATCAAAAAAATCCACAGTGGAAGCCGGCAGGCCCGCAGCGAGATTTCCAACGCGAGTCCTTTTGGACGGAACTTCAGCGAGGGGATTGCGACGTATTCCTGCCATTGGGAGACCGGCTGCCCAATCATAGAGACATTGGCGGCGACGATCCGAATTGGCAAGTGGTGGCCTATTCACTCCCCAGCAAAATGGTCCATGCATTGCAAGAAACCTTTGGACCGGAACATGGTCAACAAATGGTGAACGAGTTGGTAGGACGTCCCTTGCACGTCCACGATCTCGTCACTGTCGCCACACTAGCGCAAGGAGACACGTCGTTGCGGGATGGGTGCAAGGAACCTGTGATGCAATTTCGTCGTGGAGTGTACAAGGTAGTGCACAACATAGTCGAGAACCATGTCGCACCGCATCTTGTCCTTTCGGAAGGATTGACTTATCTTGCCGGCGGTGTGTACGTCCGGGCTGGATCCAGATCCACCACCACACTGACGCTGTTGGACTGGTGCTCGAGGTTGCTGCCACACCGAGCGAACGTAGGCCCCTTCCTGCAACAACTGGACCATGTCGATGCGCAGCCCTACATGACCACGTCCGTGTACAAATCGATCTTGCAGAAGACCATCCGCTTCGGCGCCAATCCTTGGCAAAGTGGAGAGACTACCCTTCCGAGCGACGTCGTGCTGCTTTATTGCATGCACAAGTTGCTCCACGGACCGCCGCAATACAACCCCAACCTCCACACCAGTGTGCAAGGGGTTGGTAATGTTACCAAACGCCTAGCCGTCATCGCCTTCGAAGATGCATGCGGCGCGATGAGTCATTTGCCGCTGTTGATGGGTGCCGCCTTGCTGTCTCAGGCTCAGCCCTCGTGGTTCCCGTGCAACCAGTTCATCCAGATCATTTTCGAAGTAGGATTGACGCTGCTGCATTCCTCGGATGCGTTCGATTATTTAAACACGGTGGACCATCCAGTGCTGTTCGATGCAACTGCCTTTTCGACTTGGGGCCCATTGAAGCAGTGCGCTTGCATGATGCGCATGGTGGGCGGCATGGACGGGGACAAGAAGATGATGGACTACGTGTGCCGCCACCCAAACAAGAAGGTGCACGCTCCTGTTGTGACTCCCTTTGTCTTCCTTCCCTATCCGAACCACGCCTTTGATCAGCATACGCTGCCTCAGGTGGTCTTGCTGTTGAAAGATGACATACCGTATGATGATTTCAAAAAAAAGAAAACGCCGTTTGGCGCGCGATGCCAATACATGTTTCGCATCACCGGAACCAACTACCGGCGCCACGATCTCAGCAACTTCGAGGAGCGTGCAAAGCACGTCCGCGAAGCCCAGTCCAAGTTGATCTCGCTGTACCGACCAATCCAACCGGCCCATGACTCCCGGTGCGACTTGTCCTTCGAATTGCCGGACGATTGGTTGGCTGCGGCTATTGGACCGTTTCCCAGCGTCAAAACTAGAAAAGGGCAGGTGATGGCCAGTTTGAACCCCAACGACATCGATAAAATCGTCTGCCAACCGTCTTTGAAGCAGCGTGGTCAGAAAGAGAAGGACGTCCAATGGGTGTTCGAACCCGAGATGCAAGCGAAGGCAAAAAAGAAGGCACTTGAGATATTGGAAGCCGGCACGTTGCAATTGACGACCATTTCCAAGGCTCACATGCCGATCCCCGATTTGTACGGATGCCGTGTAAAACGAGAGGGAAACAACTACTTTATCGGGTTGAAGGGCGGCGAGTGGAAGCCGTGGCGCGAAGCGAAGCGATGGGGGAAGCAGTACCAGTTGCCTTTGGAGTGGGAAGCACAATTGGACCGACTGTTTCGCAGCGAATCCCTTCTTTTGCTGCATCGTGCCCTCACCTACCTGCACCATTGCAACCATTCCTTCGGCATGCGGGCCATCAGCCGGGATGGGTCGACAGGCCCAGATTCCGATCCAGTGGATCCGTTGGATGCACCTACCTTCAAATTATTTTGTGCCATGGCGCAAGTGGTGCCGCCTGCGTTGTTTCCCAAGCACCACCGGCCGTTTCACTTTGCTGTCGAAAATCCGTATTTGTTGCAGCGGGTGAAACGTCGATTGGAACAAGTGGTGAAGGAGAAGACGAGTCAACATGTTTCGACCAGGTGGCCAACGTTGGAAGACAAAGAAGGCCGAGAGTTGTACGGCTTCCAGCGAAAAAGCATCGATCAACTGCTGCGCTCCACGAAGAGTTGCAAGTTGTTGGTGCTTCCCACCGGGATGGGAAAAACACTGATCGTATTGCAATACTTGGCGGAGCGGGGATTGGGAGACGTGGGGCATATTTTCTACACGATGCCGAAAAGCGCGTTTCACAGCGTGATCGGGGAGATGCTGACGATGGGGTTCCGCGTGGCGATCCATCTTGCTACCAAACCGTCCACGGGTAAGAAGCAGCGGGAACAAGATGGGGCGTACCGGCGCATTGGGGTGTGGGCCAACAATCGGCCGGAAGTCTTCCATATGCCGGCTGGGCCGCGCCGGGAATTTCGCAAGGGAATCATCCATGTCATCGAGCACGACGGGCTCAGCAAGTACCAATCGTACATGCAGCCGCACATGGGATCCTCTATTTTTATCCTGGACGAGATACACAAATGCCTGCTCTACAGCAAGCGCAGCGGCGCCGCGTTGTGCCTCTCGAAATTGGCGAAGGAAACCATCGGGTTCACCGGCACCCCGATCCTGAACAAGAAAGGGACCAAGTTGATGACTCGCTGGTTGGAGATGGCGGTACAATTCAAGGTCACAGAAGAAAATTTCGTCGTGGCGGCGAACAGCATGATTAGTTTTTCTCCCCGCGTGGAAGTCGAGGTTCGAGAGCACAACCACGTATGCAATCCTGGACCTGCATACGAGGAGGCACATCGAAATGGATCGTTTTTGCAAATGGTTCGGCTAGCCCAAGAGGCGTGCCAGCGCGAGATCGTGAAGGTAGTGGAGGTGGAGCGAAAGGTACAAATACAAGGTGGACCGAACGATGGGCAGTTCCAAAAAGTGTTCGTCGTTGCGGAGAACCGTCAGGGGCAGCAGTGGCTGGCGCAGCAATTGCAGGCGAACCACCAGGTGGTGTGCATCGGGACAAACAACTTGAAACGACCGTCGGACCGGTTCGACGAGGTCGATTCGATCGATTTGACGGATGCGAAAGTGGCCGATGGGAGAGTCAAGGATTACGACGTGGTGATTACGCGGGCAAAGTACAACGCCGGGTACAACTTGACCCGATGTTGTTGTTGCGTCGGTGGGGTGTACTTCGGCAACGAGGCGGATCGGCAGCAAATCCGGGGGAGGATGCGGCCGTTTTGGCAGAAGAATCCGTACGTGAAGTACATCACGGTGATGTCCGGGTTGCTGCGCGTGGTGCACGGGAACTACGCGAAGGTGAAGATGTTGAATGCCTGCATGCAGCAGAATAAAATTTCCAGCGAGGACATGGCGAAGTTGACGGGAGAGAGTAAAAAAAGGAAACGCAATGCGGTTGTAGGTGTTAAAACTTAATGTGAATTATCACCTCATCTAGGAAGAATCTCGACAAATTTTTTTTCTCGGGTAATAATAAAAAACCACAATATCCTCTATAAATCATGTCCGACCAGAAAAATATTCAACACTTCAACCGCATATGCGGCGGCATGTCCATGGTTCCTGGACGACCGAACGACACCCAGAACCTCCAGTCAATCGAGCAAAGTAAAGGCCTGTACCAGCAATGTTGGACGTGCATCAAGCAAAATTGCAACAACAAGGACGAATGCGACATCTCGTCGTGCTTCCAGTTGACGCCCCAAAGGTTGGAGCGGGAGATGAAAAAATTTTCGAAGCAATAAACAAACAAACATGTATCAACCATGTTCCCAATACAAAAAGACCGACACGTTCACATGTGTCACCAAAGAAAACAAGAATGTGTCGTGTTTCATGTACTTTGATCATCAGACCAACATGATTCAACGGCGCTGTTTGTGTGAACCAAACTTTCGAATCGCGGATACAAACCCAGTAATCAATGGGTGTGGACCGGGGTCTGTGATTGGTCAAAGCGAAAACAATTTCATCACTCAATTGTTGGACAACAATACAACCCGATGTTGTTCCCAACACGATCAATGCCACAGCAACGTTGTCGATACTGGGAAATGTTCCCATTATTTCAGCCAATGTTTGGCAAAAGTCCCCGATTTGTCACCGACCGGAGTATTCACGAGAAACTTGTTGGATTACTTCGTCAAAACCTCCTCGAACCAATTCTTACACACCCCTTCCAATTATGCATGCACGCCTATTGCGCATCCACGGTTAAACACGTTGCAACGGACATCGCAGCAAGAACGTTGGGAGTTGTTGCATCCGCAAGATCGGCGACCGTCCAATCGATGGTGGTGGTAAAAATCAAGTTTTTTTCGCGGGGGTTGAAAAAATGTGGGTGTCTCTGCTGTTTGCCATTGTGTCCATACTAGTTCCAATATACATCCATGACATGTTAAAAAAACGTTTTCCACAAGCAGCAAAAACTAGAAACGAAACCTTCGACACGTTCGTCCCTATTGCGTATGTCGTACTCTTCGTGATCACGTTTGGCCTACTTTCTCTCGGGCGGTACATCGTAGCAGTGTTTTACTAAACAAGTAATAATTAGACGTCATTTTTTTTTTTTTGGTGTAGGTGTAAAAAGAAACAAGAGGATGCCGCGGAAAAAAGTTTCATTTATTGTAAGTGCGTTTCCGCCTCAATTTACCATTGGCGGTGGCGTCGCCAAACGATATGGCCGAACTGTTCAAGCATTTGGAAATCAAGGGTACGAGACGCATGTCCTTACACATGTACGACATCCGACCGTATACAAAAACATGGTTGTCCATACATTTCCATCGATAAACATTTTAAACAAGTTTGATGCTACAAATATTCTCGACGATCTTCCGCGGGTACAGCGAATCATTCGCGGATCGGAAATGGTGTTCGTAGACGATACGTTTGGGGGAGGCATCGTTTGCTGCATAGCAAACAACATGGGCATTCGAGTGATTAAAACAAATCATACCCATGCGGAGTCTTTTATGCCTGTATTCGTAGCAAAATTGTATTTGTCCTTAGACGGAGCGAGCGGCGTTCCTTATGCCACCACGTCCATGGAATACGCGCGGTATTTTGAAAATACATATCACCGACCCATCCGTATGGTTTGGCCCCGAATCTTGTGGTCGAACTTGTTTCATACGTGGACTATCGCGGAGCGGTTTCGAATCCGGCAAATCCAGCGAAAGGCATGGCAGGAAGAATTGCTACCGGAAGACCGTGACAAGTTTATTATACTCAATGCTGGGCGTATCAGCCCCGAAAAACGGATCGACCTGCTGATGGATTCGATACCGGAGATGGCGGTGCTTATTATACATGGAGATGGGCTAGAAGCGCACAAACGACCCCTTCGAGTCAAGGCGAAGAAAACTGCCCGATGCTACCTATTAGCCCAGAATTTGTCCGCCAAAGCGTTGCGAAGTGCATACTTTGGATGCGACTTGTTCGTTTCTGCATCCAACATGGAAACCAATGGATTGACAGTGGTCGAGGCTATTGCATGTCAAACGCCAGTTGCGGTTTTTCCAGAAAAGGGACATCTTGAAACCGTGCAAGACGGCGAGAACGGATGGTACGTCAATTTTGAAAATGCAAACATGGCTCGCCAGCAATTGACCGATTGCCTGCGAAGGGGGCAACCGGAATATCTGAAAGGATCGTCCAGGCGGATTCGTGCAGGACAAAGCGATGCGGAATTGGTAGCCTATCTAAACGCGAATGTTCCCCCGGTACGTCAAAAAGTGCCGGTACAATCCATGCTCCCGCTGCGCGTGTCTTTGTATACCCTAAACCACGGCTGGAATATCCTTATTTTAGTGTTGTTGGTCCTTATCCTAACTTTGATAAAACAATTTTAGTATTTGTGGTTATTCCACGACAATTCTTTTTCCACATTGGAACCAAAATATCATGTTCACGGCCGCCATCGCACATCACACTGGAATCACACTGACTGGTTGGGGATTACAACATTTCGGGTTCGACAAGAACGAAACGTGCCAAATTGCGGCTAGGAATGTCTGGTGCGGTTTCTTTTGCACGTTCTTTACTTGGTGCGGTATTAATAGTATTTTCTTTGAGGCTTCGGTTCGCCCGTTGCAGCATGCATTGATTGGGTACATTATCAGCGATAGTGTATTGATCATAAGGCAGCCGCAATTCAACACCTACGAGAACTGGTGCCACCATGGCTTGACGTCCGTTCTGGTGGGGTACTCCATGATGGACTCCCAGCGGCATTACGACCTTATACACCTAGGAGGTATTGGGGAGTTTTCTACCATATTCTATGCTGTGGTAGACACCTTCAAGCACGTACCATGGTTGAAAAAACGCTACCCCGATTTAAATACCGCCATGAGGACGCTGTTCCTATCACTGTTTGTACTCCTTCGTGTGGGTTGGTGGACCTACGTGATTGTTTTCGCGACCAAGGTGCCGCCGTACGTATTCGTCTCTTTTTGTTTCTATGGCATTTTGGTGCTTCAGTATTATTGGTTCTATCTTATTCTGAGATGGATTAGGAAAAAAGTGTTTCTCTTATACAAACAATGAACATCCTGCTTCTCCTCACCCTCCTGTTGACACAAACTGCGCTGTGGGTCGGGTATTCGTACCAATTGCAAGCAACCACACTGTCTAAATTTTGGGGAAACGTCCCAGAAGGCATGTGGGGATACCTGCTAGGCGCGGCTGCGCTGGCGTACGCAATGAATTTGTTCTTGGTTGCAAGGTTGTCATTCCACGATTTGAATCCAAGCCTGGCGTACTGGGCGACGGGAGCGACGTTGATGTATTAC
>Ga0115013_10000988_pt1 | contig 16735 bp, 15 predicted proteins | sample SouAtlMetagenome_2_FD_88686 | JGI IMG/M metagenome (GOLD analysis project Ga0115013, IMG submission 88686) | Marine eukaryotic phytoplankton communities from Atlantic Ocean - South Atlantic ANT15 Metagenome | ecosystem: Environmental > Aquatic > Marine > Oceanic | place: South Atlantic Ocean...
GATAAATTAGACGGCTATCATAGTGCAGAGAGCGGAGCCAGTATAAATCTTAGAACTGCCTCTAACAGTTATTTAATGCTTCAAAACTGGATAAACGTAAGTACGGCAGGGATATATTCATCAACAAATAGCGCTCATTTTTATCCAAATACAGTTACCTCTTATGGATCATGGAGAACAGCAGGTTCTAGGGGTGGCTATGATGGTATTGTGTTTGATAGTGGCGGTGATGTTGCAATTATGTATGATAGCTCAGGCAACGGGGGCATATATAGACAAAGTGGAGGTGGTTGGTATACCTACTACAATCTAGGTAATAGCTGTCTCGGCATAAACTCTTCTACAACATCAGGTTCACATGCCCTATATGTATCTGGGAACATATACTCTACCCAAAATATTACTGCATACTCAGATGCCAGAATTAAAGAGAATGTAGTAACGATTGAAAGCGCATTAGATAAAGTAAATTTAATGCGAGGCGTATATTACAACAAAATAGATGACCCTGATAAAACAAAAGAAATTGGATTTATAGCGCAAGAAGTAGAAGAAGTTCTACCAGAAGCTGTTATTTACGCTGAGGACGTAGATCAATACGGTGTTAAGTATGGGAATGTAACTGCCTTATTGGTAGAGGCAGTTAAAGAGTTATCCGATCAAGTAAAAGATTTAAAAGCAGAATTAAAGGAGCTTAAAAATGGCTGATGTTACTCATATAAATTGGCATCCAGATAGGACTGCCCCAACAGAGGAAAGCTCAGTATTGCAAGTGGATATGTCAGATAACAGTCAACTTTTGGTGTATAAAGATACAGATGTTTCTTCCATGCCAACTCTTGTTCAACAATTAAAACCAATATTATTTCCGTAAAGAAGGTATAAATTTATGAGTATATCATACCAGTGGGGCATTGAAAAGCTACAAACTCAAGACATGACAAATACCAATGACGAGCTTTTACAAAAGGCAATCGTAAAAATTTGGTATTGGAAAGAAGGTACTCATTCGGATGGACGTAAAGGTAAGTATACAGGCTTATGTGTTCCTAAATTAGAAAATACGGCTGCTAGTAGTTTTGTAGCTATAGGTGATGTAACAGAAGCACAAGTAATAGCTTGGGTTAAAAGTAGTTATGAAACAGACTTTGAAACAAAACACGTTAACAAAACCATTCAGATGCAAATAAATGAAACAACTAGAGAGGACTTAGACAGTAAGTCTTTTCCTTGGGTTAGCTAATGGCACTTCAAACTTCTGGCGCAATATCATTAAATGACATCCATGTTGAGGCAGGGGGTAGCTCTGGTTCTAATGTTACAATTAATGATAGCGACATAAGAAGTTTAATTGGCAAAAGCAGTGGGGCAACCATGTCCTTCAATGAATGGTATGGCGCTAGTAACTTTCCAACGTTTAGTCCTAGTGGCACAACTCCTTTTAGTTTGGCAAATCTTAGGATGGGACCAGACAGTGGGGGGCATGGTGTCAAATACATAGGCAACTATGAGTTCAACCCCATAGCAATTACTATGAAGCCTGATGGTACGAAAGCCTATGTAAGTGGTACAATAGGTGATGGCATAGATGAATTTACTTTATCTACTGCATGGAAAATGAGTACTGCAACACATACAAACTTTAAATCTTTTTCAGATGCAGGTCACGCAGCTACTCTTCCTTATGGTCTTGCTTTTAAGCCAGATGGTACAAGATTAATTATGGTTGATGGTGGAGGAGACAAGTTAGTTGAGTTTAGTTTAAGTAGTGCTTGGAATGTATCTACTCTATCTAAAGTAAGAGATTTTAGTATTTCATCTTATGACACAATACCAACAGGACTTTGGGTTAAGCCAGATGGTACAAAACTTTATATGGTTTCTGATTATGAAAACGGAATAGATCAATTTACTTTAAATAATGCTTGGCAACTCAGTAGTGTTACACACAACGGAGTCTGGGATATGTTCTACCCTGGAGGCGGTGGTTCTAATTCTGGAATCAATAGTCCAGATAGTGTTTGGTTAAATAGTAATGGCACTAAATTTTATGTAATAGACACACCAGATTTATTTGAATTTAGTACTACTAGTGCTTATAACATAAGTGGTTTGCCAACTGGTACTTCAAGTTATAATTACAGAGTTCCAGCTAGTTGGATACATGATGGTAATAGTTATGATGCTAATAACTTAGGTTCTTGGTCAGACGGTACTCGTTTAGTACAAGTAACTAGAGAAAGAGATTTTATGGCTACAGAGCTGCTAACTGCCTCTGCTTATGACTATAGATATTTAACATTAGACGATTCTAGATTTCACACATATCTTCCTACAGCATTCTTTAGAGATCCATGTCCTTTCTACTTCTCTCCTTCAGGACACAGACTTTATTATACATCCTACTACGGTAAACTAGGTAGATATCAATTCAATGGAACTGGTGGATCAAATGGTTCTTGGGACGGTTATGTTATACAAATAAACATGACAGAAGGTTACAATCTTTCAACTGCATCTATTGCTAGATACATTGACTTTACGTCCAATACAGCAAGAGCGCAAGGAGTATTTTTTAGCAGAGATGGTACTTATATGTATCTTGGTGACAGAGGGGACTCTTCTAATAGTTACAATCAAACAATAGAACAATATACATTAAGTACAGCTTGGGAGATTAATACAGCATCATACACAAGATCATATGATATAGATTCCTATGTTCCTGACCTTACAGATTTTCACTTCAATACAGACGGTACTATAATGTATGCAATGTGCTACAACACTGATAAGATATATCAATGGTCATTAAGCACAGCTTGGAATATTAGCACAGCTTCCTATTCTACCCAGTACAGCGTGTCTAATAGAGAAAATAAACCTAGATGTTTTACTATAAGTCCTAATGGCACAAAAATGCTTGTAGGTGGATGGGCTGGTGATGATCTTAACGAGTATAACCTTACCACTGCTCATAACATTTCTAGTGCTTCATATCAAAGAGTTTTTGATACTGATGCTTATACCTTTCCTTTTACTCCTGCTATTGGTGGGGTATGGTTTCACGAGGACGGTGGAATTGTTTACGTTACAGATGGTAGAGGTGATGCCATAACTATACATGGGTTCTTGACATAAATAGGATAACAAAATGAGTACTTTAAAAGTAGATACTGTTGAACACCCTACATCCAGTAGTGCCGTAGACTTACCTAACAAACTTAAGATAGGTGGGGCTACAATAGAACAAGGATACACTGCAAGTGGGTCAGAGCCTGGCAGTGCTAATACTGGAGATTGGTGGTGGGATACTAGCAATGATAAACTTTATAGATACATAAACGGAGAGTTTAAACTTATTGGCATGGCTGTCGTTCCTGTTTCTGGGTACAATGGAGCTAGAGGTTTTTGGTATGGTGGTTCAACCACTTCGTCAGATAGTAGTAGAACAAATATTATAGACTATGTTACTATAGCAACACCAGGTAACGCAACCGACTTTGGAAATTTGACTGAGAGTATGGGTAGAAATGGTCAAGGTGCATCTAATGGTGTAAGAGGTGTAAGACTTGGTGGTGAAAAATCTAATAGCTCCAAAACAAATACTATGGATTATATAACTTGTGCAACTCCTGGTAATGCTACAGACTTCGGTAATCTATCCTCAGCAAGGGAAGAAGGTACGGGTGCTTCTAATGGTACAAGAGGTTTAGCAATCGGTGGTTACGCTTCTTCTTCTCAAAATGTTATAGAATATATAACTATATCTACCACAGGAAATGCTACAGACTTTGGGGATTGTTTAACTACTAAAGTTGCATCTACTGGTGTAAATGGAGAAACAAGAGCATTAGTGTGTGGAACAACGACATCAGCCGCACACTATCAAACAATAGAGTATATTGTAGTAGCTACCACAGGCAACTCTGTAGACTTTGGGGATTTAACAGGCAACCACAATAGAGGTGGTTCTGCTGCTGATGCAAGCAGAGCCGTAATAGCTCTTGGGTATGATACTATAGCAAGTACAGATAATCAATTATGCTATGTAGCAAATGATACTGCAGGTAATGCTCAGGACTTTGGGGACTTAACTGTTGGTAGATATGAACAGGTAGCAGGTTGTTCTGATGGAACATATGCAGTCTTTGGTGGTGGTCAGGTTTATAATACTCAGACTAAAACTAATACCATAGATTATGTAACAATACAAACTACAGGTAATGCCCAAGACTTTGGTGATCTAACAGTAGCCAGATTAGAACAAGGTTCCTTTGGAGGAAATGCAGCATGAGTAAGGTTGAGATAACAAAAATAACAGACAGGACAGGTTCTGGCGCACCCAACTTTACGAATGGGTTTAACATTGCAGGTGCTGACAGTGGCATATCAGGCTTCACTCACACAGAAGGTTCTTCGGAACCTAGTAACCCTAGCAACGGTGATACATGGTGGGATTCAGGTAACGATATATATAAAGTCTATATGAACAATGCATGGCAAGATTTTCTAGGAAGTTCTGCACCTGCTGCTATAGCTTGGGGAGGTGATAGAGGTTTTCATATTGGTGGTGGTGACAGCAGTAGTTCTAAAAATCAAATACAGTATTTTGATATAACCACATCAGGAAATGCTCAGGACTTTGGAGACATAAATGCCAGCTATTCTAGAGAAGGTTCAGGTCTTTCTAGTGGAAGTAGGATAGTAATTTCTATTGGAAACGAACACAGTGGTGCTTCATCCTCTGGACGTACTAATAAACTAGAATATTTTGCATCTGCAACAACGGGTAATGCTAGTAGTTTTGGAACATTAAGTGCATTAAAACAAGACGCAGCCTCTTCTTCAAATGGTACTAGAGGAGTCTTTGCAGGTGGCGTATCTGCTGGAGGTTCTTCAGGACTAAGAAATGAAATAGAATATATAACTATTGCAAACACAGGAAACGCTGCAGACTTTGGGGATCTTTTAAACCCTAGTTTTGCTAGATCTGGAGTTGGCGGTAGTACTCGTGGACTCTTCAATAGTGGAAGATTGTGGTTCCAAAATAGCCCATCACAACTTAATAACATTGAATATATAACTATTGCAACAACAGGAAATGCTACAAACTTTGGAGAAACTAGTCAAAACTGTTATTATTCTGCTGCAGCATCAGATGCAACACGAGCAATAATAGCAGCAGGTGGTGGTTTTGGAGATACTGTAGGTAATAGTACTATGGAATATGTCACTGTTGATACTACTGGCAATGCTACAGATTTTGGCGACTTAACGAATAACCCTGTTGCAAAAAATCTATCTGGCTGTGCTAATTCTACTTATGCAACTTTTTCAGGAGGTATTGAAACAACAGGATATACCTATCAAAATATTATAAATAGAGTTACTGTTCAAACAGCAGGTAATGCTACGGATCACGGAGACTTAGCAACAGCTACGATGGATGCCGCAGCAGCATCAGGGAACGCATCATGATTGACAAAACTTATTTATTTGCTATAATAAAAAACTAAAACAAAAGGATAGCATATGACTAAATCAAACGTAGTAACTAAGCCTATAACATTCTCTTTGCCAGTAGAAGCATCTGAGAATATTAATCAGGTAGCTGCTGCAAGGGTAGCAGAGAAGTTACCAGAAATAGACAGAGCTACTAGAGCTTTTGATCGTAACAACTCACAGACAACTTTGTCTATGATGACACTTACTATGCTTAACGGTCACTCACCATACCGTATGTTACGACAGATTACTGCTGAAGTAGAGAAACGTAAGATGGCTTTATCAGAAGCACAAGTAAGTCACGCCAAGCAGCGTGTCAAGATACTAGAGCTAGAGGGCGAGGATGACCCTGTATCTGAGGCAGAATTAAAGGCAGCACGTCATGGTCTTGTCATGATGGAGAACAAGATCAATGGTTCTATAAAAGATATTGCTACGCTGATAGACAGCTACGAGAACATAAAAGCTAAGAATGAAATTGATGAATGGGATGAAGAAGCATTTGAAAGAGAAGAGAAGAGACACCATGTAAGACGTGGCTTTGAGCTTATGTATCGTAACTTGATGGATGGTGGCAGAGCTTCAACGGCTACTATAGAATACATGCAGCAGTATGGTGTACACCCACAGGTAGCTATGACTGAAGTACAGGGTTACCTGAAGATTACAGCACAAAGAATTGCTAACCTTGAAGTATTGCACTCTAATGACCTAGAAGATTTTCTAGATAAGATGGCAGATAAATACTACCAGAACGCAGACAAGACAGCAGAAAGACTATTTGGTAAGGCAGACTTTGTTAACACAGAGTATATGTTAAGGTTAGAAAAAGCGGAGTAAGCAGATGTTTGGGTTTTATCCCCTCTCATTTAAACCTGTAGGAGACAGTGGTACTGCTATACCAGCTTCGGTATCAGTTACACTTTCTGGTGCTACTTCTTCTATAGGTACTCTAAGTACAAATCTTACTGCCAATGTTTCTGTTAGTACTGCTTACGCAAACATTTCTAGCTCTGTTGGTACTCTAACAACATCATGTGATGCTAGTGTAACATTAGGTAGTGTGTCTGCTAGTACAAATGCAGGAGCCTTTACTTTTGTATTTAGTAAAACTCTAGATGGAGTTTCAGCTAATGCAAGTTCAGGAGGACTAGTACTATCTGGTGATGCTAGTCGTATAATAGTTAGTGGTGCAGCAGGTGGGGCAACATCAAGTGTAGCTACCGTAGCTCTTACTGCTGAAGCAAACCACACACTAGCAGGTGCATCTGCAACTACTACTGTCAATGCACCAGAAGCAAGAGCAATAACAAATGTACCTGTCACTGGCGTTGCTAGTACTAGTGCTAGTGGAACAGCAACAGCAAACGGTAAAGCTACCTCTGAATTAAGTGCAATTAGTTCTACTTTAAACAATTCAACACTTGACTTTCAAGCAAAAGCTGGTATAACATTAAGTAATGTATTGTCTTCTACATCTGCAGGTAGTATTTCAGCAGATACAGAGTCAAAAGTTTTTCCTCTAGGTGTAACTGCTCTATTTACAACGCAGCTTGATGACCCCATAGGTGCATCGTTTGACTACGAGTCTGTTGCACTTGTATATACTAAAGCAAGAACAGTCTTTATACTTCCTGTTGAGGGTTATCAACCCGATAACACCATAGTTATTCCAGCACAAAACTTTAGAGTTTATATTGAACCCTATAGAGATTTACCAAGAACAATATTTATAACAAACTAAGGATTTCACAATGGCTTACAGATGGCCTGATAAAGACCCTGATGAAACAGCAGACTTCAGTGTAGACTGGTCTAGGTTTATTCCAGAAACCACTTTGTCTGCAGCTAGTTGGTTTATTAAAAATGCCAGTGGTGTTAAAACTGCTGTTAATAATGCAGACGTGGTAGATGGTTTGCAGTTTGTTGCATCTACAGTAACAGGCAAAGTAGTAACTGTACGTTTTGCATTAGGCACTCTTAATAAAAGCTACACCACTGTTTGTAGAATAACAACAGGTGACGGGCTTTCCTATGAACGTTCTATTGTATTAAGAATAAAAGAGAAGTAATATGGCATATGATTTTATAGGCTTAACTAATGACGTTAACAATAGACTTAATGAAGTAGAGTTAACTTCTACTACCTTCCCTACAGCAACAGGATACTTTTCTTTTGCTAAAGATGCTGTTAATGCTTCTATAAGACATATTAACCAAGAAGAATACCAGTGGCCTTGGAATCATGTAGAAGAAACTGAATTGCTTGCAGTGGGTACAGTTAGATACTCCTACCCTTTTGATGCTAAGACTGTAGATATGAATAGTTTCAGAATCAAAAGAGATGACTCTATAAATGTAGGAACTACAAAGCTAAAGAATATGTCCTATGAAGAGTATTTAGAAAAGTATGCTGATGCTGAGTACAATACTGAAACAAAGGGATGCCCTACGCATATTGTAAGAACTCCTAACAGAGAACTAATTTGTTATCCTGGCCCAGACAAAGCTTATCAAATGGTATATGAATATTACAGGACAGGCTATGACCTAGAGCTTGCTACAGACGTACCCACGCTACCAGAGCAGTATAGGTTCTGTATTATTGATGGTGCTATGTATTATGTTTATCAATTTCGTGGTGATACACAGATGGCAGATATATCCAATCGTAAGTTTCAAGACGGAATAAAGTATCTAAGAAGCTTAAACATTAATCGCATGGATTACATAAGAGACACAAGGGTACACTTTTAATGCCTACACAATGGACTACTTTTCCTGTTGAGTTCAAAGGTGGTTTGATCTCTAACATGTCCCCCTTACAGCAGGGCATAAATGCTATAGGGTCTAGTACTGTATTACAAAATATGGAATCTGACAGGCAGGGTGGTTACACAAAAATAAAGGGCTATGAGAAGTTTAGCTCTACATTAATTCCTGGCACTGGAAAAATACTAGGATTACATGTTGTTTCTGGTGGACGTGCTGTAGTTGCACGTAAGTTAGACGCTGCTGCTATAACCGCACAACAAGCAACAGCTAGTGTAAATGGAGCTACTAGTTCTGCTACGGCTGTAGTTCTAGATGGTAACACAGGAACTATAGCACAAGGAATGGTAGTCACAGGGTCAGGTATCTCAGGTACTGTAACTGTTTCTACTGTAACAAACCAAAACAATATTGTATTATCTTCTCAACAATCTTTATCTGATGATACTGTTCTTACCTTTCAAAAAGTAGGTCTTCAAACAGCAGACGCAAACAAGACAGCATACTATTTTAGTACAGGAACTAATTGGACACACATGGCTACTGCTGCCCAAGTAGGGGGAGGCAAAGCATATAAAGCATCGTTTAATTTTACAGGAGATGATAAAGTTGTATTTGTAGATGGGCTTAATTATCCTGGTATTTACAGTACCTCTGGTAACACTATGTCCTTCTTAACATCATCTAGCCCTAACATAAGTACAGATGTCCAAGGCGCAGAGTTAGTTTCTATTTTTAAAAACCATGCATTCTACGCAAAAGGACAAACACTTACGTTTAGTGTGCCTAGTAGCGTAGACAACTTTGCATCAGGTAGTGGTGCTGGTAGTATAAACGTTGGCAATACTGTAACTGGAATGGCTGTGTTTCGTGAGCAGCTAATAGTATTTACAAAAGATAGTGTACAAAAAATAACAGGGAACACTGAGGCAGACTTTAAGTTGTCTCCTATAACAACTAAGATAGGTTGCATTAGTGCTGACAGCATACAAGAGTTTGGTGGGGATATTATGTATCTTGCACCAGATGGTCTAAGACTACTAAGTGCTACAGATCGTATAGGTGACTTTGCACTAGACGTTGCTTCAGATAAAATATTTAAAGACTCAGATGACTTTTTAAGATCCTCGCCAATATTTTCTTCTGTTATACTAAGAGAAAAAGGACAGTACAGAATTTTTGCATATGTTGAGTCCTTAGATAAAGAGGTGGCTCAAGGGTTAATAGCTACAAAGTTTGTGTCTCAAGGTTCTTCTGGTGTAGAATGGTCTACGACTAAAGGTATAAAAGCATTCATATCAGACAGTATTTACTCAGGTACAACAGAGGCTGTAATGTTTGCTAACAATGATGGTTACCTGTATGAAATGGAACAGACAAATGGGTTTGATGGTGGTGCTATAGAAACTATTATGGAAACGCCATACATGCCCATAACAGATTCAGAGATACGTAAGACAGCATACAAGCTAACTTTATATACAGACCCTACAGGTCAAATGAGTTTAAAATTTAGATTGTTGTTTAACCTAGACTCAGGAGATGATACTAGAATAATACAACCAGAAGAAATTACTATAGGATCTACCTCTGGTGGTGGTGGTATCTTTGTATATGGCGCACAAACTTCCCTATACGGAGGCTCAGGCAGCACAGCTTCTAAGTATGGTAGCAAAGTAAAAAGAATATATAATGAAAACTTGATAGGCTCCTTTCATACAGTTGCAATGAGAATAACAAGTAATGATACTAACCCACCCTTCACACTAGACACAGCAGTATTACAATACAGAGAAAACGATAGGCAATAATTATGGCAGGATATACACGTCAAGCGACAGCTAACATAGTTACAGGTGCAGTTATTGATGCTGCAGATTTTAACTCAGAGTACAATGCTATTGAAGCAGCATTCAATGCATCGACAGGTCACGCACACGATGGAACAACAGGTAATGGTCCTCCCATTGAAAACGTAGGGCCATCACAGGATCTTGTTGTTACGTCTAGTGTTGTTCGTCCCAAGGTAGACAATACCTATGATTTTGGTACGGCTAGTATTGAATGGAAAGATGGCTTCTTTGATGGTACACTACGAACAGACGTACTTACTGTAGATGAAACCTCCACCTTAACAGGTAATGTTACAGCTTCTGCAGATGTTGCTATAGGAGGCAACCTTACAGTTACAGGTAATGCTACAATAAATGGTAATCTTACTTTTGGAGATGCAGATACAGATACTGTTTCTTTTGGTGCAGATATTGATAGCCATATTATACCTGATGACGATGACACTTTTGATCTAGGTAGCAGCACAAAACAATGGCGCAACCTTTACATAGATGGTGTAGCTGAGATTGATGGGTTGAATGCAGACACAGCAGATATAAATGGTGGTACTATTGACGGTACAGTTATAGGTGGCAATGTAGCTGCTGCTGTAACAGCAACAACAATAAACGCTTCTGGTGCAATCACAGGTGACGTAACAGGAGATCTTACTGGTGATGTTACTGGTAACGTATCAGGCTCTGCAGGTTCTTGTACTGGTAACGCAGCCACAGCAACAAAACTGGCAACAGCACGTGCTATAGCAGTAAGCGGTGCAGTCACGGGTACTGCAAACTTTGACGGTAGTGCTGGTATTACAATATCAACTACTGCAACTTCTGATCCTCAACTTACTTTGAGTGGTGATGTTACTGGTAGTGCTACATTTACTAACCTTGGTAATGCTACTCTATCTGCATCACTATCAGCAAACTCTGTAGGTTCTAGTGAAATAGCTAACAACGCTGTAGGATCTACTGAAATAGCAGATGATGCAGTCACCTCAGCTAAAATAGCAGCAGGTGCAGTAGACAGCACAGCCCTTGGAACTGATGCAGTAACTACATCTAAGATAGCTGACAATGCAATAACTGCAGCTTTGATAGCAACTAATGCTGTAGGATCTAGTGAAATAGCAGCTAATGCTGTAGGTGCTAGTGAGATTGCAGCTAACGCTGTGGGTTCTAGCGAAATTGCTGCATCTGCTGTAGGCGCAAGTGAGCTTAATGTTAGCGGTGACGGTAATAATACACAGTTCTTACGTTCAGACGGGGATGGTTCATTTAGCTGGGCTACTCCTGCTGGACAAACTCTTACTGGTGGTACTTCTATTTCCATAAGTGGGTCAGCAATTAATTTAGATCCAGACCAAAGACACGCTGCTACAGTAGATGTTGTTGTTGGTAATCAGGATGAATATATTACTTTTGATAAAGATGATCAGGCTATTAAGTTCAGGACTGGTGGTACAATCGAGATGATGCTAGAGAATGATGGGGATCTGCATGTTGATGGTGATGTAATTGGCTTCTCAACATCTGTGTCTGATAAACGTCTGAAGCATGACATTGAAAAGATTGACAGTGCCTTGGATAAAGTATCTGAACTAAATGGTTATACATTTAGCTACAACAAAAATGGTAAGAGGGCTGCTGGTGTAATTGCACAGGAAGTTGAAAAAGTATTACCATCTGCTGTAGAAAATAAATCACTAGTATTCCATACTGGAGAAGAGGGTGTAGAGTATAAGACTGTTAAGTATGACCAGCTTCATGGTTTGTTAATAGAAGCTATCAAAGAACTAAAACAAAAATTAGATGAATGTAAATGTAAAAAGTGTGAGTGTGAGTAATGACTCTACCTTCTAGTGGACAAATAACTTTAAATCAAATTCATGTTGAGGCAGGGGGTAGTAGTGGTTCTCAGGTTGCCCTAAGTGATACAGATGTTAAAGGTTTAGTTGGCGCTGACAACATTGATACTAAATTCTCTCACTATCATGGTGCTGCTGCTTCAAGCATTTCGCACTGCTCACGTATAGGTGGTGGATCTACAACAACAAATCAGTTCCCTAATTGTAATGCAACCGTGGCTCCTAGTGGTAATAAAATTTTAGTTGTTGTTGTTATGATGAGAGTACAATCAGGTACTGGTATTTTAAGTGGGCCATCATCTGTAACTATCGGTGGTCAGTCATGTACCTTAGCAGTTATAAGTAATGCTAATGTTACTGCATCAGGTTATGGACATATAAATAGTATATGGACACTTAACACTTCTACTCTTGGAAACACTCAATTTGTAACTGGTAGTGGAATGTCAGGAACGGGTAACAATTCTTGCCATGTCTATCAATTACTACAAACCTCTGCACCTGGTGCTACTGCCACAGCAAGCGCAACTAACTACACATCTCTTAACCCAGGTGGAAGTCCTTCTACTTCTGATACCTTGACTTTGTCTGGGGCAAATGGTGGTGCTGCTATTTTTGGATGTACAGCAACGTCATCATCAAACTCTGGGAGCATTAGCGTAAGCCCAAGTGCAACTGTTGTTCAAAATAGTTTTTCAAATCTAAATCATGCTGGAGCGCATAAATTCCCCACATCAGCAGGTTCTACTACTTACACATTTACCAATAATCAAAGTGGTTATTTTAATATAGTAGGGGCAGCATTTCAATGATAACTCCAGAGGAACTAGAAGAGATGTTAGATCGTGCAGCCCAACGTGGCGCTAAAGCAGCATTGCGTGAGGTAGGACTACATGACGATGATGCCCGTAAAGATATAACTGAGATGCGTAACTTACTAGAAGCATGGCGTGATACACGTAAAGGCGTATGGTCAACAATAGTTAAGATGTCAACTGTAGCAATAATAACATTCATTGCCGCCTCATTATGGATGCAAATAGGGAAATAAAAAATGGCTAAGAAATTTGCAGGGTTTAAGCCTGAGACACTACAAAACAAAATACTACCAGCGTTGGGCTATAATGGACCTACTGACCAAGCGTCTATAAATAAGTTCTTAGCTTCTAGTCCTTCAGCAGCAGCTAAGATGGGTAAGTTTACTATGGTTGCTAGGCAAATGGTTGAGGGTAAGCCTATCAAAGCTGCACCTGGTACAAGTGTGGAAGAGACAGACGAGACAGAAGGTACTACAGGTAACGTTGGTAATGTTGTGTCTAGTGCAGATATAACAGAAAACATACTATTAGATCCTAAAGCTGCTGTATCAACGCCTACAGTTGTGTCCCAGATAGGTGATGGTACTATCGTAGATAGTTCTGAGGATAAGTTTAATGTAGCAACTGATGGTCAGGATCTTAAAGCTACACAAGCTGTAGCAGCAGATGATATAGTTGCACCCGATCAAGTAACAACACAGCAGGTAACAGCAGCACAGTCACAAGATCAAGTACAAGAACAGGCTGATAAATTTGCAGGTGCGACAGGGACGGTTAGTGATCAAGCTACGTATGATGCAACAACTGTAGACCCAACTACTTCGGCTGTACTTGACTTAGATGTGGCACAAGGTGAGGCTGCTCAGGTTGATGCACCAGATGCATTACGTGTAGGAGAGGGAGAACTAATTGATGGTTCTACTGTAAATCAAAGCAGAATAGAAGAAGAACTATCTAAAGAAAAAGCTGCTAGTGTAAAAGATGAACTAGATGATTTGATGCAGGACTTTGAGGGTGGGAACACACCTGCATGGGCTGCAGGGGCTATGCGTCAAGCGAACGCAGTAATGGCTGCACGTGGTCTGTCTGCATCTTCTATGGCAGGTATGGCTGTAGTACAGGCTGCTATGGAGTCAGCTTTACCTATAGCAAAACTTGATGCAGGTAACAAACAGCAGATGGCTGTAGAAAAAGCTAGACAACGTGCTGAGTTTTTAGGTATAGAGTTTGACCAAGAGTTTGAGACTAAGGTAAAGAATGCTGCACGTATATCTGAAGTAGCTAACATGAACTTTACTGCAGAACAAGAGATAGCTTTAGAGAATGCTAGACTTACTAATACTATGAACATAGCAAACTTAGATGCTAAGAGTGCTAAGACTGTTGCAGACACAGCAGCGTTGGCAAGTTTAGAGAGAGCAAACCTTTCTGCCATAAACACGGCTGCTGCAGATAATGCAGATGCTTTTCTACAAATGGATTTTAAAAACTTAGACAATGAACAACAAGCTGCAATGGTTAAGTTTCAAGAAATGGCTAACGCTATCATACAAGACACAAATCAAAAGAATGTTGTAGCACAAACTAATATGCAAGAAGCAAACGATGCTGAACAGTTCTTACTTGACCTAGCCTCTAAAGCTGCTGTAGCTAATCAGAATCAGTCTAACATTATGGCAGCAGAGAATGCTAGAAACGAAAACCTTATGGCAGAGTTTAATGCAGAAGATAAACGTGCTAGGGAAGAGTTTAATGCAGAGAATGCTAGAATAATTGAAACAGCTAACGCAACATTCAAACAGCAAGTAACCACAGAAGAGACTGCAGCTATCAATGCAGCGTATGAGATAGAAGCAAAAGCTGCTAACACACTAAGTAAAGCAGCCTATGATGCTCTTATTAGTGAAGCAAAAGATTTAATGTACTATGCTTTTGAAGCAGAGAACAATCACCTAGACAGAGTTAATAAAGTTACTACAGCAACTATCAACTCAGGCAGTGGCAATGAGTTAGAAAAAGGACTTGCTGACATGGCTAAAGAAGTGGTGACTTCTTGGATAACAAGTAGATTTAAATCCAGCACATCAACAGAAGAAGAATAGAACATGGTAGATTATAACATTAGTGCCGCAAGCAGTGGCTTTGACCAATTCAACAGAAGATCAACTAATAGAGAAGTAGATCCTTCTTCAAAACCAAGGTTTAATAAGTCTCCCTTGGATGACAAGACTAGTAGTGGCTTTGGTGGTATGGGTCCAGACCCTGAAGCTAAAGCTATGGGACTAGGCTCTCCAACAAATCAAGCTAATAAAAAGGATGATGACGATGATCAAGACATTGGTGGTGTTGCTAGGTTTCTCAATAAATTTTTTGGAGCAGCAAAAGAAAGTGGCCTAGAGTTTACCAAACCTGATAGAAAGCCTAAGCCATCTATCTATGACACAGATTCTATGAAACCTATAGACATTGATGCTATGGACAAACGTATAGCTGATGCAGTTAACTTTGATCTTGCAAATCCATTACCCTCTATGAACTTTAAAGATGATGAATATGCAGCAAGTACTTATGATGAAGTGCAACCTTTAGAGGGCGCAGACACATACAAAGCTAGAAGGATAACAGCACAAGGTATCAACGACACTATCAAAGGGCTTATGGATACAGAACAAAGACAGGCAGACATAAAGCAAGCTGTTAATAAAACTATAGAAAGTCTGAAGTCTGCTGATGCTAACGTACCTTATGTAATACAAGCAGGAGATACTCTGTCAGACATAGCTGCTAAGACAGGCACTACTGTACAAGACTTAGTTAAAAGAAATAATATAAAAGACAAAAACAAAATATACACTGGTAATGAATTAATAATACCTACAGATAAAACTACTAAGTCTAAAGAGGATGTTGTTACTAATCTCGTTACTGGGATGGATAGTGGTGAATATCTAAAAAGTATATCTGGTAAACAAGACAGTAGCTCCGAAGGTGTTGAGGTTGCTGGTGGGGATCAAAGCTTAATCGCACAAATATTGGCATCCTTTGGTATTGGTACTAATCAAGTAGAAACAACTACACCACAGTTTGAGATGACATTAGATGAAGTAAAAGAATTTGCAAAAGAAAACTTTGACCCTGTACAAGCGGCTGCTTTTGTAGCTACCTATGAGGCTGAGACAGGATCTGGTAGAGCTATGATTGAAGACCCATATGGCAAGAAAGATGCCATAAAGAAATTTGTTAAAGGTAACAGTCCTATAATGAAGAAAAGAAAAGCAGCTTTAGAAAAAGCCAACAGTGCAGAAGAAATATTTAACATAGTTTATGGTGATGAGTATCGTCTGGAAAAGTATCAATTAGGAAATGATCAGCCTGGTGATGGAAATAAATACAGAGGCCGTGGACCCATTATGTTAACAGGCAAGTCCAACTATAAAAAGTATGGAGAGATGGCTGGGGTTGATATAGTTAATAATCCAGATCTTATGAGGACAGATAAAGCAGTAGCAATAGCCGTTACTAAAGCTTATTTAAATGACAAAGGTTTCAGTAATGTTAGTTCTGCAGAGGAATTAGCAGAATTAGTAGGCCATGCAAATCCAGATAAAGAGGGTGCAAGAAGGTGGAATAATACTAAAAAGATTTATAAAGACATGTATGGAGAAGATATACCAGAGTCACTCAGGCCAAAGGAAAGACCTGCAGGATTAATGGATAACTATCCAACAAGCCTTAGACCTAAACTTAGACCAGAGAATTTATAATGTTTGGATTACCACTAGAACTAATAACAATGCTTGGCTCCACTGTACTAGGTGGGGTGATGTCCATATGGGGACAGAGCATGAAGATGAAACAGGAGCAGAATAAGATGCTCATGGAACGTGCCAACGCTAATGCAAGCTTTGCAGCAGAGGCACGTAACGCTGGA
>Ga0115013_10000991_pt1 | contig 16709 bp, 19 predicted proteins | sample SouAtlMetagenome_2_FD_88686 | JGI IMG/M metagenome (GOLD analysis project Ga0115013, IMG submission 88686) | Marine eukaryotic phytoplankton communities from Atlantic Ocean - South Atlantic ANT15 Metagenome | ecosystem: Environmental > Aquatic > Marine > Oceanic | place: South Atlantic Ocean...
CCCCGGGATGAAAGGACAAGATATGACGAATCAAATCTGGATTGTGACTGACCACGGCGGACATTTTTTTATCTAACTTGTTAGATAAAACATGAAGAATATTGTTGGATTTATTATTGCGCTGAAGGGACACCAGACCGACGTTGCGACCATCAATACGTATTTGCCCAACGTAAAGGTCTTCGATGCCATCGATACTCGCGATAAAGACCTGCAACGTCTTCCTGTTCATCCAGGGGCTTTGGCAGGAATCAAAAAAACGTATTTTTCCGATTCCTTTCAGGTTCCGTCGAAGGGTGCGATCGGCTGTGCGCTCAGCCACTATGCAGTGTGGGAGCGCTGCTTGGCGCTTCGGGCGCCAATCGTAGTCTTCGAGGAGGACGTCGTGTTTGACCGAGATACCGCATCCAGTATCTTGAATGGACTGGAGACGCTGCCTCCAGATACGATGTACGCGTCTTTGATGGGCATACCATCTTCGGTATGGCATGTTGCCAGCCCGGACAGGGCATTGGAAAACAGCCCGTACGAAGGGTGGTACAAGGCTGGATTGGGAATGCTTGGCACGCAGTGCTACTACATTGCACCGGCGGGGGCAAGAATCTTGCTACAACATGCTTATCCCGTCTGCTACCAAGTAGACATATACATTGCATCTGTGGCGTACACCAACCCAAGTTTTAAAGCCTACAGAACGAAGCGCAATCCCTATTCCGTCGCGAAATGCCTCGCGGACTTCGGGGCCAGCACCATTGGATACGGAAAAACGTCCGTGAAATTGTTTTTACCGGAGAGCAATTGGGTGTACGCACTGGTGCTGTTGTTTCTTGTGATTTACGTAGCGAAAAAAATCGTGGCCTAATGGAAAAGATGGGAAAGCCATTGAAAGACGGCCTTGGACATGGCGACGCATTGATCAGCCACATGATTTTACCAACGGTGGATTTTTGGCACGACATCGGGGCAACGCCAAACGTGTTGACCACTTTGGGCGTGGCCACGAGTGGAGCAGCACTGTACTACATGTACCACGGATGTTTTCACGGGGTACTCCCGTTCGCGTTGCTCCGATGGTACTTCGATTACGCGGACGGGATGTTGGCTCGAAAATTCGACCAAGTCACAGCGTTTGGGGATTACTACGACCATGCAAACGATTTGCTTTTCATAGCCGGTATTTTTGTCATTTTCCTCATCAAAAGTACGAAACACGCGTGGGTTCCCGCAAGCATTTTCGTGGTGTTCGTGTTGCTCAATCTAGTGCAAACCGGTTGCATTGAGAAGGAGACGAACAACGATGTGGAAGATACGCTTAGTAAATTCAAAAGTTGGTGCGTGGTTCCAGAGGCGATGAAGTACATGGACACCACCACCCTTTACATCGTTACCCTGACTTTGATTGCATGGTTCGTCTCCAGAGAATACAACTTGTTTTAAAAAAAAGTTTTCTTAGTTAACGACATGAAAGGGTACAAATAGTGTTTGTGCGCCAGAACGGCCGCCGGTATCAATAAGTTAGCCAATATGATGTAATAATTAATTAAATATTATTATTAATAATAATAATGGTAAATTACCTCCAACTTAACCCTCCTCCAAACCCTATACCTCCTCCTTGAAATATTCCAGACAATTGTCTATTAAAATTAAAAGATGGATTTAAATTAAAATTATCGCTTTTTCTTGTATCTGTTTTGTCATCATGTCTATGTTGTTGATAGGTCTCGGCCTCACTAGTGTTGTGATCTTTTTTGTGCCAATTCCAAACCTCGACTCTTCTTGCTATCCTTCTACCCACCGTATCTTTTTCTGTTGGTGCCCCTTTAACTCTTTGGTTCTTTTCTTTTTCCTTTCTTCTTTCGGTTTTTCTTCTTTCACATTCGGCATCACATCCATGGCCTGCTATCCCTTTATGATTTCTTCCTTTTAATGATATCGGGAAAAATACATTTACTAAAATTACAATAATAAATAATATAAATATAGCAATTAGGGCTTGTTTGGTTATTTTCATGGTGTGGTTTGTGGTTTGTGGTTTTGTTTTACTAATAGAAAGAAAAAAAAAATTATGCAAACATTTTATTTTATTTTTTCACGACAACCCACCAATTCAACTTCGGACCACACGCGTTGGGCCATGACGAGGATTGCCAGAAAAGAACATCAACACCAATTGGTTAATTTTCCGCTTTTTCTTCCTCCACTTGTTCTTTTTTTTCGTGTGTAATATTTTCCTCGCCCTGGATTTCCGAAGTCTCTACTTCCGGTATCTCCTCTTCTTGCGGAGTCTCTGCTTGCGGCACCATGGCTTCGAACATGTACTGCATACTCAGCATGTCGATCTCGATGTTCAAGACCCCGATGATCCGTAATGCCTGGCGTAGTGTGCTCGCAAAATCGGCAGACTCGTCATCGTCCCTTGCGTCAATCACGTACATCAATTCCTGCTCTGGCAAACGCTCTTCCGCCCACAGTTGGTCCTTGAAGGCTTGGTTGATTTGCTTCCACCCGTCTTCCGGCCTCAATTTCGATTCGTCCACGTCTTCTTCCTCTTTCTCCTTCGTTTGGTCGGCCGAGGTAAACAGTGCCCAATCTTTCTCCTTTTCCACCGGCTTCTTTGCGATTGGCGCCGGCTCCCATTCAATGTCTACCCCCACGCTTCGAAAGGCGGCATCCAACGTGAGAAAGTCCTCCTCGTCGATGTCCGACGCTGGGATCTCTTTTTCATCCTCCACGATGGTGACGCGATTCGCCAATCGTTGCTTCTGGAGGAAGGCGGCGAGCCACATACCTTGAATGGAGTTGACGCGAACATACAAATTGTCCGGTCGATGCAGCCGCAACGATCGGTTGCATCTGCCAAGGGAAGACAAGAAATATTTTCCATATTCCGCAAGAGATAAAGTTGCGAGGAGCATTGTTTGAAACCACATCGTTTTATTTGGGGTGGTTTTTTTGTTTGTTGGGGGGAGAGATTTTTTTTGTCATCTGAACACATTCGGACAATCTAAAAAAAAAAATCAAATATTGTAATTTCAATTCAAATAGTCCCCTTCCTTCGACGTGCTTATTGCCTCCATGCGGTCCCCCGACACCATGCTGTGTCGCACGGGCAAAGTCACGTTGGCGTGGCACGGCGTCTCCCTCAACAACGGGTTCGCACGCGTGTGCTTCTCGAACGATCCAGCCGTGATGCGATTTCCCATCGTCAAGTCTTTCGTGCGCTCCGGACCACCGACGTCCATGCTGGCGGTGGTGCCTTCCGTAGGCGCGGCATGCTGCTGGCGCAACTGGTGCCCGGAATTCTGGCGCTTCACCGCATGCTCGCCAATCGCAGACTGGCCTTGTTGCAGCACATCCCGGTTGGACATTGCTTCTGGGCCAACCGCAGTGCGATCGATCATGCACGGATTTTTCGCACGCAGCACCACGCCGTTGGTCAGTGCCTCTTCGACCTCGGCTCGGTACTTCTTCATGCTGCGCTTCGTGTTGTCTTTCGTGTACGTGGCGTCCCGGGCTTCGGCGCCATATTCCCCAACCATCAACGTCGGATTCCGCTTCTTGCTCCTGGTGCGGTTGGTGCAACTGACCGACTTGGTGTCTCGGGTTTTGGCACCGAAGGTATCCACTTGCGCCACTTTGTTCCCGCCTTTCATCCCGCGGTTCTTGCTCAGTTTCACGTCGCCGAACGAGCCGTACGGGTTCGGTTGCTGCGTATCGATCTGCATCAGCGGATTGATCTTCATCGCCGCCGTCCCGTCTCTGCAATGGGTCATTTCGCCCAACGTTTGCGCCGCATCCACTTCGGATCGCTTGTTGCCTTTGCGGCCTTTGGCCGTCTTGTCGGTGCCGCTCCGCATTTTTCCCCGCAACGTGGCCCCACCCAGGTCAATATTGGATTGTCGATCGCGCGGGTTCGCCTCCTCTACTTTGGAGGCTTCGTACCGCATGCTCTCTGGCAACCTTGGCTTTGGGCGAAGCATGAAGTGCCCGCCTTCCATTGCCATCCCGAATGGCGCGCGGGTCACCTGGTTCGTGTTGGACGGTTGGCAGCCGTTCAAGTTGTTCTGGATGTTCAACCGCATCGATTCTGTGGCTCTGCTCCTCGTATTCATCGGTAAAATATCGGTGCGCACCAGATCGTTGGATCCGTTGAAGTTGACCGCATCGCGTTTTGTTCGTTTGAACAGGTCGTCTTCGCCAATCATATGTTGAAGGCGGTTCCGACCGGACGTGTTCCGGTGGTAAATGCCTGTCGGATCCGGCATCTTGTCCTCGTACTGCTGGAACACGTTCCCCTTGGAGTCTTTGAAGGTGCCGACCACTTTCTTCGTGGTAGGCTCCGCGTTGTACAGGTTGCTGTTGTAGACGCTTTGCCCGTACAGCGACTGTGCGCTGGCTAGCATGGGAATGGCTGCCGGCCCGTCGTTTCGCCTGCCTTGGTTTCGAAGGTATCGGCTGGCTGCGGGTCGCGCGCTGTGTTTTTTCTGGAAGTCCGTCATTGGCTTCGCGTTGGCAACGATTTGCTGGGTGGTGCGGTAGGATGCTGTAGTCGATTCCGCAACAACTGCCGGAGCCTCGGGTGGAGCAGTCGTTTGCTTCTTTGGCATTTGGTTTTGACTCAAGCCATACGCTGCCGCCGCAGCGGGAAGCAACATCAATAATGCACTGGCCATCTTGTGGTTTTTTATTAGTGGGTCCAAAAAAAAAAATGTTTTCGATTCATCGAAGTAATCCATAGTAATGAACTTAATTTTCAATAAAGGAATTTAGTTGGAGAATGCTAAGCCGCCCATGCCGGACGCGATGCGCAAGATGTTCCAGTTTTTAGCAAATACGTGGGTTTCGTGCTCTTGTGCGTCACCGTTGGCATCTTTGTTGTCGTAGCATAATTCAAGGATAGCGTTGTCGATTCTGGAGAAATTCACGGTACCGGATGGCTGTGCAGATTCTGGCTGCAATGCGAATGGGTACGTGTAGACGAACTCACCTTGACTTGCATCTGGAATTCTGGAATGGCTTTGGTACGGTGTCACGGTACGGAAGTACGATGCTGGCACGCCGCCGGAGTTGTTGCATCCACCTGCCATGTTGAAACGGCTGTGGTTGTTGAATTTCAACTGTGCGGAGCAGATTGGGTCGGCTTTGTGCTCACCTACATCACCAGCAGTATTGGCTAAATGGCGACCGGAGAAATCGAACAAGTGGTCTGGGTCTTGTTTAACGCCCCACATCAAGGAACTGACTGGATGGTTAAAGTACAAGCGATGTTGTTCGGTAGCATTGGAACTGCGTTTCTTGGTCATTTGCTGGGTTTGGGACATCAACACTTCCATGTTGCTGTCGGCGAATCTTGAACGCTCCTCGTTGTCTAAGTAGACGTAACCAACTTCCAATTGAACTTGGGTTTGGTCGTCGCTTAATGCGACGTTACCACCATCGAATGCTGCTAATGGCATGCCAATGCGGTCGATTCCGTGGTTGTCTTGCACGGTTGCATCTTGTGATGCAAGGCCTACGATGCTGCGTAAGTTCAATTTCACGGTCACGGCGTGGAATTGTAAGGAGATCAATGGCAATGCGTTGCCGGTTACACCACCTGGACAAGCAGAGTTGAACCAGAATGGAATTGGCACGTACAAGCGCTGTGCACGCTCGTCTTTGTAGTCGCCGGAAGGATGGATGCCTTCTGGATCGTGGCCGATCATTTCACCTAATGCTTTGCCGGCTTGGCCGCTCAAAGAGTCCCACATGAATAAGTATTCTGCGGTCACTTCGTCGATGCATTGGGAGCCTAAGAAGATTTGGCAACGCTCGATCAATGCTTGGCCGACGCGAGGTGCGTATGATCCAGCACTTAATCCTGGTAAGTCAATTACAACGTATAAGTAGGTAATTAAATCACCTTCGCGTGGTAAGTTGGTCACGGTGTTGGCGCCGGTTTTTTGGGTGCCTTGTAATGTAACGGATGCGTTGTCAATGGCGAATTTGGTGTGGCGCATGTGCACGTACCTCCATGACGTGGATTGTGGATCGTCGTAGATGACGGAATCTGGACCTGCGGTTGCAAGTAAACCTAAGACGGATGCTAAACTCATGGTATTGTATTTTTTTGGGGTTGTGTGTGGAAAAGGGTAGGGTGTGGGTGTGTTTGATAGTACCCCAACAAAAAAAAAATCAGCGTCCACCATCAACGCACTGGTCGAACGACTAGCCAACGACTAAACGCGACTTTGGAGATTTTCAATTTAACTCGCATATCCCAAACTGGCCATGCCGTTTTGGATGGACACGATGTTCCAATTCCTAGCATACATGCGGAAGGTTCCGTCGGTGTAATTCTCGTCGAAATCGATCTCCATGACGGCGTGATCGACCTTCGAGAAGTTCAGGGACGAACTGGGGGATGGACTTTCTGGATCGAGATCGAAGGAGTACGCGTACACGAAGGTATCGTCCGCGTCCGCAGGGATCTGGGAGTGGTGCTGGTACGGCTGCACGGTGCGAAAGTACCTACCTTCGACTTTGTTTCCCTCTGCTTGGTTCAAGCGAGGATGGGAGTTCAGGCGCAATTGGATGGCGGCGATCGGGTCCAATGCGATTGTTGGGTTGCCATTGGCATCTGGTTGGAAGGCAGCAGGAATGTCGTTTTCATTAACTTTTAAGTCTCCCACGCCAAACACGATTTCGCGAACCGGATGGTTGAAATCCAAGCGGATTTCGGTGTGGTAGTTCGTGATGCTTTTCTTCACCTCTTGCACTTGGGTGATCACGTATTCGAAATTGGCACTTTTCATCGCGTTGTGCTCCTCCTCGTCCAAGTACACGTACCCGGCCTCCAAGTACGCCGCGCAATGGGAATCTTTTGGCTGTTTAGCATCTCCTTTATCGTCAAAATTTTCTCTGGTTTTTCCAATCACTTTGATTTCTTGGTTGATGGCAGCGTTGGCATAATTATCTATCACTTTGGAGATACTTTGCAACGCCAACCGAACTTTAATCTCTTGGAACGGGATCGCAGCGATGGGAAGCGCGTTCCCGGTGTGGCCGCCTGCGCAAGCACTGTTAAACCAGAATGGGATTGGCACGTAGTATCTGGTGGCGCACTGGGCCGCGCAGATACGCTGGTCGTCGCTGTCGAAGTTGCCGACCATCTCGGAAATGTTTTTGCCGGCTTTGCCGCTCAACGCTTGCCACATGTACAGGTAATCGCCTGTCAAGGAGTCCAAGCAGGTGTTCCCGATCAACAATTCGATTTTTTGAATGAGTTGGTACCCGACGAAATCAACGTAGGAAGGGGCGCCCTCGTTATCATCCGCTGATTTTAATCCTGGCAAGTCGATGCAGACGTACAAGTAGGTCAACAAGTCGGCTTCGCGCGGGATGACGGTGGTGGTTTTCTGGCCCAAGTTGGCGTTCCCGGTCAACGGAATTTTGACGCCGTCCAAGGAGAAGTTGGTGCTTCGTGCATGGGCATGTCTCCAGAAGGTACGGTCTGGATTCCCGGTCAATTTTTGGTTGTGGTTGGAAACCGCGATAAGTTGTAAAGAGTTGGCTAGTTGTCCTGGCATGTTTTTCTAAAATGGAACGGAGTGTATTTTATTACACCCTACAAAAAAAAATCAGTGGTCGAACGACGACGGAAAAAAAATCTCTCCACAGACAAAAAACAACCCATGACCGAACTTTCTTACTTTAGCGCCGGATCCGAAGAATTCCTCGACTCCGACCTGGACGTCGGCGACTACGACATGGACGACGAGTTCATGGCCCCAGACTTGTCGGAAGAGGTATCGTCGGAAGAAGAGGAGGAACTGAGCCCTTCGAAGGAGGTAGACGAGTTGGTGGCGGATTTGCGACCGGACGAACGAGATCCTCCCCCGCGGTCGAGAAAAAAAACCGAATTTTTCAAGGTCGATTATGCCTCCGCGGACAAAGGCCACGAAGCCGATATGGCAGAGTTGGAAGGCGACGGGTCCGAGTTGTCGATGGAAGAGGAGGAGGACGAGTCTTATGCGCCAGACCAAGAATCCGACTATTCTATGATGTCCTCCGATTCGGATAGTATGATGTAAATTTCATGTAAATTTCATAAATTTGCAAACCTCTTTTTTTTCTTCGGGCTTTAACAAAATGTCATTGGTGCAACAAATTTTGCAAGCCGGGGCCGATCCCGAAAAAGTTCGTGGCGCGCTCGAGTCGAAGACCAGCCCATTGGTGCAAGACCACCAGGCCATGTCGCAAGCCATGGCGCTCGTGGCTGGGAAAAAAGACGCATTGGTGAAAGAAATGGATCTGGAGGCAACGTTCGAAGCCGAGTACCCGGACGACCTTCCGGATAGCCTGGCTTCTGGATGGACCATCCAAATGTCAAAAAAAGCCTAAGACTACAACCATATTTCCTATATGCAACTAGCAGGTACACAGCAGGTATTATCTGAAAAAACATTTTTTTTACCTTAATAAAGTTGTACTTATTTTTTTGTACGTGTTTGTAGTGTCCTTCCCTAGCAACTGACCTTAAAAAAATGTTTTTTCGCGTAGTCCCCGGTGTGTGCCTGCTATTTTTTGAAAAAACATTTTGTTTCGGTCTCAAATGAGTTTCCAATCGAGATTTCAAATTTTTTTTTTTTTTTTTATATACATGAAATTTTTGGGGGTCTCGTGAAAAAAAATGTTTTTTAGTCGTTGCAAACACACTTACAACACACACAACACCGGTATACCGCAAAAAATATATAAAAATAAATATTTAATAAATATATAAAATATATATAACAAATAATATATATTCAAACTTAAATAACTCTTTTTTTTTATCACGATGAACAAATTCATTGACAATTATGCAGACGATTCGACGAATGCTCCCAATACCTACAAACAAGTGGGTCAAAAAACGTTGGAGGACGTATGGTTTGTAAAAAAGGACGATGTCAAGTTGTCGGAACAAATATTCGACTTTTTCACATTCGAAGGGCCCAAACAGTTGGATCGTTCGCCATTCGAGGAGGCCATGAAATTATTCAACATTGGCATGGACGACGTCAGGGAGTTGACCTACCCTATCGACAAAAGCAAATTCGTAACATGGTTCGAAAACGAGGCGAGCATTGGACTGGTGGAGAAGATAGAAGAAGCCTACGAAGAATTGACAAATGTCCAGATCATGCATGGGAAGCGTCAACGAGAGGAAGAAGAGAAGGAAGCGCAAGCATTGCATCGCAAATTGATGTTGTCACAAAAAAAAAGAAAAATCAACGAAGTGAGGCAACAGGCTATCCTTCCTAAAAAGAAGAAATCTTCCATGGCGATAAAAAAGAAACCACAGCGTACGTCTCGGTACATAAAAATGTTTATGTAAAAATAAAGTATAAATATATTTTTATGATTCTTCGTCGCTGTTGTCGTAGTACACAGCACCGGTGGACACCACCAACCAATTCTTCCTCTCTTCCGTCAACACCTGTCGCTTTTTCTTCCGCTTTTGTCTGTTCGTCTTCAGTGTGTTGCGCATGTCCATCTCAATCTTGTGCGCATGCTTCAGCGTGTACCGGTACACACCGTTGTCTCGCGCCCACAACAAGAAGGCTAGTTGCGCCACGGTCGTTTGCATGTCTTCCTCTCTGTGTCGGAAGAATATACGCGCTTTGCGCTGGAACGGATCAAACAGCCGTCGTCTTCGGGCTCGCAACACGCGTTTGTAAGCGTCGTGGATGTAAAAGATGCACTTCGTCCTGTTCGACCCCACTTGGATGGCCAACTGGTGCTTCTTGGCGTAGTTGACGCAGCACCAGTCCAGTACTCGCAAGGAGACTTTCGCGGTCTGGTTGATCAGCGGCAGCAGCATGGTGTCGAGAAACACGTCATCGACTTTCGGCGCCAATTCGGACAACCGCTGCGCCAGCGTCGGATTCACGTAGTTCAGCGTGCCCTTCACGTCGTTGTAATAAAATCTGCCAATTTGCTTCATATTGGTTTGATCAATTATATAATCGTTTTGGTTGTAGAAAACAAAACCGAAGTGTGGGAAACGAACGCACTATAAAAAAAAATATATAGTTCCGGTAAACCGCTTATTTTTTGCCTTTTTTGCCTTTTCTCCCACCCTTGGCAAATGTTTCAATTCCTTTTTCCGAGCGATCCCGCAACTCTTCCTTGTCCGCTTTACCTCTGCGAAACCGGCGCACGGTGGGATAGCCACGGATTTTTATCCTTTGCATCATTTTCGGGTACCGAGCCCCATTGAACAAGCGCATGCGACGTCGATGTCGCCTTGCTACTTTTAGATAGTAAGGTTTCAGATTTTGGCAGTAGTGGCATCCTGGCGCGTAAAACATGACGGTGACGGGTTCGTCGGAGGGATCGTCTTTTTGCTGGGTGAAGGCGTCGAACTCCTCCGGGGTCAGTTCAAATGTTTTGTCATCGTCGCTTGGTTGTGCAATTACGAAATAGAGTGCACCAAGACACAACAGGATTATGAGTAGTTCGATGGCGGACATTTTGTATTTTTGTTAGCGGTAGAAAAAAAATTCCAAAACTCGTGTTCATTCACAACCACTTTGATTCGGGTTGAGAATACAAAAAAAAATGTCGGAGTCAGCCTCAAAAACAATGTCGGACTCGTCGGACCAGTCCAACATCTCGTACGACGAGGAAAATGGCCATTTGAAGGTAGAAGTGGGGGACTCGATCGGCTCATGGACGGTGGTGAATCGCATCGGGATCGGACAGTACGGCATGGTGTGGACCGTAAAAGACGACACGAAGGTGTTGAAAATCATGCGATCTGGAGAGGATCACCGCGACATGATAGAGTCGGAAATAGAAATTCTACAATCCTTGACGTCTGACTACCTCATGCAATTAGATTCCACCCTGGACCACGCGAACCAAGATCGAATTCACAAAGTGCTTGTCATGGAACGCATGGAAAAAGACCTGTTTACGCTGCTCCACGAAGACGAAGAGGTGTTGACTCACATCGCAGCCGCGCGAATGATCCGGCAATTGTTACGGGGCGTGGCTGCGCTGGAGGAGGCAAAGATTGTCCATCTTGACTTGAAGCCGGAAAATATTTTGCTGCAAGGCGACATGTTGAAAATTGCCGATTTTGGAACGGCGCAGCGGCTTCCGATGAAGGAAATTCCGCTGTACGGAAAGACCACGGAGTACCGCGCGCTGGAAGTCATCATGGATCTTGATAACTGCAACGCAAAAGCGGACGTTTGGTCTGCCGCGTGCGTCATTTATGAGATTGTGACCAGGATGCATGGACAAACTACCTTGTTGTTCGAGCCGCGTGAGGTGTTTATTGCAGCGGAGGATCTGGAGGATCCAGACGAGGAAATCGACCTGAACCATTTGTACCTGATTCAGGAAGTGCTGGGCCAGGTGCCGAAACACATGCATCGGCATTGCCAGGAATATTTCACTGTACGGGGGGAGTTGCGAGGTGGGATTGGCAAGGTAGTGCTCCGGTCGTTGGACGAGTTGATGGTGGAGGACGGGATCGAAGACGTGGACCTGTGGATGGACTTTTTCACGCCGATGCTCCGGTACAACCCGAAGAAACGATTCAGCGCGTTGGATATGGTGGATCATAAATGCCTTGCCCCTACAAAATCGACATGATTAGTATAGAAGGAAACATTGGCGCGGGAAAAAGCACGCTGTGCCGGCAGTTGCGCGCAGGCGGGTTCTGCACGTTCGAAGAGCCGGTAGTGGATTGGACCGTGCAAGGTGAAGATGGGACCAGTCACAATGTCTTGACGGCGTTTTACCGGAATCCTGTAAAGTACGCGTGCATGTTCCAAACGTTGGTGTTGCGGACGCGAGTGGAGCAGGCAAAGGAGTGGAAGTCGAAACGAGGGTTCGTGGAGCGCTGTGTGCAGAGCGACCGGTTGTTCGGAACGATGCAATACCGACTGGGAAACATGGATCCGGTGGAGTATGGGAGTTATTTGTACCAGTTTCGGCAGGCCGTGCAAGACATGCCGACTCCGATCGTAGGGCATATTTACCTGAAAACGTCAGTGGATACTTGTCTTGCTCGCATTGCAAAACGGGAGCGAGAAGGAGAGCAAGGAATCAATCGGTCGTACTTGTCGTTGCTGGAAGAGGAGCACGAATCGTGGTTGGGTGGTTTGTCGAACGTGCTGGTTCTGGATGGGGAGAAACAAATGCACCTGCACGATCTTCGATCGGTTATTGCATCGTTCGAGTCGTCTTTAAAATAAATATATATAATATATATATCCCAATTTTTTTTCATACCGTTCATCAAAAAGCATGAGTGAGGGTTTCCAGTTTGTGATCGGCCCGTATCAACAAGGCTCCGATAACAAGCCTGAAATTTTTAAAGTTCCACGGAACCAAAGTAGTAGCAGCACTGGAACAGATAAGCCAATAGGCTATTTACAGTTGCGCAACGAAAAAGCAGACTCAAGATTTGAATTTCAGGTGAGAAACATAAGGGATCCAGCAAAAATCAAAATCGATCAAATAATAGATGTGTCTTCCAACAATTGCAAGAAGCAAGCAAAGTTTTACACCAGTCCGAAGTACCTCTCGCAGACGATGCGCGACGTTTTTAGCACCATAACAGGAATAAGCGACAATTGGCCAAGAAAGAGTGATTTGGTATGGGGGTTTCCGAAGGCGGACGTTTTTGAGCAACAGATTGGTAAAAAGATGCACAAAAACGATAAGCCGGATGCGGACAAAGATCTTCCACGCCGAAACGGGATGATGACCATCTACGAGGTGGAAGCCTATTTAAAAAATTACTATGGTGAAGACACGTATATGCAACAGGCCGCGCGATTGAAGTGGGGAATGGTGATGTCGATACGGTTCGACATTCGAATGCGGCAATTGGCAAAGTTGTACCCGGATGCATCGTCCTTGTTTTACCATTTGATAGGATTTTACCATACCCAAGAGAGGCTCAACAATGACAAAAACATGGCAAATGCTTTTACATTTTCGAAAAAATACACCAAGTACGTGGACAAACTGTTTCCCGACGGTAATATGGCAGAATTGGTCCGCATGCTGCCATTCTACATCGTAAGAACGTCGCCGCAATTCTTTCGAACCAGAGGTATAGAAGAATTATCGCTGGGAAAAGGCAAGAAGAAACAAAGACAAGAGGATAATAATAACAATAATAATAATATTAATTTTAATGATAATAATTTCGATGCTTTTGAATTTCCACAGAGTCTTCGTGACCTTGATGATCCTGGGGTTGATGGGAATGTCGTAAACCCCGTGCAAAATAATAATTATAATGATCATCATGATGATGGGGTTGTCGTAGACGATACCTTTGATTTGTTCAATCTCGATGCGGGTTCGTTAAAGGATTAACAATTGCGGTGTCCCAACGGCGCGTAACAGCAAATAATAATAATGATAATCAAGATGATATATTCGTTAGACCGCGAGGTGATTCTTTCAACCGAATTGATACAGGTGGAAATTAACAATTGCGGTCTCCCAACGGCGCGTAACAGCGTGGATTGACTTCGTATGGTGCGTCAGGAGTCCAATATCCAGTGGGTTTCGGGCGCCCCACGCTGCGATTTTCCTTGTTTGGGACTGGAGACTGCACGACGAATTGAGTGAGAATGCTTCCAAGTTGCTGAAGACCGTCTTTTTTTTCCTCCAACGTCTCGACGTCTGCAACCATGCTGAACAAGAATTCGATCAATTGGTGTGGCGACACAAACGTTTGTTTGCGATTCACCTCCAACATGGCACGAATACCGTCAACGTCCATCGTTTCGATAAAGTGCCCGATGCATTCTTTCCATACGTTCTCCCCAAATACATGTGGATGGGATCGAAAAATGGAAAAAAACCAGTTTTTAAGTTCTTCTTTGTATTGTTTGTTATACTCTGACAATTGCAAACAAACGTTGGATAAGTCAACAGAGTGAGGGATAAACTTCTCCACAAACATGTATTCCACACGTCCGTGATCATTGTTTTCTTCTTCCTCCTCTTCAGAATCTTCTTCAGAATCTTCTTCAGAATCTGCCTCGTCTTCAATGTCCATGGAAAATTGAAGATGTTGGTCTTCCAATGCAATGTGATGCTTCGTCGCAAATGCTTCAATAATTTTTTTTAATCCTAATTTCTTTTGTTCGTTTCTCTCCAAACACAAGATAACTTTTTCTTTCGTATGTCCCTGACTAAGCATTAAGAACGAGAACGAATGATGAGCGAAAAAAGTCTTTCCGTGATCCAAAAGGCACTTCCAAAGTGCATGACAGAATCGAAACCATACTTCACCACCATTTTTCTTCTCCAACTCTTGCAATTTATTGCAAAATATTTTGTCTTCTTCCGGATTAGTAATAGTTTGTAACTGGTCATGGTATTTTTTAACCATGATTTGTATATATGTACTTATTGACATCTTGAATCGTTGTGTAATATGTTTGTTTATCTTTTTTTTATATATGTTTGTGTTTTATATGAATAGTTATCTTTATATTCTATATATATATATTCTATATAATATATATATTATATTATATTATTTCTATTCTATATATTTATAAATTAAAATTTAAAAAAAAACGCATTTTTTATCGGTGCGGTATACCGGTCATTTTTTTTATACGGTATTTTTTACCTTAATGTTCATGTTTCATTTTCATATGTTTTGTTTTGAATAAAATATAATATACAAATCAAATTTATATGTATATTATCAAATATAATTAAATATGATAAAATGGATTGTTTGACAACTAAATGTTGTATTTGTTTGGAGCGACAAATACCATGCGCTTCACCCGATTTTGATTGCAACACGTGCAACGAAGGCTACGTTTGTTTCATTTGTATGAAACAATGGACCGATTTGAGATGTCCGATATGTCGAACACCCCACACCAAAAAGCAAGTGTTTATGAATTACGGCGATCGGTATCGTTTGCGCTGCACCTTATTGGTGTTGCTATTTATCGCGTATATCGTTTACGCATCGTTTCTTCTTGCGTTGATGTTGGAATGGGAGAATGTAAAAATGATACGAATATTATACATCGATTAATTCTTTTAATGTAATATTTTCCTCTCTACTTTTCAAGGCATCTTCTATTGTGGATTTGAAATTCGCGTATCGCTTGTCCGGCCGCATCATCTTCACCGCCCATTGCGTCCCTCGGACTGGCGTGCACTCGTAAATGCCGTCGGTAGATGGTGCATGCATCACCTCGATGCCTAAAGTGGATGCGTCGGTCCATCCTTCGACGTCCATGTACCCCCATTTTCCACCTTTGCACTCCAGGTCGATCGTGTGCTCCGTCTTCCACTTTTTCAAGTTTTGGTCGGACCCGTAGCCATAGGGCAACGACGGGTCCATGAAAATCAACCCGTCCTCGCACGCATCCTTTCGCTGCAACGCCTCTTTCACCGTGCCGAACCAGTGCTTCGGGCGAATGACGAAATTGTATTTTTGTAACAAGGCTTTGTATGTAGGGTGCACAGAAAGAAAGGCATGGACCCGGTCTTGGAACGGCTGCACAAACACGCCTTTGCCAGCGCAGGTAATCACGTCCAGCAGCACGTACCTGCCATCCGGCATCTCTTCCACGTCCAGCAGCGTGCCATCAAAAAGATCGGGGTGGTGGTCCGGGACGTCTTTCCCAGCAATGTACTGCGTTTTCAACACGCGCTTCTTACGATTCATTTTCACGATGAACACGCCGATGTCCTCTTCCCATCCGAACACCAGTGCCACCCGCACCCCGTTCTGCTTCCAGCCGACTTGCATATTGGCCAACGCCGGCAGATCCGATCGATGCAGGCTGACGGGCGTTGGCAACGGGATGGAATGGGGCTTTTTCTTCGCGGCAGGCCACAGTCGATGCAGCCACTCCATTTTTTTTTTTTACGTAATATTAATAAATGAAGCGAGAGGAATGTTGGAAGGTTTCTAAGAATGTCTGTATTGTAATGACAGGCGTCTCAGCGATGGTCAACGTGGCGGTCGGAATGTATATATTCTACAACGTGGATGTAAACGGCGTCGTGCAGCGGATCAATCAAGCGCTGGATGCGTATGGCAATTTTTTACCAGTAGCAGGAAAAGCCATCGACGACTTCAACGACATCATTCAAGCCATGAACGCTTCGCTGTTCCAGTTGCAGGGAGCGGTAAACCGATTGATAATTTCATTACCTTGACAGCATGAAGAATACGATGCCCAATACCATGAACATAACACTAATCCATGGAAAATCTTCGGTCGGTATCAAATCTTTGATGGCGGCGGTTTGCCCTGCTCCGAGATGGGTCGGTTGTAATAAATGTTGTATTCGGTACACCAGGCGTTTGTCAAGGAAAGCGTCCATGTTTTTTTTGTATCGGGTGGAAAAAAAAATGAACTCGATGCTGTGCCCAGACTTCTATCGACCGGTGTATTACAACATTACAGGGTACTATTGCTACTCCGACCTAACCAGATTAAACGATGCGGCACGGATGGTTCCTTCCCCAGCATTCCACGCACAAATGGTGGTCTAGGAAAAAGATGTGAGGGCGCACTTCTTTGTCCCACACGCACACCGCGTTGCATTGCCCGCAAATCAAGGTAGGCTTGGTTCGTAAAAAACTAAATATGTATCGTCTCAAATCATCGCATTCCCACACGGCGGCTTCCATTTTTTATATGTATGTATGAAAAACA
>Ga0115013_10000992_pt1 | contig 16707 bp, 8 predicted proteins | sample SouAtlMetagenome_2_FD_88686 | JGI IMG/M metagenome (GOLD analysis project Ga0115013, IMG submission 88686) | Marine eukaryotic phytoplankton communities from Atlantic Ocean - South Atlantic ANT15 Metagenome | ecosystem: Environmental > Aquatic > Marine > Oceanic | place: South Atlantic Ocean...
ACGGTTTCAAACTCGTATTGTTGTGGGGACTTTGGGGTTAGCATGGTGAACACTCCGAATTTCACTATGCCTATTAGATCAAAGCCCCAGACTTTCGTCTAGGGCTTTTTCAACAGTCTGAGACTGCTTATTGCAGTCTTTTTTATGTGAAAAGAAATATTGTGTAAAAAGCTAAGCGTTAAAAAGCTTGCGGGTTATCTAGCCGTCCAGCCCCCATCAAGTACCATAGTTTGCCCTGTGATATTGCGGGCACTGGGTGACATTAAGAAGCTTGCGGTATCTGCAAGTTCGTCAACGCTAACAAATTGCTTTTTAGGCATGGGCTCTAGCATTATTTTTGTTATTACCTCTTCCTCGGTAAGATTGTTTTCTTTTGCCTGGGCTGCAATTTGTTTTTCCACCAATGGTGTTTTCACATAGGCAGGGCAAAGGGTATTGATAGTTACATCGCAATCTCCTGTTTCAAGAGCGATAGTCTTTGCGAACCCTAACAGCCCATGCTTCGCCGCTACATAAGCAGACTTATAGGGCGAGGCTACCAACGAGTGAATAGATCCTACATTGATAATGCGCCCGTAATTTTGCTTACGCATGGCAGGTAAAAAAGCTTGGGTTAAAAGAGCAGGTCCAACAAGCATGATATTTATAAGCTGCTGCCATTTATCTGCAGGGAAGTCCTCTATGCGTGAAACGTGCTGAATACCGGCATTGTTTATAAGTACATCAACGGTATGCTTCCCTAGTACCTCAGGTAGCGCTGCGACTTGTTCTGCATTGCATACGTCTACCGCTACTGCGCTGGCCGATCCGTCTAAATGCGCAAGTCGAGTCACAGCCTCTTTTGCTGCCTGTTCGTTTATGTCGGCGATGATCACATGGTGCCCTTGTTTCATCATTGACTCAGCAATGCCAAAGCCAATGCCGCTTGCTCCACCCGTGATAAATATTGTGCGCTTAGTCATTGTTACTTCCGTTGGATTTATTTAGTGAAGGTGCACTATTTAATGAAAACAGCAGCTGTTTTACTGCGTTTATTTGTGCGCCGTTCCTGTTGGCGTAATTGCCAGAGGCATAGCCCCACCAATCCCAACAGCCTTGTGGATTTAACGGCATGAATAACGACTTCTTAGTTTGCGGATAAAGCACAACAATATGGTTGTCATCAGCCCATTCATTCAGCCCTGTTTGGGTAGTGTAGGCATCGCCTACGGCATCGGCATACTGGTTACAGCCGTGGAAACTAATATGGGCTCTGCATGGCTCGCCTTGTGCACAGCTTTCAGGCACATACACAAAGCCTTCACTTGCTAATGTTTTGGCATCGTCACCCGCTATTTTTTGCTGATCAATTGAATGAATTTGCCCTGACAGTGACTCGTCGGGTGTCGAAACATCTTCAACAAGATGAGAGAGCATGGCACCTGCTGCATCGTAATCGCAGTTTCCAATGAAGGGGCTCTCTGATTTCATGCAGTTAACCCCATTGTTTTTGGTGGGAAAAAGGTGAGCCATCGGTTTGTCATTGATATAGGCAATATTTTGTGTGTCTGTCCACAATTTGTATTGCTCAAATAATAAATCGCTCACTGGTGCAATCACTCTGGTGTCTTGCGTACCGTGAAAAAGCCAGACTTTTGTGTCTTTCATATTGGAAAGCGACGCAATTTTTCCTTCAGTTTCATACTGTTTGGCTTTTTCATTCAGCGCTTCAAGGTTAATTTCTCCCTCTACCTTGTTCACGCACTGTGCCAGGGCAGTGGTTATATCACCTTGTGCACAGAAGTACGGGCCACCAGCAATAACGCCCACGCCTTTTACCCAGTCGCTGTGTGCTAACTGAAATTGTGTTGCCATGTAACCGCCTGAGGATAAGCCCGATACGGTAACGTTCTTTAAATCAAGGGTGAGTGACGGAAGCGCGTCTTGCGCCGATGACTCGTTACCGAATACCGGTACACTAAGGGAAAGTGCGCTTAATACAGACAGACAAAGCGCGTGGCGTAAAAAGGGGGTAGATTTTATCATTGCATTGCAGCCTTATCATTTTCTAAAAATTGGCGAATAGCCTGAGCTTGAGCGGATACATTGGTCACGCCTTCTAAATGACCTAATTTGCCATTTAGCGTAACCAATGTGCTGTCGTTATTCATTGAAGTTAAACCTTGGTGTGCACTTTGCGATAAGTAGGGCATAAGTAGCAAATCAGTTTGGGCTGGAATAAACAGCGTTTTCGCCTTGATCGACGCCAGTCCTTGCTCAAGATTACCTTGATGCCCAGCAACAAAAAGCTGGCAAGCTCGAACCAAATACAAAAGGTGGTTGGCGTCCATAGATTTTGCCCGGGTCTTTGCTCGCTCGCGCAGCCAGTTCACAATACTGTGAGATTGACGTATGTCATTAAGCGGCGCTGACTCTACATTTTTATACCCTAACGTGTTGCCGGTTTGGTTGAAAAACGAAGGGGTAAGGGCATTTTGCGTAATTAACATGAGCGAGGCTGCTAGGCCATCAAACGGCGCTTGCTCTTTAGTGTAAGCGCCGTTGTTCCAGTTCTTGTCGAGGATAATTGGCGTAGCCCAGTGTTCCAGTGCCGCGGTAGTCCACGCATCGCTTTGACCTGCGCCGATAACTGAAATCATACGTTCAACCCAGTCTGGATAAGCGCTCGCCCAATCGATAGCCTGCATAGAGCCCATAGAAGGCCCAATAACCGCGTACAGTTTACTAACACCTAAGCTTTCAAGAAGTGCCTTTTGAACATTTACAAAGTCACGTATTGTCACGACAGGAAAGTCTAAGCCATAGGGTTTTCCTGTATCTGGATTTATTGACGCAGGACCGGTTGTAATAACGTGCGGGTCGTAAGCATTTAAATTGGCCAGCGTATCAACGCTTATTACATAAAAGCGGTTTGTATCAATAGCCTTGCCGGGGCCGATAATACTATCCCAGTAACCGGGCACTGAGTCGTTTTCATTGTACTTTCCAGCTGCGTGAGAAGAGCCAGAAAAATAGTGGGTAATCAGGATCACGTTACTTTTGGTGTCGTTTGGCGTTCCGTACGCCTCCCAGCCAACTTTTACGTTTTTAATTTGTTTACCGCCAAAGGTTGTGAAATGAGGCATTTCAAAAACGCGTTTTTCTACCATCAGCGAAGCATTGGAACGCGAAGCGCTCGGCGAGGAAGAAGCTGCCTCAGATGAAGGTGCTTTTGAAGAACTGAGCAATGGCGATGTATCGTCGTATTCGCCAGCAATGCCCTGACAATGTACCGTCAACATTAGCGTGGCAAATAATCCTACCAATGAGCGTTGCTTTTTAACTAAAAACACCTCAACCAAGTTTGCTAATGCTAACGGTTTCTGTACTCGTTGTGAGCCCGGCTGTTTCAATAGCTTATTAATGCCTTTGCTTTTATTCCACACTAACGAGGAAGTAAGCGTCTTTTTCCAATTCATACTTTCTTGTCCTTTTCTCAGACCGCATTTTTAAATGGCAATATTTTGCAAGAGTGACCTATTTGTCATGCGGTCTTCGACTATATCGTTGGCTTTGACTAATGCTACATAATGCTAAACAGGCCAATGGCCATAGCAAGCCCAATAACTGGCACCACTACAGTTAGTGCGCCAACCGCCCAGTAGGCAGCCTGATGGGTTTCGTTACAAATAGCGCGTATGGTAGTAACCACATAGCCATTGTGAGGTAACGAATCTAATGCGCCTGATGATATAGACACAATTCTATGCAGCTGGTCTGGCTCTACGCCTTGATCAAGGTAATGCGGAGCCACTAAAGGCAAGGCAATGGCTTGTCCACCAGATGCACTTCCTGTTAACCCTGCAATCACGCTTACGGCAATGGCGGCACCAATAAGCTCGTTACCAGGAATTTGGGTCATGAGCGCTACCGTTGTTTGAAACGCTTCAGTGTTCTTTGCTATTGAGCCAAAACCTACAACAGCGGCGGTGTTACCTATGGCGATCAATGCCCCGGTGGTACCTGCATTAATGGCAACCGGTAAACTGTGAAAATGTTTGTAGTTAATCGCCAGCAAACACAGCACGCCGCCGCCTAACGCCAGAATAAGCGCAAGCTGAGCGAGTTCTTCATGGAATAAAAACGAAATCACCAACACCACAACCAAAGGCACAATACCGGTAAGCGGGTGGGGTAGCGCTCTGTCTCGCACTTCAGGGTCGCTTGCTCTGGCTTCAAACACCTCGCCGTTATTAACGGCTTTTCTGATCATCTTAGCAAGCCACCAGTAACCGAAGCATGCCATGAATATGGCGACGACAAGGCTAACTTCCCACGCAGCAAAAGGGGAGGTGCCTAAATACTTTATAGGGATCCAGTTTTGGATTTCTGGCGAGCCTGCCGAGGTCATAGTAAATGTTACCGACCCAAATGCCATGGCTGCTGGTATGAAGCGACGGGGTAAATTGGCATCTTTAAACAAACTTACCGCCATTGGGTAAACAGAAAACGCTACCACAAACACGCTAACACCACCGTAGGTCAAAATAGCGCAAGCTAGCACAACAGCTAACACGGCACGCTTGTAACCAATTTTAGTGATGATCCAGCGAGAAACAGCATCTGCTGCCCCTGTGTCCTCCATGAATTTACCGAATAACGCGCCAAGTAAAAACATGAAGAACCAAGAAGCGATAAAGCCAGAGAAACCACTCATATAGGTTTGAACGAAATTCACATCGCCAGTGAAGACGCCGATATTATTGGTGATGGCAACCACAAGAGCACACAAAGGTGCAGCGATAAAGAGGTTCATCCCGCGTATTGTCAAAACAATAAGCAATAAAAGACCGCCTACTAAGCCAATCATACTTAACATAGTTATTATTCCTTAAAAAATCTGTGACCGCAGATGATCCGAAACAGTTAAGTCGATTAAAGATTTGCTCACACTCAAAACCACAAAGTGTATACAAATCAGATAAAAAGCGTTCATAACAGACATAAAGTTTGACGTTACTTTTATCAAAATCCCATAGTACGATGGTACTACATACTATTAACAATTAATTAACTAAAGTGATTTTGACCGTAGGCAATACATCCGGCAGTGACCAGAACTTAGAACAACAAGGACTCACTATGTCTCAATCAATACACACAAATGGTTTGATTTCACCCTACCAACCACATTCAGCCGCTGTTAGCACAGAAAAACGCAAAAGCGCTTCAGTTAAGCACACCATGCACAGCCTATGTGCCCTAGCAGTGGCTAGCGTGTTAAGTACAGCGCCTGCATTTGCTCAGGATGGTCAAGCCAATGCCGATGCCGAAGCGCAAAAAGGGAAATTAGAACGCATTGAAGTGACTGCGCGAAAAACTGTAGAGTCGCTACAGGAAACACCGGTTGCTATCACGTCTATTGGCGCTGTTGAACTTGGAGAAAAAGGGATTAGCGTGCTGACTGAAGTGCAGCAGTTTTCGCCCAACACTACGCTACAAACCAGTCGCGGTACCAATTCCACCTTGACGGCATTTATTCGCGGATTGGGTCAGCAAGACCCGCTTTGGGGCTATGAACCAGGCGTGGGTATTTATATAGATGATGTTTATATTGCTCGCCCACAAGGAGCCGTACTTGATTTGTTAGACGTACAGCGTATTGAGGTGTTACGTGGCCCGCAGGGGACGCTTTACGGAAAGAATACTATTGGTGGCGCGGTTAAATACGTTACGAAAGAAATGACCGGCGATACACAGATGAACGTTGAAGCTACGGTAGGTAGTTACAGTCAGCGTGATATCAAAGTGACAGGTCAAATACCATTGATTGAAGACACGGTGTATCTAGGCGTGGGTTATGCCAACTTAAACCGCGACGGCTTCGGCGAATATCTGGTAAGCGCGTTGCCCAATCAAGATAAAGAGAATTATAACAAAGATCTCTGGGCAGCCCGTGTAACGCTAGAAGTTCACCCGAGTGAAGATTTGTTTTTCCGTATTGGATGGGATAAGACCGAAGACACATCAAATGCGAAAGGCGGCTACCGTTTAATCCCAAGTATGTTAACTGAAGCGCCCGTGCCTGATTCGGTTTTCGATTCGTACACCAGCTTACCTACATGGAATAAAGTCGAGTTAGAAGGCTATAACTGGCTGGCACGATACAGAGTGAATGATGATTTAGAGCTTAAATATATTGGTTCGCATAGAGAGAGCTATTCACCTACCAACATTGATTTTGACAATACGCCCCTGCCTATTTTTGATGTACCGGCAGAGTATGACGACAGTAATGATACTCACGAGATTCAAGCGAATTATACCGGGAACGCGTTTAGCTTAGTGTCAGGGCTCTACTTTTACGATGGTGAGAGTTGCGGTAATTTTGATGCCATTTTAGGTGTGTTAGGTCAATCGCTTGGTGCCTCAGGGTTGACGCGGGAAGTGACGGGTTGTAATAACTCAGAAAGCTGGGCTGCCTATGCGCAAATGAACTATGACGTAACCGATAAGCTATCGCTTTCGCTTGGTGCCCGATACACCGATGAAGAAAAGACCGCGTTTGTAAATAACGGTCTGGTATTCGCCAATGTTTATCCTTATACCGACTGGATTGATGGGTACGTACGTCCCGACGGACAATTAGTACCTCAAGTACTTGGGACAGACACCGATGGCGATGACGTGTTAGATGCTCCAGCGGTAGAGAGTTGGTCGCGCTTCACCCCTCGAGTGGGCGTGGAGTATCAAATGGACCGCGATACCATGTTCTTCGCGAGCTATTCACAAGGCTTCAAATCGGGCACGTTTAACCCTCGTGCTCAGACTAATGAGCCTGGTGTTGAACCAGAAGTCGTTGACAGCTTCGAAGTGGGTGTGAAGAGTGACTTAACCGACGCACTTCGTATGAATATCACATTGTTCTCTTACGACCACAAAGATCGTCAGTATATTGGTGTAGAAGGGGATTTGTCTGATCCAACAGCCCTCGACCAGCGACTGCGCAATGCTGCAGAAACGGCTGCAAAAGGCGCCGAGTTGGAGATGACGTGGGTAGCCACGGATAACCTTCAGTTTGACGTTGCTTACGGTTATATTGACTTTGAGATTAAGAAAAACAATGCAATCCCTCCGTTGATTGGTCTAGCAAGTACGCCAGAGAATACCTTTAATCTTAATGCCAACTACCTACTAGAAACGAGTTTTGGGGATATTACTTTCAACGCCAACTACTACTATCGCGATGATTATCTTATCTTTGAAACCAGCGATCTTATTCGACAAGATGCCTATGGTATGGTGAACTTAAGCGCGCGCTGGGAAAGCGTTGAAGGCGACTGGTATGCTGGACTACACGTCAAAAACCTGACCGATGAAGAGTATCTGGTTGGTGGTTATGACTTTGTCACGCAAGACGATGAAGGTAACTTTGGTCCGGGCCTTGGTGGCGATACGACACTTATCGGTTATTACGGTGACCCACGTACAGTTCACCTTACGGTAGGTTATCGATTCTAAACGGTATGTTCTGAAGAAGACCAGCAACACGTTTCACGCCTAGGCCATTGCGCTTAGGCGTGCTCACGTTTGCTCGACCTCTTTCGATTGTGTTGGCCGGCGGATATGTCGAGCAGTGAAGGGCGTGGTGCGGAGCCTTACTCAATAACAGATACGCCAATAAGATTAACCTTTTTTTACCGGCGTGGTAGTATGTTGATTAACAAGGTAGTTACAAGTTGATAGCATTATGTCTGTGAAAATCTTGATTGCTGACGATCATCCTCTGTTCAGGGCTGCGATGTGCCATGCGTTAGCTAGTGTGGAGCATATCGAACTTGTAGAAACTTCCACGTTCCCCGATACGCTCACTAGTCTTGAAGAAAATGACGACATCGATCTGCTTTTCTTAGATCTCACTATGCCAGGCAATGAAGGGTTAAATGGCCTTGCTGAGGTACATGCGCTCTATCCTGATGTACTTGTTGTTGTTATTACCGCACAAGAAGAGCCTGATGTTATGGCAAAATCGTTTGCGTTAGGCGCAAGCGGTTTTATACCCAAATCAGCTTCGGTCGATTGCATTATTGACGCGGTAAATACGGTGTTAGACGGTGAAACTTGGATCCCGCCTTCAGTCCATAATGCATCAGCTACGATGCCAAATGCCTCTGCATCGAATGTGAATGGCCACTCTGGCCAAGATGATTTCACAAACCGATTAAAGCAACTTACCCCTCACCAACTTAAAGTGTTGCGAATGGTATCAGACGGCTTGCTTAACAAGCAGATTGCTTACGAACTGGCCATTTCTGAGTCCACCGTTAAACAGCATGTATCTGCAGTATTGAGAAAGCTTGGTGTTATTAACAGGACCAAGGCCGGCATCGCGTTCAAAAATGCAATGCATTTAAGTTGAGCACAGTACAAAACGTGAAGTAAGCTGAGACAGCTCATATTTTTTTGAGAAGGAGTGCGCGGTTAGTCACCCGTACTTGCCTTGTTTCCTTTTTGAAAAGGCATTTTTACAATGCAGCTCGTCGTGTTCAATCGATCTCCTTACATTCCTGTGATAGCGTAAAAGTTAAAAAGTATCTTGATGCAAACCAGCTACCAAAAGAAGGCGAAATACCTACTGCCGTACTACAAATGCGATCACGAGTTCTCTATTAAACAAGCGATTGCTTTAGCAGTCGCTTAAGTGCCGCAGGCTTTAAGGGTTTTGGCAGGTAGCTAAATTGTTGCTCCGCCGCTTCTTCTCTTATATCGTTACTTCTGTTGGCAGTGACTAAAATCTTTAAGGCAAAACTCACGTTATTTTCAGAAAGAATCGCTGCAACGTCAAAACCGGTTTCGCCATAATTTAGGTGATAATCGGCGACGAGCACATCAAAGTGTTCTTGTGAAATGCTCGACACTTCTGCTCCGCCCGCTATCAATGTTGTACTCCCTCCCCAATCTCTCAGTAAGGTACACATTGCATTTGCCACTTGCTCGTCATTTTCTACAAGTAGAAAACGGGTGTCTTTTAAAAATGCATTGTTGTTTTTATTCGCTGAGTCTAAAAAGGGCATTTGATGGGAGTGCCAGGAGACAGGGCGAGAACGGCTGTCTAATGCGCTTTTTTGAACGCTTACTGAATTATTTGGCGCACTTGCTGAGTTCTTCGTTAATACCGATTTATTAAAAGGGGAGTCAACATGGTTAGTGTTGCTTTTGTATGCTGTGGGAATCGAGGCTTCGCTTTGAAATGCTCTAGATACAGCCACACTGAAGCAGCTTCCTTTATTTGGCGATGAAGTCAGCCCGACTTCATGACCGAGTAGTCGACATATCTTATCTACAATAGTCAGGCCTAATCCAATTCCTTCGCCTTTGTTGTTGCTCTCTAGCTGGTGGAACTCACTAAATATTTCATGCTGTTGGTGGTCGGCGATACCTAGCCCGGTATCGTAAACACAAAGCTTTATTACCTGCTTGGTATTTGTGATTCTTGTGCGTCTCACGCCCACCAAAATACGACCTTTTGCGGTATAGCGGACTGCGTTGGACAGCAAGTTTTGAAGCACCCGTCGCAGTAGCACTTTGTCCGAGTACACCATAACTTTGGTCGGTACATACCTGAGCTCAATACCTTTTTGCTTTGCAATGACACTAAATTCCTGCACCAATGAAGACAACATATCACTGACTGGAAATTCAGTCTTTTGAGGGGTAAGCACGCCAGCGTCTAATTTCGTCATATCAAGTAGCATTGAAAGTAAGCTCTGAGCATTGTCCAAAGAATTCACCACGCCTTCAGATAGTGTGGCCAGTTCACTGCCTTGCGTCTTTTTGCTGAGCATGCTGGCAAATAATGTTGCGGCGTTGAAAGGTTGCATGAGATCGTGCCCAGCCGCGGCCAGAAATTTGGTTTTGCTCTCGTTAGCTTTGTCAGCGTGTTGTTTGGCTTCTTCTAATTCTGCTGTACGCTGCGCAACCCTTGCCTCCAAGTCTTCTTTTGCACTTTCTAATTCTTTTTGAATTGCTATGTATTCAGTGATATCGCTATAGGTAGTCACGTAGCCGCCACCAGGTAGCGGCGCGCCGTTAAGTTCAATCACTTTTCCGTCAGGCTGTTTGCGAATATGTTTATGACGGGTGCCTTCCAGCATGTAGCTAACGCGCTTTTCGATAGATGAGGGGCTAAACAACCCTCGGTTTGCGTTGTAGCTAAGTATATCGGTAATGGGCATGCCCGCTTTTAGAAATCCTTTAGGGTAGGCAAATAACTCCACGTAACGTTCGTTCCACGCCAGTAGCTGCAGTTTGTCATCAAGCACACTTATGCCTTGCTCAATGTTTTGCACTGACGATTGAAGTACCTCGTGGTTAAACTGAAATGACTGAGAAGCTTCTTCTACCCAGTCAACCAGTTCTGGAAAGCTATCGCTGCCTGTATCTGCTATGGCACCCAGTAATATACGAGCACTAGGTGCTCCTACTTGTGCAGCAAGCAACTTATTTACCCTGTCGATAAGCGCCTGACTGGCATAACCACTGCTAGCGGCGCGATTGACGTCAACTGATAGCTGCTTAACCAGTTGAGAGTGCGTGGCACTTTCGAGCACACGTTCGGTGAGTGCAATTAAGTCCCTCACTTTTACCAGTAAACGAGGTGTGTCGTGATCTGTGAGGAGCGTATCATTTGGCTTCATGCCACGTCTTGATGTAATCAATGCAACCGTAATGAATGTTAGGCAATTAGCCAATAAGGAAAAGGCAAAGCCCAAACCAAGCGCTTGGTCAGTGGGTGCTGGGTTGAAATAATAACTCGACAGTAAGCTTGGGTAGAGGAGGAATGCTGCCCAACATGTGAACCCTACCAATAAGGCGCAAATAGCGGCAGCTTTGTTGCTTTTCGGCCAGTAAAGACCAAACATAAGTGCAGGCATGCACTGTGCTAATAATGCAATAGCAATCACCCCGCTTTTAACCAGAGGTGCAGCCTGACTTATATTCAAGTGATACCAGAGCGCAATGCTAAGTACGACCACAACGGTAATACGACGTATAGACAGTATTTTGTTTGGCTGCATTGAACGGTTGGGCGAAGTCTTTAGTCGCGCTTTTAGCCAAAGTGGCGTGACAACATTGTTCGAGATCATTATTCCCAGCGCCAAGGTTGCAACAATCACCATGCTGGTGGTTGCAGAAAGACCTCCTATGAAAGCAAATGACGACAGCGCGATATTTTCAGCATATAAAGGTAGGGCAAGCACATACGCATCAGAGCTCGTATCCGCTGGCAGCAGCATTTTTCCTGCAAGTGCAATAGGAATAATAAAAAGGGTCATGCCAAATAAATAGAGGGGAAATAGCCACCTTGCTGTTCTAAGCTCCCCCTCACCGTTCTGCTCAACGAAGTTCATATGAAACTGTCGTGGCAAAACGAACATAGAGCAAACGCCCAAAACAACATGTGATACATAAACCCAGGGTGCGCTATCAGCATAAATGACTTCTCGAGCACTGGCATTTGAGGCGGCGTTAGACACCAAATCCAACACACCATCAAACAGATAGAAGCAAACGAAAACACCTATAGCGCACAGGGCAACAAGCTTTATAACCGATTCAAACGCTATAGTAAGTAGCAGACCGGGGTGTTTGTCGGTCAAGTTGAGTGTACGGGTACCGAAGATAATGGCAAATAATGCGAGCAAGATAGCTACGTAGATACTTAACCATGGCGTGCTTGTATGCGCGTCGTCAGTCAACAAATTTATTGATTTCGTAATGGCGTCTAACTGCAGGGCGATGTAGGGCACTACACCGAAAAAACACAGTAAAGTGATAAGCGCGGCAATCAAGTGGGAGTGCTGGTATTTAAGTGAGATGAGGTCTGCTAAAGAGCTGATGTTGTGTTGTTGACACAGTCTGCTTATATGAAGCACCACAGGAAACGCAAATGCCATAGTCAGCATAATCCCTAAATAAGTAGGGATAACTGCCCAGCCATATTGTGCTGCTTGAGAGGTAGTGCCGAAAAATGCCCAAGATGTACAATGCACGCCCAATCCAAGGCTGTACAATATTGGGTGTTGCCGGTTGTCACGTAAACGCTTATCGCCCCAAAATGCTAAAGCGAAAAGCGCGAGGAGATAACAACCAACAATAGTGCCAACCGTCCAGATACTTAGCATAGATATTCCGTCTCGTAGCGCTCGATGAGTTGAAATGGTAGTAGTGCGCTTTTCTCTGGAAATTACATTAACACGGTTTTTACACTCGTCACAGGTTCACGGAACAGGGCAGTAGATATTGGAGCTCTCCGGGCAAACAATAGGTTTAATGGCGGGGGGATATGCACCGCATTTGAGCCGAAGTGAATATACCTAGGTTGAGCTTGGCGTTAGCGAATTGACATGAGTACGTTAGTCTCATTTCCCTACTTATAAATTTTTTAGCATTACATCCACAAAAATATTGTGGATACCCTTGAACACCTTAAATCTAGCCCCATAACTAAGCGCAACAGACTTATTCCCAATAATTTTAACGTTATTGGGCAATGCCTAATTAAGAAAAACGTTTGGAGGTAGGCATGAGCGATAATCGCGACGTGCAGGCAGAACAAGAAAATACAGTTGATCAAACTGTACAAAATGCTGAAGAAGCGCAAGTAGAAGCGTCACAAGCAGAAGGCGTAGAGCTTGATGAAAATGCACAACGCATTTACGAGCTAGAAACGGCACTTTCTGAGGCGCAAGCCACAATCAAAGAGCAGCAAGATGGCGTGCTTCGCGCGCGCGCAGACGCTGACAATGCACGTCGTCGTGCAGAAGGTGAAGTAGAAAAGGCGCGTAAATTTGCTCTTGAACGCTTTGCTGGCGAATTGCTTCCGGTTATCGATAACCTAGAACGTGCGATCGAAATGACCGATGGCGACAATGAAGCAGTTAAGCCGCTTTTAGAAGGTGTGGAAATGACCCACAAAACTTTCTTAAGCACTATTGAGAAATTTGGATTAAGTCTTATTGATCCGCAGGGTGAAGCCTTTAACCCTGATTTGCATCAGGCAATGTCGATGCAAGAAAGTGCAGACCACGAGCCAAATACAGTGATGGCTGTGATGCAGAAAGGTTATCAGATTAATGGTCGTTTGCTACGCCCTGCCATGGTTATGGTATCGCGTGCGCCAAGTGGTGGTGTGGACACGCAAGCGTAAGTCACGCTTTTTGCGATAAACACACAAAAATGTCAGTTTTTTTACTGGCATCTATTGAAAAGGCTGGGGAATAACCCCACTAAAAGTACAGAATTAAGAAACTTTTTCGGAGACACGAAATGGGTAGAATCATTGGTATCGATTTAGGTACAACGAATTCATGTGTCGCAGTTCTAGACGGCGACAAACCTCGCGTAATTGAAAACGCGGAAGGCGATCGTACAACCCCTTCAATCATCGCTTACACAAACGATGGGGAAACATTAGTTGGTCAGTCTGCAAAGCGTCAGGCGGTAACTAACCCGACTAACACATTATTCGCAATTAAGCGTCTAATTGGTCGTCGCTTTCAAGATAAAGAAGTACAGCGTGACATCGACATCATGCCTTTCAAAATTGTAGGTGCTGATAATGGTGATGCGTGGGTAGAAGCGAAAGGCGAGAAAATGGCGCCTCCGCAGATTTCTGCTGAAGTACTTAAGAAAATGAAAAAGACAGCTGAAGATTATCTTGGTGAAGAAGTTACTGGCGCAGTTATCACTGTTCCTGCTTACTTCAACGATTCTCAGCGTCAAGCAACTAAAGACGCGGGTCGCATCGCTGGTCTTGAAGTTAAGCGTATTATCAACGAGCCAACTGCTGCTGCTCTTGCCTACGGCATGGACAAAAAGCAAGGCGACAACGTTGTTGCAGTATACGACTTAGGTGGTGGTACGTTCGATATCTCTATCATCGAAATCGATGAAGTAGACGGCGAACACACGTTTGAAGTACTAGCAACTAATGGTGATACTCACCTTGGTGGTGAAGACTTCGATAACCGTGTTATCAACTACCTAGTTGAAGAGTTTAAGAAAGACCAAGGCATCGACCTTCGTAAAGATCCGCTTGCTATGCAGCGTCTTAAAGAAGCGGGTGAAAAAGCGAAGATTGAGCTTTCTTCTTCTCAACAGACCGAAGTTAACCTGCCATACATCACTGCAGATGCAACAGGTCCTAAGCACTTAGCTATTAAGCTTACTCGTGCAAAACTTGAGTCTTTGGTTGAAGACCTAGTTAAGAATTCACTTGAGCCGCTTAAGAAGGCACTAGCTGATTCAGATCTTTCTGTAGGCGACATCAACGACATCATCCTAGTTGGTGGTCAAACTCGTATGCCGCTAGTACAGAAGTACGTGACTGAATTCTTTGGCAAAGAGCCACGTAAAGACGTAAACCCTGACGAAGCAGTTGCAGTAGGCGCAGCAATTCAAGGTGGCGTACTGTCAGGTGACGTTAAAGACGTACTACTTCTAGACGTTACACCTCTGTCTCTAGGTATCGAGACTATGGGTGGCGTGATGACTGTGCTTATCGAGAAGAACACGACAATTCCAACGAAGAAGTCGCAAACGTTCTCAACTGCTGAAGACAACCAGTCTGCGGTAACAGTACACGTACTACAGGGTGAGCGTAAGCAATCAAGTGGCAACAAGTCTCTTGGTCAGTTCAACCTAGAAGGTATTCGTCCAGCAGCACGCGGTGTACCGCAAATCGAAGTAACATTCGATCTTGATGCTGACGGTATCCTACACGTGTCTGCGAAAGACAAAGACACAGGTAAAGAGCAGAAGATCACTATCAAAGCCTCTTCAGGCCTAAGCGATGAAGAAGTAGAAAAAATGGTAGCTGACGCGGAAGCGAATAAAGAGTCTGATAAGAAGTTTGAAGAGCTGATTCAAGCGCGTAACCAAGCTGACGGTATGGTTCACGCCACACGTAAACAGCTTGAAGAAGTTGGCGATGCACTAAGTGCAGAAGACAAAGCGCCAATCGAAGAAGCACTTTCAGCACTTGAAACTGCAGTTAAAGGCGAAGACAAAGCGGACATCGAAGCGAAAACGCAAGAGCTTATCCAAGCATCTAGCAAGCTGATGGAAGCGGCGCAAGCTCAGCAAGCTGCAGCCGGTGGCGCAGAAGGTGCAGAGCAGCAAGCATCTTCTGGTAAAGCAGACGATGACGTTGTTGACGCTGAATTCGAAGAAGTGAAAGACGACGACAAGAAGTAAACTGTTGTGTCAGGCCCGTTACTTAGCATGTTAGCGGGCCGTGTAAGCAGTTCAGGCGCAGCAGGAATTTCTTGTTGCGCCTTTGTTGTGTAAATGACTTGGCTTTATTGAATGTGTGTTCAGGTTATTTTCACAACAGTCAGATGTAGATTCGATGAGCATAAAATGCTTATCGACAAAAAGTAGGATATGTAAACGATATGTCGAAACGAGACTACTACGAAGTACTCGGGGTAGATAAAAGCGCAGGCGAACGCGAAATTAAAAAGGCGTATAAGAAGCTGGCGATGAAATATCACCCTGACCGTACGCAAGGCGATAAAGGCCTGGAAGATAAATTTAAAGAAATCCAGGAAGCCTACGAAATTCTGTCAGATTCGCAGAAACGTGCAGCATACGACCAATATGGCCACGCGGGAGTAGATCCTAACCGTGGTGGCGGTGGCTTCGGTGGTGGTGCCGATTTCGGCGATATTTTTGGTGATGTATTTGGTGATATCTTCGGCGGTGGCCGAGGAGGTCGTCAATCTCGCGCACGTCAAGGTTCAGACCTCCGCTACAACTTAGAGCTAACGCTTGAAGAAGCGGTTCGTGGCAAGAGCGTAGATATTCGCGTACCAACTTTGGTCGAGTGTGAAGTCTGTGATGGTTCTGGTGCGAAGAAAGGCTCTTCACCTAAGACCTGTCCAACCTGTCACGGCAATGGCCAAGTTCAAATGCGCCAAGGTTTCTTTGCTGTTCAGCAGACTTGCCCTACGTGTTCGGGCAAAGGCAAGATCATTGAAGATCCTTGTAACAGCTGTCATGGCCACGGTCGTAAAGAAAAGACTAAGACCCTTAACGTTAAAATTCCAGCTGGCGTAGATACCGGTGATCGTATTCGTCTATCAGGCGAAGGTGAAGCTGGAGAGAACGGTGCACCTCCAGGTGATTTATACGTTCAGGTCCACGTACGTGAGCACGATATCTTTAAGCGCGATGGCAACAATTTGTACTGTGAAGTACCGTTGAGCTTCACTACGGCAGCCCTTGGCGGCGAGCTAGAAGTGCCAACGCTAGATGGGAAAGTAAAACTGAAAATTAGCCCTGAAACGCAGACTGGCCGAATGTTCCGTCTACGTGGTAAAGGTGTTAAATCAGTGCGAAGCGGTGCCATGGGCGACTTAATGTGTAAGGTTGTGGTCGAAACACCAGTAAACTTATCATCTCGCCAAAAAGAACTACTTCAAGAGCTTGAAGAGTCGATGGGTAAAGCGTCAAGTAAGCATAGCCCGAAAGCGCAAGGCTTCTTTGACGGCGTTAAAAAGTTCTTTGACGACTTAACGAACTAATTGCTTAGTAGTACATACTGACTAGTCCTGAAATAGGTTGACACTTATTTCGGTTAAAACGCCCGATGTATTTCATCGGGCGTTTTGTATTTAAGGGCCAGATGTGGCCGCCTACCATTATAGATTGCTACTGATTCTG
>Ga0115013_10000993_pt1 | contig 16707 bp, 12 predicted proteins | sample SouAtlMetagenome_2_FD_88686 | JGI IMG/M metagenome (GOLD analysis project Ga0115013, IMG submission 88686) | Marine eukaryotic phytoplankton communities from Atlantic Ocean - South Atlantic ANT15 Metagenome | ecosystem: Environmental > Aquatic > Marine > Oceanic | place: South Atlantic Ocean...
GGCTCTATAGGGGCCTTGCATGCTGGGCACTCATCTACCAGCTGCACCCCATGAAAGCGGCACCCAGTGTGCCAAGCGAATCGCCAGTGCCGGCGCAAGTAGGGGGTTGAGTCCTCTGCCAAGCACAACGTGCATACCTGTTGTCCTCCATGGCGGGTTCGATTTCGGCTGCCGAGTGCCAACAACCAGGGCCAAGTCCGGGTTTCCGGTAACGAGTAACCGACCACTTTCTCACAATCGTCCCGCATCCCCGCTTTCTGAAACTTAGCGGAAGATATCCCCGAGGCATTCACTAATGGGCGCATTCTTGCGAGGGGTATTTCCCTATCAATGTCCCTCGTCCATATACGCCATGTTGGCCAAATAGCCCCGGTGAGCGACAAAGGATCACACCCCTGTCGCAACGCCGCCCGAACGAGCCATGATGAAAGGGACTCCTCAGGCAGCAGGGGCACACTCAGCGCCCAGGTCATTACAGCATCACTTCTCTAATGCCACGGGTGGGCCGCACCCATGATTTACTCTGAATAATTTTCTCATCGATGCACTCAGCTCCAGACAAAATAGCGGCATTTGCACACTCAATCAGCAGCCGGTGCAGGTCACCCAAATTACCGCCAGAAATCGCGTGGAGCTGGGTCGCCAATTGGGGCTCATGCAGTTGGGAAGGATGTTTGAGAGGTAATATCTTCTCAAAGCCAGCGAGCAGCTTCTGAAACTCCTGATTGAGCTCCCACTTTGGTAACGCGACCACATCAAAGCGACTCGCATGCTGTGGGTCTGAATGCAGCACACGCACAGCATCTTGCGTCCCCACACCAACGATGGGAATCATTAGCTCATTGCATAAAAGCTTAATGGCATTCATCGTTTCGCGCTGCTTAACAGCACCACCGGTTAACAGAGAGTGAAACTCATCGATGATCAGTAAGCGCGTATGGCAAGCACGCAGTTGATGAATCACCTGGTAGCGCAGCTTGGGAACAGGATCTGTAGGCTGGTAGGGAGCCCAGAAACTCTCTAGCACTGCGATATACAGACTTTTCTCATCGGCACTCGGGGGAGCCTGAGTGACAACAACAGGCTTCACGGGCTCTACGTCTTCATTCACGTAGCCTTCACCGTACTGCTTACGAAACCGTTGAACGATGGTTGTCTTTCCGTTGTTGGAGTCACCCACGAGCAAGAGGTTAGGCATACGAGGACGACTGGGCTTCTCCATCAACCCACGCATGACCTCAATGACACGATTGGCCAATGGATAGCCCAACCAGCGCGGTTGATCCATAAACTCCATTCGCTCTTTAGCGGACAGCCCCAAGACGTGACGAAGATCAGGATGAAGGTGTGTGCTCATGCTATGTCCCAGTTCACATCGATATCACCCGTTAAAAGACCGTCCCCTTGAGCGGGTGTCTCTTTAGGGGCCGCAGTTGAGGGCGCATGTAAAAGGGGATCTGCAGGCGTCACCTTCTTCTCATGCTCTTTACGTCGTTGTGCCTGACGGCGACTTCGCTTAGTACGTGCTTGCGACTCCTCCACATGGGTTCGCAGCTCACTAATAGCGCGTAGAATTTCAGTCTCATTGACCGAGTTTCTTCCTTCCTGCCGAAGGCGCGCTTTAGCTTGGGCATACTCCCAAACACTCATCGAGGGGAGGGCAAGATTGGCAAAGGGCACGCGAAAATAGTGCCCGAGCTCCGGGTCTTTGAACCAAATGACACTAATGTCGCGAGGGTCGCGCCGGAAAACAAAGGTGCGTTTCTTGTCTGGCATGTCTGGATCTTTGGCATTGATCCAAGGTCTTAGCGCTTCATCGTAATAGTTTATGCCATCGATGGTCACACCAAAGGTCTGGATCGTACGCTGAAAGCTGGGCAAAAAATCGAGCAATACAGAGAGCCTGTCAGCAGGCCTCGGCGCTAATCCCACTCCCTGCACATCCGCATTGCCAAACACACCAATTTCCCACTTTTTCATCGGCGACATACCAATCCCAGAATGAAGGCGCTGGTGGTAAACCTTGCAAATCAACGTCACCAGCCACTCTTCAAACTCGCTTTTCGTCATGGCCGCGTGCTTCTCTGGATCGTATCCCTCTTTCTCTTTAATGGAGGAGAAGGTCGTCCCAGGCAGGTTATGGATTTCCTTTAGAAGAGAGCCCAGTACCCGCTCAATGTGGCCACCATAACGAGGCTGCTTAACAGGCCGAAACTCAAGGTTGACCCCATAGGCTAGGCATGAGCGCCGAAACGTCTCAGAGCGAAAATCTGGGCCGTTATCGACATGAATCGTGGCGGGTGTGCCCCATACCGGCCACTCAGCCTCCACATTATGCAGTAGCAACCACTCATCTTTAGGAAGCATGGAGTGCGCCACACACATGCCGACAGATGTTTCAGAGGGCGGGTCAAACGACAAGTAATACCCCGTGACCATGCGAGTAAACACGTCCATGGCCAACGTAATCCATGGGCGACCAATCGGCTTGCGATACACGTCATCGACCAAAATAATATCGGCAGGCGTGTGGTCAATCTGCATAACGGCTAACGGATAGTCCGCATTGGGAAATTTTCCGGCAGCCGGCTGGAACTTGTTAATGGCTTTGTCTCTAAAACCATGGCCACGCAACCGGTCACGCTCTGGGATATCACGCAGACGAGCACGAACGGTACCAGGGCTCGGCGGGTCGATGCGCCGTTCATGGCAGCGCCGCATGACTTCCTGTACCGCTTTTTGTGCGGACGGACGCTGCAGCGTCAAATACACCTCTTTGATGACTTCCTGAATCACTGCCTCGGCATGCGCGGGAATACGCGACTTTCCCTTCTTCCACCCTGGCTTTTGAGGAATCAATGCGAGCACCGAGCCCGTCGCTTTATACCGCTTCAACCAACGGTAGATCGTAGCCGTATCAACCCCCGTTTGTTTCGCACGCTCCTCCGCTGCATCCCGCCCCACCGTATGGCGATCCACCAAGGGCTTAATGATGGAAAAGCGATGCTCGGCCTCCCGCCAATCGGCATCCCCAATCTCGGACATATCCTGCTCAGGGGATACGGACCCGCTATTGAGAGGCGCTAGTTCTTTGATGCGAAGCGGGCAACTACGCCCGGACTCAACGGCAATGCCAATGACTGTCTCAAAATCGAGCACCTGGGAAATTCGGTAAACGGTGCCATCTTTCTGAACCTGCTCACCCACCATAATCTGCAAGTGTTGGCGTGTTTGGGCGACGCCGTTATTGGGTTCAGTTGCGCTGCCACGATGGTTATTCATAATCGGGTACCCATACCTCCGATAGAGGACTGAAGGATTGGGCCATATCGCAATCTAACTGCCGAGTCGCCAGTAGATGCCATAAATGCGCAATCCCCTCTGCCCGGTAAATATCGCCCATAAAGTGCCGAGAAAGCAGGTAATCCAAGGTCGCCACCCCCATTTCCCTCACCGTGTTGAGGACTGCCTGGCTTTCGACAGAGGGAAACACCATCCGCTTGTAGCGCGCTAGGAAGGTAATGTTGTCCAAGGTCTTATCACGAATGCGGCTTTCATCATGAATGCGAAACGCCCAGCCCTCATTGTTGGCATGCCGTATCGCCGCCTTCCATTTAGGCGACCATTCACGCCAATGTGCTTGCCACTTTTCCCGTGGTTTGACTTCCACCAGGAGAGGTTTCGGGTAGTCCTTGTAATGACGGTTACCGAGACGGTAATAAACTAAATAATCCGGCGTGTAGGTGTAACGCCTACCGGTCACTGGATGATGAAACGAGATCTCGCACGGCTGGGATATCACACCAAGGACGCTCACATCAAAGTCAGCCTTTATGAGGAAATCACGTTCGAGCGTCGACTCGAACGCAATAGACTCCTCCCCGCGAAAGGCATAGTAGCCAGACACACTTCGTCGGGTAGGGCCGATTTTACGAACAGATGTAGGCAGTGGCATGAGCAGTCGCACCAAATGTTGAATAAAACGCGGCCTGTCGCAGCAATTGCTATTAATTCTGTCGCATTCAATCCTGCATAGACTACCATAATAGCCCGATATTACGCCCTGAGGGTCGCACTAATTGCTGAAAATGACAACTGGACTTAAGCCTAGAATGTCCGCCAGCTGCTCCTGGGAGAGCGGCAGGCGGAATTGGCCACTAATATCGTGATTGGCTTCGGGCACCGGGTAGCTAAGCGCTAGGAAGTGGATGATGCGCGTTTGGCCCGCTCCAGTAGTGGCGCCAGGAAGCGCCCGGTATGCGAAACGCTCTGCTTGGCAATCTGCTCGGGCGTGCCCTCAGCAATAATTTGCCCGCCGCCAGAGCCACCTTCCGGTCCAAGATCAATGAGCCAGTCGGCGGTTTTGATCACATCCAAGTTGTGCTCAATCACGACAATCGTATTGCCGTGATCGCGCAGTCGGTGGAGTACGGTCAGCAGCTGGCGAATATCTTCAAAATGTAGGCCTGTGGTAGGTTCATCCAAAATGTAGAGCGTTTTGCCGGTGTCGCGCTTAGCTAGCTCTCGGGCCAGTTTGACACGCTGTGCTTCACCGCCGGATAACGTGGTGGCGCTTTGCCCTAAGCGAATATACGAGAGCCCTACGTCCATTAGCGTTTGCAGGCGGCGGGCAATGGCGGGCACCGGGCTGAAGAATGCCAGCGCGTCTTCCACGGTCATTTCCAGCACTTCGTGGATGGTCTTGCCTTTATAGTGAATATCCAGCGTTTCGCGGTTGTAACGCTTACCTTTACATACATCGCAGGGTACGTAGATATCCGGCAGGAAGTGCATCTCTACCTTGATCATGCCCTCGCCCTGACACGCTTCACAGCGCCCGCCCTTAACGTTAAAGCTGAAGCGGCCCGGCTTATAGCCCCGTGAGCGCGCCTCTTGGGTACCCGCAAATAGCTCGCGAATGGGCGTGAAAATACCGGTGTACGTCGCAGGGTTAGAGCGCGGCGTACGGCCAATGGGGCTCTGGTCGATATCGATCACTTTATCGAGCTGATCAAGCCCTTCAACCTTCTCATAGGGCGCTGGGGTCAAGGTGGTGGCGCGGTTAAGCTCACGGGCGGCAATGGGCATCAGCGTGTCGTTAATCAGCGTTGATTTACCCGAGCCAGAAACCCCCGTCACGGCAATAAACAGCCCCAAAGGCAGGCTCAGCGTGACGTTTTGCAGGTTATTGCCTGTCGCGCCGCGCACGACCAACTGCTTTTCCGGATTGCTGGGAATACGGTAGGGCGGCACGGCGATTTCACGAGTGCCGGAAAGATACTGACCGGTGAGCGAGTTGGGGTTATCCATCACTTGCTGGGGCGTGCCTTGGGCGACGATTTCACCGCCATGAACACCGGCGCCGGGGCCGATATCCAGCACATGGTCCGCCGCGCGAATGGCGTCTTCGTCGTGTTCGACCACAATCACGGTATTGCCCAGGTCGCGCAGTCGCTCCAGGGTTTTCAACAGGCGGTCATTGTCCCGCTGATGCAGGCCGATAGAGGGCTCGTCCAGAATGTACATGACGCCCACCAGCCCCGCGCCGATTTGGCTAGCCAGACGGATACGCTGGGCTTCGCCGCCGGAGAGGGTGTCGGCGCTGCGCTCTAGGTTCAGGTAGTCCAGGCCCACGTTGACCAGGAACTCTAGGCGCGCGTGAATCTCGTTGACGATCTTGTCGGCAATTTCGCCTTTACGCCCCGGCAGGGCCAGCTCGGCAAAGTAGCGCCACGCGTCGCCAATCGGCAGGTGAACGATATCCGCAATGTTGTGGTCATCCACATACACATGGCGCGACTCTTTGCGCAGCCGCGAGCCGCCGCAGGTGGTACACGGCTGCACGGCGATATACTTGGCGAGATCATCACGCACCATGTTGGATTCGGTTTCCCGATAGCGGCGCTGCATGTTGGGCAGCACGCCTTCAAAGGCATGCTCCCGGGTGACTTTGCGGCCGCGATCCCCCACGTACACGAACGGAATTTGCTCATTGCCGCTACCGTTGAGGATGATCTCACGCTCGTGGCGAGCCAGCTCCTGCCAGGGGGTTTCCAGCTCGAAGCGGTAGTGCTTGGCGAGTGCCTGCAACTGGGTGAAATAGTAAATGTTGCGCCGATCCCAGCCTTTAATGACGCCTTCTGCGAGGGAAAGCTCTGGATGGCTAATCAGCTTATCTGGGTCACAGTACTGCTGAACGCCGAGGCCATCACAGGTAGGGCAGGCGCCCGCAGGGTTGTTAAAAGAGAACATGCGCGGCTCAAGCTCTGAGAGCGAGTAGCCACATACCGGGCAGGCAAAGCGCGAGGAGAAGGCGAGGTCTTCCTGCTCGCCATCCATAAAGTGAATCATCGCCGTGCCGTCGGCCAGGTTTAGCGCGGTCTCAAACGATTCCGCTAAGCGCTGGGCGATATCGTCGCGCACTTTAAAGCGGTCCACTACCACGCTGATATCGTGTTTTTTACGCTTATCCAATGGTGCGATGTCGTCGAGTTCGAGCACTTGACCGTCGATCTGCACCCGCACGAACCCCTGGGCACGCAGCTCGCTGAGCAATTGTAAATGCTCGCCTTTGCGGCCCTTCACCATAGGGGCCAGCAGCATTAGCTTGGTGCCCTCGGCGAGGTTCATCACTTGATCGACCATCTGCGAAATGGTCTGGGCTTCTAAGTCTTCACCGTGCTCTGGGCAACGGGGCGTGCCTGCGCGGGCAAACAGCAGACGCAGGTAGTCGTAGATTTCGGTGATAGTGCCCACGGTTGAGCGCGGGTTGTGGGAGGTGGATTTCTGCTCAATAGAGATCGCAGGAGAGAGACCTTCGATGTGGTCCACATCGGGCTTCTCCATCATCGAGAGGAATTGGCGTGCATAGGTAGAGAGCGACTCCACGTAGCGACGCTGCCCCTCGGCATAGAGCGTGTCAAACGCCAGCGATGACTTACCGGAACCGGAAAGCCCGGTAATGACGATAAGCTTGTCGCGAGGCAGCTCCACATCGATCTGCTTGAGGTTGTGGGTGCGGGCACCCCTGACCAGAATGCTGTCCATCAACACCTCGAATCGCGTGGCAAAAGCGTAATTATACGATTGCTGTCCCCTTCCCGGCAAAACTGTCTCTGCCTGCGTCACCGCGCTTGGCGTTTCCAGCGTGATGACAAAGCGCTAGAATGGGGGGTTACCTCAGGCCGTTCTGGCCCATCCACCATACACAAGGGCACTATGCGCAAGGTTTCCGCACTGCTGCTGGCCGCTGAACGCCGTGCAATCAGCGGCTTGGCCGGCCTTTATGCGTCTCGTATGCTGGGACTGTTCATGGTTCTGCCGGTGCTCGCGCTTTATGCCGACACGTTGACAGGCGCTACGCCGCTACTGGTTGGCGTGGCGTTAGGCATTTATGGCTTAACCCAGGCGACGCTGCAAATCCCGTTTGGTTTGCTCTCTGACCGCATTGGTCGTAAGCGTGTCATTGCGATGGGGCTGCTGATTTTTGCTTTTGGCAGCGTGGTAGCGGCCATGGCAGATAGCATTGGCGGGGTAATTTTAGGTCGCGCCCTTCAGGGGGGCGGTGCCGTGGCGGCCGCCATAATGGCTCTATTGGCAGATCAAACCCGCGAGCAGGTACGCACGGCGGCCATGGCCACCATTGGCCTTTCGATCGGCGTATCGTTTGCCATTGCCATGGTGCTTGGTCCTTGGTTAGCCTCCTGGGCGGGGCTCTCTGGGGTGTTTTGGTTTACCGCACTCCTAACATTGGTGGGACTGTTAGTCCTTTGGCGCTGGGTGCCGCCTGCGCCGCGCCGGTTACGCCACCGTGACGTAGGGCTGGACCGGAAGCAGTTTAAAAGTGTGATTACCCGGCCGGATTTGTGGCGGCTTGATCTATCGATTTTTGCGCTGCATCTTGTCCTCATGGCAATCTTTGTGGCTATCCCCTTCCGCTTACTCAATGCGGGGGTAGCAGTGGAGTACCATGGATTAGCCTACCTAGGCATTATGGCACTCTCTTTTGTGGCGATGGTGCCGCTGGTGATCATAGCGGAAAAGCGCCAGCGTATGAGGCTGATGTGCCTATTGGCGATTGGAGCCATCGCTGCCAGCCTAGCCAGCCTAGGGTTGTCGCTTTCCCAGGGGCATTGGCTGTTTGTTTGGCTATTTGTTTTCTTTACCGGCTTTAATTTGCTGGAGGCAACGCTGCCTTCCATGCTTAGCAAGTTGGCCCCAGCGGGTGCTAAGGGCACCGCAATGGGGGTGTATTCCACCAGCCAGTTTCTCGGCGCTTTTTTAGGTGGCACGTTGGGCGGCTTGCTGGCGAATACCTGGGGGCTTAACGCGGTATTTATTGGTTGCGCGGTGCTAGCGCTGGCGTGGTGGGTAGCCATGTGGCGGATGTCTTCTCCTCCGCCGCTCTCCAGCGAGGTGGTGGCGTTACACGATACGCAGCCTGATGCGATCAACTTATTGATGGAGCATCTTGCCGACGTGGTTGGTGTGGAAGATGTGATGGTCGTGCCGGAGGAGCGCCTCATGTATTTGAAGGTAAACCGCAAAGAACTCGATCAAGCGGCGCTGGCAAAACTGATTCCACCGCCGCGACCCTAAAGAATGAGCGCTCACCTGCTAAAAACAGCAGGTAGCGACCTACTCAGTTATTTGTCCGATTACGTAAAGGAGCGACCTCATGGCGCGCGGTATTAACAAAGTTATTTTGATTGGCAACCTGGGCCAAGATCCTGAAGTGCGATTCACCCCTTCTGGCACAGCGGTAGCAAACTTAAACCTAGCCACTTCCGATACCTGGATGGATCGCCAAAGTGGCCAGCGCCAGGAGCGCACCGAGTGGCATCGCGTGGTGCTATTCAACAAAACCGCTGAAATCGCCCAGCAGTACCTTAAAAAAGGCTCAAAAGTGTATATTGAGGGCCGCCTGCAAACGCGCAAATGGCAGGACCAGAACGGTCAAGATCGTTACAGCACGGAGATCGTGGCTAACGATATGCAAATGCTGGATAGCCGTGGCGGCGACTTCCAGGGCGGTGGTGCCCCGCAGGGTGGCTACGCTCAGCAGGCCCCGGCTCAGCAAGCGCCTCCTCAACAGAACTATGGCCAAAACCTGCCCCAGCAGGGCGGCTACCCGCCTCAGGGTGGGGCCCCTCAGCGAGGTGGACAGCCCGCGCCGCCGCAGCAGCCGGCACCGAATAACCAAAACAACAGCTATGGCGCCCCCAATCCGGGCAATTTTGATGATTTCGACGACGAAATTCCGTTCTAAAAAGTACCTTACACACGTTCGTCGATGCGTGGCGCAGTTGCCGCCACGGTTTTGGGTTGAGGGGGAGAGGCTGTCTTGAAGCTGCTGATACTAGATGCCGGGCACTGCTTAAGTTTAGCGCTAGCCCGTGAAGCGAGCCGGCGCGCGGATACCGAGCTAGTCATTGAGCAAGGCCTTGCTGTTTCGCCGAGTCAGCTACAGGCGATAGCGCCCGATGCGGTGCTCATTCCCCCGCTGGCGCACCCGCTGAGCATGACGCCCGCCGAGGTGAAAGCCCATGCGGATGCCGTTGATCGCTGTGTGGATGCCTGCCAAGCCCAAGACGTGGCGCTGGTGTGGTGTGTCTCGGATCAGCTTTATGAAGAGGGATTTGATAGCCCTATTGATGAGCATGTCGTGCCTGCCCCACGTGATGAGTGTTTGCGTCGATTGGTGCAAACAGGCGATCGTATCCGTGCCGAATACCACCGCCATCTGATTGTGCGCTTAGGGCCGCTGTTTGCTTTGGAAGGTAGCCACGCCTGGCTAAGTGAAATTATCGACAGCTTTATCACGGGGCAGACGGTGCGCGCAGCAGAGGACGTAGTGTTTTGCCCCACCTCTGCCGACGCGGTCGCCATGGCGTTGATTGGCATGCTACAGCAGCAGGCCTGCGGCGCTGACGCCTGGGGAGCCTATCACTTGGCGGGCACTGAGCCGGTCAGTGCGTTCACTTTTACATCAATGGTGCGTACTCAGCTGGCCACTCACCTAGAAGGGCGTGGCGAACATATTGATTTAGGGGAGATACAGGCCCTTAATCATCATCACGACGCCAAGCTGCGTCGGGTATTAAACTGCCGTCGAGTGTTGGATGTTTTTGGTGTGCATCAAAAACCTTGGCGGCTGGAAGTGGGACGCATGCTGGATGCGTGGTGTTTAACCCGTGACCAGCAGCGTGATGACGTTGGGACAGGAGAGTCAGTTTGATCAATGTGGGTCGCAGCCTGCTGTTTTATTTAGGTTATTTCACTGCCATGCTGCTCATTGGGGTGCTTTTTTTACCCATCGCACCGTTTCTGCCACTGGCGGCTCGCTATCGGCTGTTGAATCTCTACAACTACTTCTTGATGGTGTGGTTCCGCATTGCCTGCGGTGTGCGCTATGAGATTCAGGGGCGGGAGAATATCCCGTCAGGGCCCTGCGTCATTCAAGCCAATCACCAGTGTGAGTGGGAGACGCTCTTTCTGCAGGTGATGAAGCCGCCGGTGTGCACCGTGCTCAAGCGCGAGCTGCTGCGCATTCCCGTTTTTGGGTGGGGGCTGCGCTTGCTACGCCCGATCAGTTTGGATCGCTCCAAGCCCGCGCGAGCCATGAAACAGGTGCTGACGCAGGGCGTCGAACGCCTGGGCACTGGCCTGTCTGTCCTGATTTTCCCAGAGGGCACGCGGGTAGATCCTGGCGTGCGCAAGCGCTATAACAAAAGCGGTAGCGTCGTTGCTTGCCGAGCCGGTGTGCCGGTGCTTCCCGTCGCTCACAATGCCGGTGAGCGCTGGCCTGGTCGTCACTGGGTCAAGCGCCCGGGTGTACTGCGGGTGCGCATTGGAGAGCCCATTGAGACCTCCGGGCGTACGCCCGATGAAGTCTTGGAAGATGTAGAGGCTTGGATAGAGGGTCAGCTACAGGAAATTTCAGAGGTGCCACGGCCAGCGTCTCGCTAATCGTTTTATAACGCAAAACGGCGCCTCGAAAGGCGCCGTTTTTATGCTGCTTAAGTGCTGATCAACCGTTATAGCGCTGGAAGACTAAGCAAGCGTTCGTACCGCCAAAGCCAAAGCTATTAGACAGCACGCGGTCGATGGTGACGTTATCGCGACGCTGGGTCACAATATCGAAGCCATCGGCCTGCTCATCCAGCTGATCAACGTTTGCCGAGGCAGCTACAAAATTGTGCTGCATCATCAACAGTGAGTAGATGGCTTCTTGTACGCCTGTTGCTCCCAGGGAGTGGCCCGTTAGCGATTTGGTCGAGCTCATAGCAGGCGTTGAGTTGCCAAACACATTGCGGATGGCCTTCAACTCAGCCATATCACCAACCGGCGTAGAGGTGCCGTGGGTATTGATATAGTCGATATCGCCCTGCACGGTCGCCATCGCTTGGTGCATACAGCGTGTAGCACCTTCGCCAGAGGGAGCCACCATGTCGTAGCCATCAGACGTTGCGCCATAGCCCACCAGCTCGCCGTAAATCTTCGCGCCACGAGCTTTGGCATGCTCCAGCTCTTCAAGCACCAGCATGCCGCCGCCGCCAGCGATCACAAAGCCGTCGCGCGCCTGGTCGTAGGGGCGAGAAGCCTTGTCAGGCGTATCGTTGTAGTGGGTGGAGAGGGCGCCCATTGCATCAAACAGGCACGAGAGCGTCCAGTGCTCCTCTTCGCCACCACCCGCAAATACCACATCTTGCTTGCCTAGCTGGATCTGCTCCATGGCATTGCCGATACAGTGAGCTGAGGTTGCGCAGGCGGAAGAGATTGAGTAATTCACACCTTTGATTTTAAACGGCGTTGCCAAGCACGCAGACACTGTGCTGCCCATGGTGCGGGTAACACGGTAGGGGCCTACGCGGCGCAGGCCTTTCTCGCGCATGGCGTCGGCAGCTTCAACTTGGTTGGCGCTTGATGCCCCCCCCGAGCCTGCAATCAGCCCCGTACGCACGTCAGAAACCTGGGCTTCAGTTAGCCCGGCGTCTTCGACTGCTTGAGCCATGGAGACATACGCATAGGCTGCTGCGTCGCCCATAAAGCGGCGCAGTTTGCGGTCGATTAACGCGTCCAAGTCGATATCAACGCTGCCTGCTACATGGCTACGGAAGCCACGCTCAGCGTACTCTTCCTTAAAACGAATACCGCTGCGCCCGTTTTTGAGCGCGTCTAGGACCTGTTGCTGGTCGTTGCCTAAGCACGACACGATGCCAAGGCCGGTGACTACCACTCGTCGCATGGGAGCCTCCTGTTAGAAATTCGCAGTGGAGGTGAATAGGCCAACGCGCAGGTCATTAGCCTGGTAGATGTCGCGTCCGTCAACGGACACGGTGCCGTTAGCAATGCCTAGGATAAGCCGACGAGTGATGACGCGCTTCATATTAATGCGATACGTCACTTTTTGTGCATCGGGCAAAATTTGGCCGCTGAACTTCACTTCGCCACAGCCTAGCGCACGGCCACGGCCAGGATGGCCAAGCCATCCCAGATAGAAGCCCACCAGCTGCCACATCGCATCAAGCCCTAAGCAGCCGGGCATCACTGGATCTCCTGGGAAGTGGCAATCAAAAAACCACAGATCAGGTGTGATATCCAGCTCGGCGATCAGTTCGCCCTTGCCATGCTCACCGCCCTCTTCGTGAATGTGCTTAATGCGATCAAGCATCAGCATGTTAGGAGCTGGCAACTGTGCATTGCCGGGGCCAAATAGTTCGCCGCGCGAGCAGGCCAGCAGTTCTTCGCGATCAAAGGAATGTTGCTTGGTCACTGAGTCGTTCCGAGTATGAAGATGATTGTTGCGCCTAGTCTACTTCCCGAAACCGCTGAATGCACGTCGCGAGCGGCTTATCGTAACGTTCTAACACTTTTTAATGGGTTGTCGATAATCCAGGTTGCCTTATTGTGTTGTTCGGATTAGTGAATTCGCCCAATAAACGGTGTATTGACGTAATATGCTCTATCCAAGATTTTAGTGAGACGGCATGATGTCGTCATCGTTTGTTTTTGTTAGTGACTGATCAGGACAACAAGAATCGCCATGTGGCTGCCTGTCTCTCTTAATCGCCCGTTGGTATGGGTGGCGCTGATGGCGCTACCTGCCTGCGTGTGGATCCCCGGTGCGGCGCTGCGTATGGTCGCGGCTAGCTTCGTTACTTTAGGCTTGTGGGATGCTTGGAACCAAGTGCGTCTGCAGCGTCTGCGCCTGCGTCTTTCACAGGATGCGTTGGGGTTGTCTGGTGATGCGGTGGTCATTAGTGATGTCCAAAACCGTGTGCTAGCGGTGAATCCGGCGTTTACCGAAATTACCGGTTATGAAAGCCAAGAGATGATAGGCCGAAAACTAGACACCCTGGCGGCTCAGCGCCATGACAAAGCGTTTTATGAAAACTTTTGGAGCACCCTAAAAGCCACTGGGCGGTGGGAAGGCGAAATGTGGAACCGTCGCAAACATGGCGATGAGTACCCTGAATGGCTCAAAGTGCGTGCCGTCACCGACAAGCGAGGCAAAATCACCCACTTTATCAGCTGGTTCTCCGATATTTCGGCACAAAAAGCTCGTGAGAACGATTTAAGGCGTATCGGCTATGAAGATCCGCTAACAGGCCTACCTAACCGGCGTCGCTTGCATGACTTAATGGCGTCCAGGCTGCGCCACCTGCGTGCAGGTGAAAGCTTGGATATGGCGCTGATTGATATTGACGGACTTAAGTCGGTTAACGATAGCTTAGGCGTTGAGCAGGGCGACCGGCTGCTGGCTCGATTTGCCCAGCGGCTCACCAGCTATATGGCGGGAAGCGTAGTGGGGCGGCTGGGTGGTGATGAGTTTATGGTGATTCGCACCACTACCTTTGATGACCACGACAAGTGGCTAGGGAATCTGCGCGACCATATGTGCCGCCCCTTCGAGATTAATGAACAGTCGCTACGATTAGGCCTCACCATTGGTAGCTGCCGTGCGCCGGAAGATGGTCAAGATTCCAGCGTGCTGTTTCAGCGTTTAGAGTCAGCGCTTTACAGCGCCAAGCGGCTGGGTCGCAACCACAGCCTGCGGTTTTGCCCCGCGCTGGATAAACAGGATAATCCCCAATTAGCATTAGTCAGCGACCTGCGTGCCGCGCTGATCTCCGGTGACCAGTTAGAGCTTCACTACCAAACCCAACACCATCCCGGTAGCGGTGAGTTGGTAGGTATGGAAGCACTGCTGCGCTGGCGTCACCCCAAAGGTGGCATGATATCGCCGGGGGAGTTTATTCCCCTGGCCGAGCGTCACGGCTTGATGGCAGAGTTAGGCAGTTGGGTGATCGAAAAGGCCTGTGCTCAGCAAGCGCATTGGCAAAATAGCGGCATGCCGAAGACCATTGTTTGGGTCAATATCTCTGCCCTTCAGCTCTTTCAGGGCGATCTAGAAACCCAGCTTGCCACCTGTCTTGAGCGTTACCAGCTAGAGCCGTCACAACTTGGTTTGGAGCTGACCGAATCGGTGTTACTAGACGAACGAGCAGGGGACATGGGGCCGCGTCTGCAGGCACTAAGAGAGCTTGGCTACTCAATCGCTATTGACGACTTTGGCACCGGCTACTCGTCGCTGGGATATTTGAAGCGGCTACCAGTAGATAAAATTAAATTAGATCGCGCTTTTATTAGCGAGTTGCCCAACGACCAAGCAGATGCCGCGATTGTTACAGCGGTACTGGCCATGGCAAAAGGCATGGGGCTGGAAGTGATCGCCGAAGGAGTCGAAACCCAGGCCCAGTGTCAGTTCCTGGTAGAAGCAGGCTGCACCCTGGTACAAGGATTTTACTTTGCTAAACCGATGCCCGCCGCCGAGCTTGAGCAGCGCTGGGCACCGCTAACGCAGGCAGAAGGCGCATATTAATTAATCGCTAGCGGCTAAACGCTGAATGTAACGGCTGATGCCCCAGCAGAGCGCTGCCCAGATGACGGCCTGTGCTGGAAGTAGCCACGGTGCCAAGCTAACGTTTGCTAGCGCTGCACCGCCTAAAATAGCGGCGGGACGCCGCTATGGAGAGGTGCTGAGGTTAACGTTATTTGGAGAGCGCTTTGAAGGCATCCAGCGCCCGCTGGCGAGCCGCTTTGTGGTCAACGATGGGCGCTGGGTAGTCAATCGGGTTGAGCATGTCCTGAGGCGGCGCATGGCGCGCTTTGGCAGGCAACGTCTTGAGCTCGGGTAGCCACTGAGCAATAAATTCGCCGCCTGGGTCGAAGCGCGTGGATTGGGTCGTGGGGTTGAAAATGCGGAAGTAAGGTGCCGCATCGGTACCCGTTGAGGCTGCCCACTGCCAGCCGCCGTTATTGGCGCAAAACTCGCCATCGACCAAGTGACGCATAAAAAAGGCTTCGCCCCGCCGCCAGTCAATCAGCAGATGCTTGCTGAGAAACATGGCCGTAATCATTCGCAGGCGATTGTGCATCCAGCCGGTCGTCACTAGCTGGCGCATGGCGGCATCCACAACCGGATAACCGGTGCGGCCTTCGCACCAGGCGGCAAACCCTTCGTTGTCATCCCGCCATTGCAACTGCTTGGTGTGCGCTTGAAACGGCTGGTAGCGGCATACCTGAGGAAAGCCGACCGCTACATGCTGATAAAACTCGCGCCAGATGAGTTCGTTTACCCAGGTGGTAAGGCCTGCATCGCCATCGGCAAGGTGCCCGCCATTTTCGCTCATGACCGCTTGCAGGCACTGGCGGTGGGAAATAACGCCCAGCGCTAAGTAGGGCGAAAGCTCGCTCGTGCCGCGCACCTTAGGAAAGTCACGCTGATCTTTATAGTGACGCCCCCGAAAGCGTAAAAAACGCTCAAGGTTATCGCTGGCAGCATTTTCACCCGCAGGCCAGAGACGCCCATCCAGCGGCTCATCCTCTAGCGTTGGCAGTGCTGGTAATGGATCACTGTCAATGGCTAGCGGTGACTGCGCGCTGGGCGTGTCGCGCAGGGCTAACTGCTCGGCGGTAACTTGCTTGTGCCACGCTTTTGAAAACGGGGTGAAGACGCCGTAGTAGTCGCCTTTGCCTGTCAGCAAGGTACCGGGGGCAAACGCCACCGCGTCGTGATGGCCTTGGGCGGTAATACCGGCCTGCTGAAAAGTCTCCAGTACCGACTGGTCGCGGCGCTGCTCGTTCAGCGGATACTCATAATTGAAGTGGAGCTGCTTGATGCCATGCTCGCGGGCAATCTCTAAAAGCGCCTTGGGGGCGTCGTCGAAACGCCCAATATCGCGATGCAACAGCGGAATATTCAAGCCATTGAGCGAGGCCTTAAGCGCGCTAACACCACGCGCCCAGAAATCGAGCTTATTTGCGCCGTGGCCGTGGTCACGCCACTGCTCAATGCTACGCAAAAAAACCGCCACTACCGGCCCTTTGGCGGCAGCGGCGGCGAGTGCGGAATTGTCATGAATACGTAGATCGCTGCGAAACCAAACAAGCTGCAGGTTCATGCAAAGTCCTTAGGGTGGCGACTTTTCGTACGCTTAAAGAATGCCTGATTCACGCAGAAGAGGGCGTAGCCGGGCGATCGCCTGGGGTAGATCGTCGCCCAGCATATGAACAGGACCATCGCGCAGATCGTTCTCACGCAGGCGCGCGACTTCACCGCATACGCCGATAGGCACGCCCAGCGCTTCAGCGGCTTTGGGTAGCGCTACGCGAATATAGTTGTCGCATTCCCGCTGGCCGCTA
>Ga0115013_10000994_pt1 | contig 16706 bp, 8 predicted proteins | sample SouAtlMetagenome_2_FD_88686 | JGI IMG/M metagenome (GOLD analysis project Ga0115013, IMG submission 88686) | Marine eukaryotic phytoplankton communities from Atlantic Ocean - South Atlantic ANT15 Metagenome | ecosystem: Environmental > Aquatic > Marine > Oceanic | place: South Atlantic Ocean...
AAGTTTATCGTCATGATGATCGTTTGCGAGTATATCCGCCAAAGCTTATTTGGTATTACAACAAAGACATTTATGAGCATTTGAATGGAGAAAATGCAATAGATATTCTCACTGTTATAGAAAAGACGGCATTTGTCTCCACTATCTTCCAGGGATTTCGATCACTTCACGGTAAAATAGTGCACCATTTCGCTAGAAAGAAAATTGAAAGCACAAGGCGATAAAATCATATCTTCTTTTAGATATTTTCAACCATTCTCATTACGGATGACTTTTACGGAAAGACGATCTGGAATAAGCAACGTCCTCATCCTTCTCATCTTGATGCTCAGTAAAAATAGATTGCCTATCAATAGACTGAATTTATTGTAGTGTATTAGAGTGAACTAAGATAGGGAAGATTAAAACATTCTAGTACAAGCGCTTCTGGTAACTGTGTAAACCATGGACACCTCCCTCTCGTTGTGCGGCAGGGGATCGAATTTCGAATCTCAATTTTCCATTGTAAAGACGATCACGGGCTTGGTCAACACTTTGAATACCAGCATCTTGTAAACCATGTCGAATTCCTTGCATTAAATATGGGACATATCGTTGAAGCGTTCCTTTGTCTGTGACAGCACCGCTTACACCCTGGGCAACCTTTACTTGGGTGCTTGCAGTGTCCCAAACATAGCGCTTTTCACCTCCATTGTTCATCGCTTCGAGGCTACCCATACCTCGATAACGTTTCAGACGTACTCCGTCCTGGTAAAAGTACTCACCGGGAGCTTCATCTGTTCCTGCCAACATACTACCCATCATGACACAACCCGCACCAAGAGCTAGAGCCTTTGTAATATGACCGGTGGATTTGATTCCACCATCGGCAATAGTTGGAACACCATATTTGCGCGCATATTTTGATACATGGTATACCGCACTTGCTTGGGCCCTACCAACCGCACATACCTCTTGGGTTGTACAGATGGAGCCAATACCCATTCCAACCCTGAGTCCATCTACTCCAGCTTTAATCAAGTTGTGTGCTTGGGACGGTGTAACGACATTTCCCCCGATTACATCAACCTGTGGGTGTTGAGCCTTGAGGTATTTAATCATTTCGATTTGATACATGGAGTCACCTTGAGAAGAATCAACCACAATTACATTGACACCAGCTTCTGCCAATAACCCAGCACGTATTTTGTCATCCGGTCTAGTTCCAATAGATGCACCACATAACAATTGTTTGTTAACACTATCTTTTGAAGCAAGGGGGTTTTCCTTATTCTTTTGAATATCTGCCTTGGCAACCAATCCTACAAGTTCGTCGTTGTCATTGATAACAGGAAGTTTTCCCTTCTTGCTTTTCTTCAAGATTTCGTTGGCATCCTTCAGACTGATACCATCTTTAGCACATGTCAACTCGGATCGTGGTGTCATAAAATCGCCGACCTTGACTGAAATATCCTCAATAAAGGCGGAATCACGACTAGAAATGATTCCAAGAAGTTTTCCGCCCATTTTGCCAGTGTCGGTAACAGGGAATGTAGAGAACTTTAGCTTAGCTTTGAGTTCCAGAGTATCCTCTAGAGTGCTGTCAGGGGATAAACATACGGGGTCGAGAATAAATCCGTTTTTGAACTTTTTAACGCGTTTGACTTCTGCAGCTTGGTCTTCCGCTTTCATGTTCGAATGGATGATACCAATTCCTCCCTGCAATGCCATGGTGATCGCCATTTTGTGTTCAGTTACTGTGTCCATCGGGGAAGAGACCAAAGGGACTTGCAATCGAATATTCTTCGTGAGCTCGGAAGAGATATCAACATCACCAACGCCGAATCCAATATGTCCTGGCATGACGATCAAATCATCATAGGTCATCCCGACACAGGCCGGGTTCTTAACGAAAACTTGGGTAGCCGTGAATCTTCTCAGCGATTACCACGTAGAATAAGAGTCGACCCCAAAAGCAATCATGAATACAAGAGAGTTAGACAAATCAATTCTTCCCAAACGAATGTCTGAATTTCAAATGTGTTAACTGCATGTTTCAAAAGATCTCACCCTTCGGCACCCGAGTTCAATGTTTCGTCATCAATTGTATCAGGAATTGTTGTCATGTTTTTTTCTTTTTAACTTGCCGGAAATAAATTTATATCATATGAAGTATGAATCTAGAATCGACTGATGTCGGGGGGTTGTTTTCAAATTTTTGCATTCTCCGGAGTGCCCCAAACATTCGGAAGTTGTCGGCGACATACCTCCTTTGACTGGTTGTGAAGCATTGCAGACAAAAATGCCTCGCACTATTTTGGCGCGCAGATTGATTGATTCGATTCATAGCAGCAGACCGAAGTACGAGGTTAGTCTTATCTTCATCAATCACATATCAATCTTCGCCAAGGTACACGTGTTGTCGCATGAATAACCTAACGGTCCAGTGGCATTGGAGAAACGAAAATTAATTGTGTGAAGATCACAACATCTGGTTCTGTGGCTGTAGCTTCACTGGCATAGATTGTTTGCATACAAATTGAAGTTTTTGTGATATATAGAATAGCAACATGACAGTTTACGAAACGATCAAGGGTATGCTGCCTGACTGGCCGGAATGGTAAGTCTTCAGCCAGTTTATCATGGCTTACCGATCCAGAATCAAATTCTGAAAATGATTCGTTTTGCTTGGGCTTCCCGTCGACCCTTGGGGCTTTCTGTCGCAACTCGCAAAAGTAAAAGCATATTTGTGTCCTTCAATGTTCTTTACCTTTGAATTTATCAATTGCCTTTACCTATTCTTATCAACTCGGTTTTTTTTCTTTTGTAGGGCATTGGATATCCTCCTGACGATGACTGTGCTGCTGACGATCACCATTGTAGTTACCCAGTACCTTTATACATCCGATAATGAATCAGATACGAATTCAGGAAAGGAATCTAGCACTGAGAAAACCAAAAAAAAGGAGTTCGATGCCTTTCGTCGAAAATACATTATTGTTTACCTGGTTATCATGCTGGCCGATTGGATGCAAGGAACACACATGTATACGCTGTACCTATCCTACAACGTCAACGTTTCAGCTCTCTTTATCACCGGCTTCTTGAGTGGCGCGATTTTCGCTCCGTTTTTGGGTAGCTTCGTCGATAAGTTTGGTCGAAAAAACTCTTGCATCGTGTATTGCGTTTTGGAGATTATCATTAACACGCTCGAGCATTCCCATGACTTCGGCGTTCTCTTGTTCGGGCGCATTCTTGGTGGGATCTCCACGAATTTATTGTTTTCGGCATTCGAATCTTGGATGACAACGGAACACAGAAAAAAAGGTTTCCCTGAGGAGTGGATGTCAAAAACATATTCAGATCAATCAATCGGCAACGGTACAATGGCCATTTTGGCTGGCATCGTTGCCCAAGTGTTGGAAGATAAGCTAGGGCACATTGGGCCATTCCAGGGTGCGATCGCACTCACTGCATTGGCTTTGGTATTAGTGCTGCCGTGGGAAGAAAACTATGGTGAAAAGGATTCGGATGACGATCATTCGCTGTACCACCAATTCATCGAAGGATGGGGGGCAACTCTGTCAGACTCGCGCATTTGGAGAATCGGAATGACTCAAGCTCTAAGCGAAGGAGGAATGTACACCTTCGTATTCATGTGGGTACCAACTCTTCTTTCATTGAATCCACCTGGTGGTTTGCCAACGGGTTGCGTCTTTGCCGCCATGATGATGGCGATAACAATTGGAGGAATGGTGTATCCCCCACTTCAATCACTCATGTCGAAATTTTCACCCAGTGGAAAGGCACCTGAACTTTGTGCAACCTTTGTATATCTGGTGGCTGCTGCTAGTACTGCTGTTCCTGCCTTCCTTCTGTCACAGGGCGATTCCATGGCTGCCGGAGGCTTTACATTGGTTATTGCTGCTTTTATGGTCACTGAAGCTACTGTTGGTTTATTTATGCCCGTAGCGGGTACCCTTCGTTCGAAATATGTTCCTGATGCATTGCAAGGTGCTATTCTCAATATCTTCCGCCTTCCCTTAAACGCGGTCGTTGTCACCGGAACTCATGCAACCGACGTGCTGGACACAAATATTTGCTTCCAGCTCGTCAGTGCGCTTTTTCTCGCAGCCGCCTTATTGCAAGGCTCATTTTTGCTCGGGGGATCGTCGAGCGCAACTGCTACTAGTAATAAAAAGAAGGATTAGGCGTTTCTCTATGAAGAAAATTATGCGCATCATTCTTACAAATACAATACATAAGCCATAAACGTCAATCATTGTCCCAATATGGGTATATTTGTACCGGAAGCATTTACTTTTTTCAGAATATTGCTTTTTATTGTCTTGACCGGGTTGAAGATTTCTCAACGTCCGTCGGTTCATGTCTGCAAACCTAGATGTACACACGTAAATAAATATTTCTAGTGAAACATATAATCGATGTTATTTACTACTACCTCAAACGGCGCGTAATAATCGTGAGTTCATCCTATTTGGAATGGTTTAGATTCTTGCTCATTCTGTAGCAGTATAGTCCAACACCAAGGAACTCTGAATAGTTAACAATGAATAGCGTTTCCAGAATTGTGATTACAAAAAATATTCTGGTGTTTTCCTTCCCAGATGAGGTTCGCCACGTCTAGGAGCGGGGTCAAATTGCAAGAATGTTTTGTTGAGAGTTTCGTCAACCTCCATTATTGCTGCTTGGTTTCCACACCTATAACAATAATTCGGCGCACTGAAAATAGTAACCACAGCACGGTCGTGGGACCAATTGTAGCCATCCATGACAAGTTGGTGGGCTCGAGCCACAAGACTCAAGCCATTTCGTTCGTTATATTGCTGGGATATATCCATTCCAAACGTAAAACCTGCACCCCGGGGACTAATTCCCCACCCAGACCTATCGTCCGGGTCGCTCCACAATAAATCGCACATGGGTCCCTCGTGGGGCACCTCTTGCACACGATCGAGTTGCCTTACATGATCAAGCGTATCAATTGACGGACTTAACCCTCCATGTAAGCAAAAGACAGAATGTTCGACCAATGCTGTCAATGGGAAATAATCGAATAAGTCCGTAAACAATTTCCAGACATTTGCTGAACCGTATTTCCTTACGCATTCATCATAAAAACCATACACTTGCGTAATCTGGCGTGATTCATGATTGCCTCGCAAGATGAAAACTCGATCGGGATATCGCACTTTTAAACAGACTAACATCGAAACCGTTTCGACACTGTAGTATCCTCTATCGACGTAATCTCCCATAAAAAGATAGTTTGTATCAGGTGCACTTCCACCAATCCGAAATAATTCCATTAGGTCATGCCACTGGCCATGAATATCCCCACAAACCGTCACAGGAGCCGGAACAGGCTGAACATTTGATTCGTTCAGCAGTGTTTCGCGAGCCATGTCGCATAAAGATTTAACTTCAGATTCAGCGAGAGGTGTTCCAGCCGACAATTTAGACAACCATCCCTCCAAATCGTTATAAGTTTTCTCAGAAGGTGATGAGGATTCCCCGATATTGGTGATGTTACTAGAACGTACAGAAGAAGGTATGTCGGCTGAAATTGCTGATGAAGACGGATGCCCCCCTCCATCGTTGGAGCTTCCGTCTCCAGATGAACTAGACGTGGATGTGACATCAGGTTCTACTTCCATAGTTGAAAATAATATATATGAGCTGTCCTTTCTTGTCGTTGTCAGCAAAATCTTTCGTTGTATGGATATAGGATATTCAATCTAGAATACTTCCATCGGCAAGACAAATAATGAAATGGAGGCGGAGGAAGCTACGAGAGTGACAACTTCAGTGTAATCAGAAAATTTATGAAATGCAAATCTCTTTGCATTGCTCTCGACTCTCGAGTGCATACCAGTTTTCTTCAGCGCCACTGGTCTGTCTTCTACCGTTGATCTCAGTCGAACGAGTCGAAGGAAGTAAATTTTGGAAAAAAGTGATTTCTTTTAAAATCGATTTGTCTCTTTTGTCTGACAACGAACGAAGTGAAAAATACGCAACTTCTGTAGTAGCGTGACATAATCCGAGAGATGAAGATTGCTCATTTTTTGAACTTTGTCAATTTGATAAGGATCGTGTTGATCAGAAATAAGCAACCCCATTTTGAAGCTCATTGACCATTGCATCTCTTATGTTTGACGGCAATTTCAGGTCCAGACGAGAGGTCAACCTTTCGGGCAGTAATAGACGAAAAGGTGGGAACAATAAACGCGATATCTTAAAAAACGCCGAAGCCCAACGAAAACAACGGCAAGAACGAATTCGACGACAAAATGCTTCAAAGATTCTTCAACGTGTTACAAGGGGCCATTTGTCTCGCTTGTGCACCATTCAAAGCTGTGTTTCGAATGTTTTACTTTCTGATTCGCAGAATGATCTAAGTATAGCTCGTGATTCTAATCCGAGCGCTTTGTCTATTCATAAGCGAATGGCTTCTCTTTCCATCTGTCTATCCTACCATTCTCTCCTAATGAAATTTAATGCCACCCGAAGAGATCTTCTTTTGGGTTTTTATGAAAATATCTGTCACCTTGGTGATATTCGAGATCAAAAATCCAAAAGTAGCAGCTGTGGTTCACCGACAAACTTAAGATGTGAAGTCGATATACACGACAACGATCCAAAGCCCATGGAAATTGTGGAAAAATACGTCTATGGTGAAGATAGCTCTTGGTTCTCTCAGAAAAGAATGATTATAAATGTATTTGAAGAGTTCAGCCCTGAGTGTAATGATTCAAGTCAAACGAACAAAAAGCTATATGAACTTCTCGACACTTATCGAGATTCTACCCAAATCGATGATCCAATATTCTTGGGACTGACATCATGCATGCAAAAATGGTGCATGTATAATGATATAGCAAATGCATCGCATGATATTGTTGATACCTCCACCGCAATGCTGGACTCAACGAATAATGAAAGTTCAAGAAAATATGTTATCATGTTGACCAGATGGGCAATAGAATCAAGCGCCCGATTGAAGAATCCAAACTCAAACGCGCTATTGGCAACGATTCTTTTGAGTAGTAGCAAGAAGGGCTTTCTTTGTGACGATAACGATAACGAAACTTCTACGACAAACCATTTACAAAGATATGGAAAACAATTTGATAAATGGTATCCTCCTTTGGCCGCTATTATTCGTCGCGGTAGTGTCAATTGCGAGGATACAACGGACATAAATATGAGTGACGATATTTTACTTCAAGCTACGATGAAAAATCTTCATAACCATCAAGTGAAGCGACTACTATCTAATGTGCTCGATCTGACTAATTCATCGGAGCTTATTCTATTGATCAACCATGTGCTTCGTCAACCTCAAAACGCTGATCTAAAACTTGCTGTGTCCTTACTTACTCGAGGTGATTCATTATCCGACAAGCATCAACACCACGAAGACCAAACCTTTAGCTCCAAAAACAGCATTGACAACAAATCTAATTGGAATGATGACGAGGATTCAGAAATCGAAGAAGAGTCCGGTCAAAAGCCTTCTAGTCACAAGAAAGCACGTGGTGGATCAATGCATTACAGGCAACAGGAACTTTTGACTATGGTCAAGTTAGATCGGTACTACAATGAGCGCATCCAACAAGCTTTTGAAAATCAAAAACATAAATTTGATTCTTTAACAATTGAGGTAGCAACCAAAATCGTTAAGGCACCATGGAAAGAATGGGGGTTGTACGTACTAGTGGGCACAAAAACACCTAAAATCAATGGTGATAATCGCATCGATAAAGTTGATGTAGATTCTTACGTGGAAACACTGGGCTATTTGCTCCAAGCGAGCAGTAGTATGAGATCAGTAGCAAAATTCACCCCGCTTTCACCATTAGCCTTCAACCCCATAATTCTAAGCGCTCTTTGGAATCTAATTCAGAACGGACAGAGCGGATTCATCCTTTCTATCTTTTCGGATTTGTTTAGTTACTATCTCCTTGCGCTTGGCGATGAAGATTTTGTGAAATACCATTGCAACAGTGATTCGTCTACAAAATTCGAAGAAAAAATAGAAGCTAAGGATCTTGTAGCTAGATATGGCAAAGAGTTGCACGAATTGTACTGGATGAAACCGGTGATTTGTAGCGAGATACAAATGGATAGCATTAGAGGAAGACTAATACTGTCCGGCACGAAGCTCTGGAATTCGTTGTACGAGCGATGGAATCGACTTGTCAATGTCACCTTTTGTGAAGAAAATGCTTGGTGGTTTCCACATATGGGATGCAACGACGGCACTGTCATTCCTGGTAGAGAGATCGGCCACGGGGCAACCGAACAAGATGATGATGACAGTGATTCAATGGATGTTGACGGGTACCAGAACCAACTGTCAATGGCAGAAGAAGCATCTGATGCATTAGCAGACTCGTTTCGCGATCCCAAAATGGCTAGAGTACTCACGAGCATTCCACAAGCTTTTCCATTTGATCGACGAGTGCGGCTCTTTCATTCTTTATTGAAGGCTGACAAACAAAAGGTTTTGCAGGCAGGCTCTAATAGGAGGGCGTTGATGGCCTTGCGAGGTCAACGTGACGGAGAAGACGAAATGATGATGTGGTTGGACGGAAGTATCCGAGAACAGGTTAAAATAAAGCGTGCTTCCCTATACAACGATTCTATGGAAACTCTGAATAAATTGGGAGCGAAGCTTAAACATCAAAGTAAGTTTGAAAGAGGAGACGTTCTGTTTAATTACGGTTGAGATCAATTTCTCAAAAAAGACGAGCTTTCAAAAATAATTTGGCGCTTATTTTCTGCCATTGCCTCTTTTTAAATTACCCTCTAACATGATGTTCTAAATATAGTTCAGGTTACATTTATCAACAAGCATGGAGCAGAAGAACCAGGGATCGATGGCGGGTACGTGCTGTTTAGTTTGCGATGAGATAATTTCAAGTTCTTTTTAGCGATACCGTGACTAAAAATTTGGAATTCTAAAATAATATTGTTTTGTCTTTTTTTCGAATATAGTGGAGTTTTCAAAGAATTTCTGGATGATCTGATAAAAGACGGTTTTGCGTCAAGGAACGACAATGAAACGGAAAGTGGCGCACCTCATTTGTTTTCAATTACTGCAACACAGCAACAACTGGCCGTGAATTTAGATTTAGCTGAAGATAGAAATATGTTGGTGCATTATGAATTTCTGGGGAGAGTTCTTGGAAAAGCTGTATATGAGTCAATTTTGGTAGAGCCACAATTTTGTCTTCCCTTCTTGAATCAGCTTTTGGGAAAAGTGAACACATTAGAAGATTTAAAAAACTATGACGAAGAATACTACAACAACTTGAACAAACTTCGTTCTTACACGGAGGAAGAAATAGATAGTCTGGGATTGACCTTCGAGCTTACTGTTGGTGGCACGTCACCTAATTCCAAACCTAGAATAGTGAATTTGGCACGTTCTGGCCGATCCATCGCAGTGACAAAAAAAAACGTATTTCAGTACTCCCAGGCAGTAGCCAATGAATTACTGAATGTTCTTGGCGCTAATCAAACTCGTGCATTCTTGAGAGGTTTTCGAGATCTTATCAAGGTTTCTTGGGTTCGCTTATTTTCAGCGAAGGAATTACAAAAATTGATCAACGGCGACGACTCTATACGTGGAATCGATGTATCTTCATTAAAGAAATCTGTTCAATACCTCGGAGGATATCATGAATCTCAACCATATATCCAAGACTTTTGGGATATTCTTGAGAATGAGCTAAGTCCAGAACAACAGAGGAAATTCCTGAGATTCATGACTTCGTGTAGTAGACAGCCGCTGCTTGGATTTTCTTCTTTGGAGCCTTTCCCAGCGATACAACAAATTCGCTTGCCAAGTGATGAGCTTTCCAAAAACAGTAGATTACCAACTAGCTCCACTTGTATGAACCTCCTAAAACTACCAAACTACCAAGATCGAAATTTATTGAAAGAAAAGCTTTTAGCGGCTGTTGAGTCGGGTGCAGGATTCGAGTTGACCTAAAATGTAGATGCTGTAAGATATTTTTAGCACAGAGTTTCGAGTTTCTACAGGCCTGTACGTACTTGAAGATACATCAATACTTCATACATGTTTGTTTCAATGATCATGCGATTCCCCCATAAATTCCTCGTGGTCTATACCGAATTTGTTGAGAGCACAAGATGCAACATTTTCAAAGTGGTTCTGTTTGTCGCTATTCTTAAACTGTTATTACAATAATTTTGAAAAATATTGTGAAGGAAAATTTGATATTTACGGATACGACAAAATAGACTAAATTATAATTATTTCAAAAAATTGTCGAGGGCGAATAGTAGACATCCACCAATGAAGAAAATGACTCTGTGGCACACGTTGTTGGGTCTTGCCAAAACTTTCCGAGAGTTGTTTTATTTTGAAGTTGACAGACACTTCTCTTCACCTTGGTAAAGAACGAAGCTTTATCACTTCATATTCAAAGTTTGGTAAACATAAAGAAACCATTGAGTATAGATCGAAGTAGATCACTAAGAGGAACAAAAATATTTTGAAGCAAAGGGGCAGTTTGAACTTGTTATCCTCGTCATCTAGATTTGATTTCAAAAGAATACATCATCATTATGCCGAGTTCTTTGAGCAAAATGATCACGTCGGAGCAATGGGATCGGGTTGTCCAGCTCTGTCAGGGGTCACCTAGTGAGGCCAAAAAATGGACGACGCGACAAGGGTTCTTTGAAGGAATGAAAGATGCAAATGTGCTTCCGATTCACGAGGCCCTTGTTGCTGGAGCTCCTTATCACATTATCGAAGCTCTATTGAACGCATACCCTGATAGTGTGTTTTGCAAAGAAAGTAGCTACCAGAGACTTCCTTTGCATTGTGCCTGTCGAAAGAACGCTGTACCAGAAGTAGTCGATCTCTTGTTACGAAAGTACGCGGACGCCTCTTTGACGCCGGATAGTCTTGGAAGATTGCCTTGTAAGTTTTTGTTGTGCTATGTAAATGTTTGCGCTGTGACTTTGAGAGATATGATTGCTGAGTATCTCTGCAATCACGAGGAGCCACAATGATTCAAAAGGAAATAAAACATTGTGTCACTGATGCACCAATCGATAAATCAATTGAATTCTTAGTTGATTGGTTGATGATTGCATCTGTAGCAGGCCTCCTTCTTTGATACAGAGCAGATTTCAGAAGTTTATGCAGATTTCTCTGTGACGTGAATGTTTTATGCCATCACTTTTCTCAATTTCTTTGTCAATTTTCCTCTCCAAACACGTGATCGTGCAATCGCTTCACCGTCCCGAACATACTGATGTAGTGCACTATGCCTTGTCGAATGGTGCTAATCGTGCGATTGTTGACTGTATTCTCAAGCATAGGCCGAACAGTGCAAGAGGATTCGACAAACGTGGGTGGACACCATTGCACGTAGCATGCGGCGTAGGCGCTGATATGTATGTCATCAAGTCGATCATTGATTGTTATCCGGAGGCAGTTTTAATGCGAACAAATAAAGGTTCTACTGCTAAGCAATGTCTCAGCTTGACAAATGCTCCAAATAAGGCAGACGTGAAGCGACTCCTTCAGACTGCATATGCGAAGGTCGAACAACGATACCGTCCGGCACAAGAGATCAAATCAGAACGACTTTTAGTCTAATATAATTTCGAATCGAGCAATAGGAACTTGGAATGGAATGTGTTAGAAAAAATAATAGATAATGCGCCTTTTGAAAATATTCGAATCCTTATTCTGTGCATAAATAACATTAGCTGAAATCTAGAAAAATGTAGATAATTCTTGTTGTATTACTTTTATGACATTTTATGAAGAAGATTTCTCTCCCCTTTGGCTATACCGTTGTCGAACATACTTTCGAAGTGCGTCACGCTCCACGGATCTGCGAGATTTAGTGGATTGCTGCTCACTGGATATAGACCCAAATGCTGATTCGCCATCGTTATCAAAATCTTGCCATTCTGAGCCGCTGTCCGCTTGGTTTTCAATGGAGTCCTTAGAATATTGTTCTTCGATTGGGGGAAAGTCAAGATGCCCCGAGAATCCATCGTCGTCAACATTGCCAAATTCTCCTATCGTTTTTGACCCTCCTTCAGTCGGTGAAAAAGATCCTGAATCCATGGATGTGGGTCCCTCATCAGATTGTGCATGATTGGAAAAATTTGTAAATTCTGTTGACTGCGTTGATATAGCAGAGATGTCATCTTTAATTTCTTTCATTTGCTTCGCGTCGAGTTGTCTCAGCTGGTCTTTTAGACGTTTACACTCCAGGTTTCGATCTCTCAGATCACGCTCGAGAGAAGAAATCTTCCGTTGTAATGACTCATTCTTCGTAGTCAATCGATCGACATTATCGCTAACCTCATTCATTCTACCCATTAAATTAGAATGGCGGCCCTCGCTTTTGTCTTTGTAGCGCTTTTGTATGTCCTTGGCGGAAGCCAAAGCTTTTGTCGCGATGATTTTCGCATGTTGCAACTCGTCATCTCTTCGTTGCAAAAGTTCTGAGAGCGATTCAATTTCATCCTCTCGATTTTGAACTTCGCTTATGACGCCTTCAAGGGCGGCAATAACTTCAGTCTTCTCTGCATTTGCCTTCTGAAGCGCTGCTTCGATTGTTTTCTTCGATTTTGAAGCCTCCTCGAGCCTTTTCTGCAAAGAAGACGTCTTTTCTTTGGAGCTAGCAACAGAGATCTCTAAAGATTGTACTTTATGCCTCAATTCCGATGCTTCACTAGATTTTCCACTAGCAGAATCTAGGGATTTTCTCAACTGATCGATTTCCAACTGAAGATGATGTTTTGTATCAGTGTCTTGGTCCAACTTTGATTCAAGTTCCATGACATATATTTTGTATCTATCGGAGACCTCACGAACTTCTCGTTCTTTACGTTCGAGTCTGGAGGATAACTCGGACATTTTGGTTCTAGCCTCTTCCTTTGACCTGGCCTGTGTGTGGAGTTTCGTTTCCAATTCAATTTTCTCGACTTCGAGGGCACGAAGCTGTGATTCCCTTTCGTCAAGGTCCACTGAGAGAGATTCCGACTTGAGCTTTGCGGACTCCTTGCTACGATTGGTTGCATCTACTTTTGCCTCCAGCTCGGCAACAGATTTTATTAATTCCCTAATCTTCTGGTCTTTTCGATCCGATTGAGCCTGAACGGCTTCCACTTTGCCATCACTACTCGTCATTGCATCAGAGTGATCTTCCAGCTTGGCTTCAAGATCGGCAATTCTATCCGTATATTTTGAAACAAGCTCATTGATCTGTTCCTTCCTCTGTTTCAGCTCAATCTCGCTACGTTCAAATGATATCTTTAACTCCTTATATTCCATTGATTTAGATTTCACTTTGTCCCGAAGATCATCGATATCTTGTCTCATCTTCATTATCTGTTGATCTTTTTGCTGCAGCTCACCACGTGTCGAACTTGATATATCACGGAATTCATTGTGTTCTTGTTTGACAGCTTCGAATGTAGTCATTTCATTTTCGTACTTTGTCACTGCATCACCAAGCTCTATTTCTTTCTTCATCAATCCCTTTTTAGTGAGCTCTAGATCGGTCTTGAGCCGTTCATTTTCTATCGTGGCTTTCTCTAATTTAGTTTCAAGTGCTACGGTGGCTTTGGTGTGACGTTGAACCATGTCTTGTGTTTTGTTTTGTTTGTCTTCTAATTCACTTCTTGCACTAGAGAGACGATCTTCAAGTTCCGATTTCGATTGAGTCTCTTCTTCAAGCTTTGTCTCGAGGTTTGCTATTGTTCTGGTATACCTTTGGACTGCCTCACGCAGATGACTATCTTTTTTGCCAATGTCTGCCGAAATTCCCCTCAAAGTAGCACGTTGGTCTTCTTTCATATTATCTAATTCTCTACACACACCATCGTGATCTTTTTGGGCCTTCGTGAGGTCGTTGAAAAGCTTCAGTTTCTCAGCTTTAATCTTATCAAGCGAAGTTTGAAGACTGCTGTTCTTCATCTTCAATTCTTCGTTGGTTGTCACTTGCGTCATCATTTTGGTCTCTAAATCTGCAAATTGACGATTGTAAATATCTACAGTCTCTCTCAATTCTGTTTCTTTCTTTCGCAGTAACATGTCAATCTCGTCTTTTTTCGCAGAACTGTGGAGATTCTCTTCGAGCAGTCCTGTAAGCTCTTCGTAGTCCTTTCGCAAAGTAGCAAGGTCTGAATCTTTCTTTCGAGTATCAGACTGAAGGTCCCTGAGGGATATTTTCAAATTGTCGCTTTCACTACGCTCTCTTTCCAACGATGATTCTAAATCATTGATCGTCTTTTCACAGCGCTCTATAAGACCCTCCTTTGTTTCCAATCGCTTATGATATTCTTCCTTAGATGTTGCGCATCGTTGTTCTACTTCAAGAACCTTCGATCTAGTGGACTCGTACGAAGACTTGATTTCAAGCAACTCTTCTTCTCTTTTTTTCTTCTCTTTTTCAGCAAGAACTAATGAGCGTTTCAAGTCTTGAAGATCGTCTTCGAGTTTACCCATATCAGATAGCGACTGTTTGAGTTCAACATTCTCTAAATTCATCTCGCGGATTCGAGTTTCATGAGCCTCTGTCGCTGCTGTACTAGCTTCTAAACGAGTTGTCATTTCTTTCAGCTGAATTTCTAAGGAGTTTTCATTTTGTTTCTCCGCTTCGAGTATCGCTATTTTTGATCGAAGATCAGTTTGTACCGTTGAACTGCGAGTGCGTTCTGAAGATAACTCTTGTTTCGTTTCATCAAGTTGAATCTGAAGAGTCTCAAGATGTTGCTTCACTCCTTCATTCTCTTTCAAAGATGCATTTGCATCTGTCAACTTTGTTCGACCCTCATCAATTTCGCTACGCAAGTTTTGAATCTCTGATAACAAGTCGCTTTCACGTTTGGAATACTCAACCTTCATAGAAGCAATTTCGTGTTCCAATTTCGTCTCGGTTTCGACAAATTTGGTCCGTTCTGTTTCGATAAGATCAACATGCTTTTCGATTACTTCAGATTGTTCTTTTTGTATCGATTCCAGATCTTCACGAATCTTTTTGCTTTCTTCTAATCTCTCCTTCAGTCTCGATATTTGGTTGTCTTTTTCCGTAAAATCATTGAAATATGAATTAAGACGCCCATGCAAATGATCCAATTCTTGCTGCCTCACCTGGTCTTGGTGTTGAAACTCTTCCGTTGCATCTCTTGCTTTCTGCTGAGCATCCTGCAATCTTGATGAGAAGCTTAACTTTTCTTCGTCAAAATTTCGTCTCAACGATGAAAGTTCCGATTCCAGTCGGCTGACCTTGTCACCTTCTCTTGTTCTGATTTCTTCCCGCAACTCGTCCTTCATAGCCTCAAGATTTTTCTGGTTTCTCAATCTTGTCTCTTCAATTTCTTTCGAATGTCGATTAGACTGGTGTCTTAGTTGTTCCTGCATTGCTTTGATTCGTTGTTCATACTCTCTCGAAGCGTTTGCACGCTCGGCAACTAGTTTTTGCGCATTCCGGGTTTCTTGAGATTTTACTACCTTTTTTCCTTCTTCAAATTTTATTTGTACCTCCTTTTGTAAAAACTCAATTTCTTCAGACATGGCAGCAATTTGATTTTCCTGTTCAGACTGTTGTATCCTTGCCGCATTCATTTCGTTATCCTTTTCAACAAGCGCAGCGTTTCGTTCCGTGCATTCTTGTTCCAGCCTTGAGTATCTATCTTTTGCCACATTGAGCTGCTGCTCAAGAAGAGATACTTGTGACTCATGCGCATCCTCGAGAACACGGTTATTTTCCTCCATCAGCTTCGTCGATTTCGAGAGATCATCCTTGAGCTCGGAGACTTCTGATCGCTTTTTCTCGACTTTCTTAACAAGTGTTGTGTTCAAATTCCGGGCCTCGGTAAGTTGCAATTGTAATGTTTCCTCGTTACTTAACATACCATCAACCTTCGCTTTTTCTTTTGCTGCAAGTGATCGATACTTTTCAATTTCACCTTCCAACTTTTGAGCTGTACTATTGGCTACATGCAGATCTGATTGGTACGAATCTGCCTTTTCTTGCGTCCGGTGGAGTTTCTGCATATTATTCTGTAACTTTTCTTCATATTCTTTCACGAGTGATTCTTTTCCCTTTTGTATATTGTAGAGTTGTTTCCTCAATTCTGCAGATACTTTTTGAAGTTCACCTTCAAGTCGATTTACTTTTGTCTTGTCATTATCATGCTCTTGAAGAGTTATTTCGTACATTTCAATTGTTGCTTGGTGAGAGAAAAGCTCCTGTTCAAGGATCTGAAGCTTGCGAACAATAGTTTGACACTCAAGTTCAAGAGAATTTCTATCTAATCTAGCAATACTTCTCGGAGACAATGGCTTGTATGATTCCAATCCTCCTCCTTTTTTGTTACTTTTCTGACCAGGTGGAGGTGGAAGTCTTCCGCCTCTCGCCGGTGATGCTGCCCGAATAGTTGTCGGGACTCCGTTTGGTTTTTGGTTCGAAGTTGGACGGGTCGTTCTTTTGGGTGTTCTGGGGGTCAATGGTGCTGGGGATTCCATTTCAATTTCCTGGAAGAATTTGAGTTCCTCCAGATCCTCAAGCATATTGCCAATTTTATCCTCCGCCCTTCTTAGACGCTCTTCTGCCTGGATTTCTTCTTGCGACATAGTAGAGCTGGCGGCCCTCAATATAAGGCCTGTTGGCGAAGATGATCCATTATTTTGAGTGATC
>Ga0115013_10000995_pt1 | contig 16692 bp, 15 predicted proteins | sample SouAtlMetagenome_2_FD_88686 | JGI IMG/M metagenome (GOLD analysis project Ga0115013, IMG submission 88686) | Marine eukaryotic phytoplankton communities from Atlantic Ocean - South Atlantic ANT15 Metagenome | ecosystem: Environmental > Aquatic > Marine > Oceanic | place: South Atlantic Ocean...
GTAATGTGTCTTTCGTCAGGACGAGGGTGTATAGTAATACCGTCAGCTCCAAAGCGCTCACAATTAATGGCAGCTTCTAATACATTAGGAATATTACCACCTCGTGCATTACGAATTGTTGCAATTTTATTAATGTTTACACTTAACTTTGTCATTAATAGATTAAATTATAAATACGGGGACAAAGGTAAAAATACTATGTTTGTCAAGTGTTATGATTACAAAAAAACTCATATCTAAAGAAATACAAACCATCACGCTAGAATATTCTGGAGCTGAAGCATTAGCTATTATGCAAGAAAATCATATCTCTCATATAGCTATATTATCCAATAATGAACTTCTTGGAATAATTTCTGAGGAAGACATCTGGAGTATGCACGATGAAAACAATAAGTTAGAAAGTATTAAGGAAAAAATAAAACACTTTTTTATGCCTTTGGGTAAGGATGTTTTTGAAATCATAAACTATATGGACAAACATAAACTGAGCTTGCTTCCTATGCTAACACATGGAAAATATATTGGCTCTATAACTTATGAATCCATAATAAGCTCTTTAGCATCAATTGTTGCTATTCAAGAAAGTGGTGGTGTTATCATCTTAGAAATGATGAAAAAAGAATACTCTATGAGTGAAATTGCTCAAATTGTAGAAAGCAATGGTGCGCGTATATTGAGTGCTTACATAACCGATGTTGACGATAGAGATGTTATAAAGCTCACCCTTAAGCTCAATATTATAGACATCGCTCCAGTAATTCAGACATTCGAGCGCTACAAATACACTGTAGCTGCAAGTTATAATCAGTCGGAAAATAAAGATAATCTTGGCGATAGATACGATTTATTAATGAGGTACCTTAACCCCTAATGCGACTAATCATTACATTTTTAATAGTAATTATTGCTTTTACCTCTTATTCACAAGAGGTTTTTAGAGTAAATTCTATTAAAATAGAAGGTAATAAAGTAACCAAAAGAGCAACAGTCTTGAGAGAATTGTCTTTCCAAGTAGGAGATTCATTAACGCTTAAAGAATTTAACGAAAATCTTAAGCAAAGTGAATTAAACATTGGCAGTCAGTGGCTTTTTAACTTTGTAGATATTATCACTTACTTCAATCAAAATGAAATTGATGTAACCATTGAAGTTACAGAACGTTGGTACGTATGGCCTTATCCGATTTTAGAAATTTCTGAACGAAATTTTAATGTTTTTTGGGATAGGTTACAAAAATCGAATTATACTGATTTTTCTAGAATTAACTATGGTGTTTTTCTAAATTGGTATAATTTCAGAGGACGCAATGAACTATTGAAACTAAAATTTAGAAAAGGCTATAAAGAACATTATTTATTTGAATATGACATTCCATACATTAATAAAAATAAAACACTAGGCACAATACTCAATATTGAATTGTTTAGAATGAAACAATTTCAATATTTAACAATAAACAATGCCTTATTATATAAAAGCTATAACGACCAACATTTTTTAAATTGGAATAGCACCTTCACACTTCAATATAAAAAGAATTTAAATCTTACACATAGACTGAGTATAAAGCATTCTTGGCTTGAAGTTCCAGAAGATGTTCAAACATTAAATCCTAATTTTCTAGGAAATGAAAATAATGAATTTGAATTTTCAACTCTTGAGTATCATTATGAAAATGAAAAAAGAAATTCTATTTCATATCCAACAAAAGGATCTTTTAATGAAGTGCTAATTTCTGCTTATAGAGGTCAAAATGATAACTTTAAAAACATAAAATTTGTTCTTAAATCTGAAAATCATTTTAAATTATATGAAAGATGGTTTCTAGGAAACAGTTTAAAAGGTAAAGTGCAAACAAACACTAAACTTCCATATATTTTAAATGAATCATTAGGATTTGAAGATTATCTTAGAGGTTACGAATACTACGTGTTTGATGGAGAGCATTTCGCAATGGCAAAAACAGCTATTAAATATGAACTTGTCCCAAAACAAAAACTTGAAATTCCTTATTTTAAAATGGATCAATTTAAAAAAAGCTATTATTATATTTACTTAAGTATATTTGCTGATATGGGAGTAGTCATTGACAAGCAATACGAAATCGAAAATGAATTAAACAACACCTTTTTGTTTAGTCAAGGTGTTAGCTTAGATTATGTAACATATTATGACAAGCTCTTAAGATTAGAATTTAGTAAAAATCACCTTAATGAATGGGGGTTTTTTATTCATTTTTCAAACCCATTTTAAAATGAGAATTGCACTTTTTGGAACACAATTTAATTATACAAAAGCAAAATATGTTCAGCACTTAGTTAATAAACTAGAGAAAGAAAATATTCAACTAACTATTGAAAATCAATTTTACGATAATTTAGTTGACATAAATTTTAAAAATAATTTTGAAACCTTTGAAACACCAGATGAACTCAAAGATAATGCCGACATTCTTTTGAGTATTGGAGGAGATGGCACTTTACTAGGAGCTATTACATTTGTTAAAAATTCTGACATTCCAATACTTGGAATAAATACAGGAACACTTGGCTTTATATCAAGTGTTTCAACAGATCAAATTGAATATGCAATTAATCATTTACTTAAAGGAGAATACAAGATAAAAAAAAGAACCTTATTGCAACTTGAGAGTTTAAATAACTTATTTGGAGATACCAACTTTGCGCTTAATGAGGTAACTGTACTAAAAAAAGATACTTCCTCAATGATTCGAATCCACGCATATCTTGATGATGAATTTATAAATACTTACTGGGCTGATGGACTAATTATTTCTAGCCCTACAGGCTCAACTGGATATTCTCTAAGTTGTGGTGGGCCAATAGTTCTTCCAGGAACTAATAACTTCATAATTACTCCAATTGCTCCACACAACTTAAACGTACGCCCAATTATAGTTTCTGATGAATCAAAAATCACTCTGAAGGTCTCTGAACGTGATGAGCTTGCCTTAGTAGCTCTAGATAGTCGTTCAAGAGCAATTGGTCCTGAACTTGAACTAACAGTTAGAAAAGCAGATTATAAGGTTAAGTTAATCCAATTTGAAAAGCAAAGTTTTATTTCAACCATAAGAGAGAAATTAATGTGGGGTAAGGACAAAAGAAATTAACTCTATTACATCATAAATACCTATATTTGTCCGTTACGTATAAAATGTAACAAATTAACAGATGAAAAGACTAATCATATTTTTTTCAATACTTAATTTCAGCTCTTACAATACTTACTCTCAAGTTACAGATCCATACTCAGAAATAGGTTTAACATTAGGAACGTCATATTATATTGGAGATTTAAATGACCAACATTTTAAATTAACTAGACCTGCGACAGCATTACATTACAAAACAAATTTAAATAGAAGATTTGCAATAAGAGGTGGATTATCATTTGGAGAAATTAGAGGAAGTGATAAAGAAAATAATATTGATACTGCTAAATTCAATAGAAATTTGCATTTCAAATCAACTTTATATGAGTTTTCTGGAATAATAGAATTTAACTTCTTTCCTTATGAAACTGGAAATACTAGATATCCTTTTACACCATATATATTTTCTGGTCTTTCTATTTTTAACTTTAACCCACAAGCTAGAGAATTTGACACTAACACTCCTTTTGACAATGACGGCAATCAAACCAATAATGAATGGCTAGATCTTCAGCCATTAGGAACCGAAGGACAATACTCTAGTCAATACCCAGAAAAGCTTCCGTACCAATTAATACAATTTGCAATTCCTGTTGGTATTGGCTTTAAAGCAAGTTTAAGTGAAAATTTTAGTTTAGCTATTGAATATGGTTTTCGAAAAACCTTTACTGACTACCTTGATGATGTAGGAGGAACATATGCAAGTCCACAGTACCTTTTTATGGAAAATGAAAATGCAGCTAATTTATCTGATAGAAGCAATGCACTTCAGAATTATATAGCTAGCAACCCTGGAGCAGATATTACTACTTGGACGGGTAATACGAATAGAAATAGGGCAAATGAAAATATGTGGGATGACTGGTATTATTTTGCAGGGCTTACCCTTTCATACAAGATTTACTCAAAACCAAAAGTTTGTCAATACTAATAGATGACTCAACAAACTGACATCAATAAAGACAATTTACCAAAACACATAGCAATTATTATGGATGGTAATGGTAGATGGGCACAAAAGCAATCAAAAATTAGAATTTTTGGACATAAAGTTGGCGTGAAAGCTGTAAGGGATACAGTCGAAGGAGCTGCTGAGATAGGTCTAAAATATCTTACATTGTATGCATTTTCATCCGAAAATTGGAATAGGCCAAAAAAAGAAATAGATGCATTAATGGAATTACTTGTCAATACAATAAATGACGAAACAAAAACACTAATGGAGAATAACATTAGACTAAAGGCAATTGGCAATTTAAATGACTTACCAATTAAGTGCCTTCAAAATCTTAAATCAACTATTCAAAAAACCGCCAACAATAAAAATATGACATTAGTGCTCGCTCTAAGCTATAGTGCAAAGAAAGAAGTCATACAAGCTGTTAAAGCTATTGTTGAAAAAGTTCAAAAAGGTGAGTTAAAAAATGAAGATATAGACGAAGACATTATTCAGAATCACTTATTTACATATAACATACCTGATCCTGAATTATTAATAAGAACTAGTGGAGAAAAAAGAATTAGTAATTTTTTATTGTGGCAAATAGCTTATTCAGAATTATATTTTACAAATATTCTATGGCCAGACTTCAGAAGAGAAAATCTTTTTGAGGCAATAATAAATTACCAAAAAAGGGAAAGAAGATTTGGTAAAACTAGTGAGCAAATTGGAAAAGAAAATGAATAAAAATAATTTTATAATATCATTTTTTTGTGTCTGCTTTAGTCATTTTTCTATTGCCCAAATTAGCTTATCTGAAATAAATATAGATTATGCAAATCCAAAAGAATATTTCATAGGAGGTATTGATGTAGAAGGAACAAAATTTTTAGATAATAAGACACTTATTCAACTATCAAAATTAGAAGTTGGCTCAAAAATTATGGTTCCAGGCGACGAACTAACTAAAGCAAGTAAAATTTTATGGCAACAAGGTCTATTTTCTAATGTTCAAATAAAAGTCAAATCAATTCAAAGCAATACAATTTTTCTTACATTATTTTTAGAAGAAAGGCCAAGATTATCAAAGTTTAAGTTCAATGGCTTAAAACGTTCAGAGATTGATGCTATCCGAGACAAAATTAAATTAGCTAGAGGAAAAATAATAACAGAGAATGTAATTATTAACACTAAAAATATAATTGCTAATCACTTTAAAGAGAAAGGTTTTTTAAATATAAGTACATCGATTGATCAAGAAGTAGATACAATTACTAAAAATCATGTGATTATTTTATTAAATATAGATAAAGGCAAAAAAGTAAAAATTGGCAAAATCAACTTTGAAGGGAATAGTACATTCTCAAATAAACGTCTAAAACGTTTAATGAAAGATACAAAAGAAAAAAAATTCTTTAGAATTTTTAAAGCATCTAAATTTTTGGAAGAAGCCTATGAAACTGATAAAGAAAATATTATTTTGAAATATAATGAAAAAGGGCTTAGAGATGCTAAAGTTATTAGCGAAAGCACTTCCTATATTGATGAAGAAGAAATATTAAATATTGAAATAAAAATCAATGAAGGCAAAACATACTATTTTGGAGATATTACTTTTGTAGGAAACACCAAATATTCTAACAATGAATTAGCAGCTTTAGTAGGTATTAAAAAAGGTGATATTTTTGATCAAAGTGTACTAGAAAATCGTGTTTTAGGAAGTCCGGATAGTAGAGATGTGCATTCTATTTATTTGGATAACGGCTATTTATTTTCTCAGGTAACACCTATAGAAACTGAAATTAGAAACGATACTATAGATATTGAGATTAGGATTTTTGAAGGTCTTCAAGCAAGAATAAATAGAGTGTCGGTAAGTGGAAATTCAAAAACTAATGATCACGTAATCATTCGTGAAATACGTACAAAGCCAGGCGATTTATTTAGTCGTTCAGATATTATGCGCTCACAAAGAGAAATTGCTACGCTTAACTATTTTGATCCTGAAAAATTAAATATAGATGTTGATCCTAATCAAGAAGACGGAACAGTAGATTTAAATTATATCGTTGAAGAAAAGTCCTCTGATCAAATTGAACTTCAGGGAGGTTATGGTGCGGACAGAATTATCGGAACATTTAGAGTCTCTTTTAATAACTTCTCTGCTAAAAATATATTTAAAAATGGCGCTTGGACTCCTTTGCCATCTGGCGATGGACAACGTCTTAGCCTATCAGCAACATCTAATGGGGTACAATTCCAATCATATAACATATCTTTTACCGAGCCTTGGCTAGGAGGAAAAAAACCAAACTCTTTAACAATTGGCGCATATCATTCTATTACATCAAATGGATTAGAAAGAGAAGACGAAAATAGAGGCGTATTTAAAGTAACTGGCGCGTCTTTTGGACTAGGTAAACGTTTGAAATGGCCTGATGACTTTTTCACTTTATACCAAAATATCAGTCTTAAAAAATATTTAGTTGATCAGTATAGCTTTGGTAATTTTGATGATGGCACCTTTTATAATATGTCTTATTCTTTTGTTTTGGGAAGAAACTCGGTTGATCAACCTACTTTCCCAAGAAAAGGTTCTAATATGAAGTTATCGATTCAGCTAACACCTCCTTATTCCATTTTAGATGGTATTGATAATTATTCAGAATCTGAAATAGAAGATCTAAATACATGGGTAGAATATCACAAATGGAATTTTGGTGCTAATTGGTTTAATAGTCTTGCAGATAAATTAGTACTAAAAACTAATTTAGAATTTGGACTTATTGGAAAGTATAGTAATGATAAAGAATTAACTCAATTTGAACGATTCTACGTTGGTGGTGACGGTCTTAGTGGATATGCTGTAGATGGTAGAGAAGTAATTGCATTAAGGGGATATGAAAACAACTCATTATCTCCAAATAATGGGGCAACTATATACAATAAATATACTTTAGAATTAAGATATGCGTTATCATTAAATCCACAATCGCCTATTTTTGCATTAGCATTTTTAGAAGCTGGGAATACATGGAATATGTTTAATAAATTTAATCCGTTTAATATAAAGCGTTCAGCGGGAGTAGGAATACGAATGACTATACCAATGATGGGAATTATGGGTGTAGATTGGGGGTATGGATTTGATGAAATAACAGGAAGTCCAACATCAAGTGGAAGTCAATTCCATTTTTCTATTAATCAGCAATTTTAATATTTTAGCAATAATGAAAAAAATTATATTAACATCAATAATTTATTTAATTTCTGTAAACTTGTATGCTCAAAAATTTGCGTATGTCGATTCAGATTATATTTTAGAACGTATGCCAGAATATGGATCAGCACAAGATCAATTGGATAAGCTATCATTAAATTGGCAGGAAGAAATAGAAGAATTGTATCAGCAAATTGATCAACTTTACAAAAAATACCAGGCAGATAAGGTTTTACTGACTCAAGACATGAAAAATAAAAGAGAAAGTGAAATAATCAATAAAGAAAAAGACGCCAAAGAGCTACAAAGAAAAAGATTTGGTCCAGAAGGGGACTTATATACAAAAAGAAAGGAGTTAGTCCAGCCTATACAAGATAAGGTATATAATGCAATTCAAGACTTCTCTAACGAGAAAAGGTATGACATTATATTTGATAAATCAAGTAATCTAATTTTGCTTTTTAGCAATCCTAGCCTTGACAAAAGCAATGATATTTTAAAAATGTTAGGCTATAAATAAAGTTATTAATAATAAATATTTAATCAATGAAAAAAATACTTTTAACAATAGTTGTTTCCTTAGCAGTCATATTAACGACACAATCCCAAAGCAAATTTGGATATCTTAACTCTAATGAATTACTTGCAATGATGCCTGAAAGTTTGTCTATGCAAGAAGAATTGCAAACTTATGCTAAAGGTTTAGAGTCACAATTGACAGCAATGCAAGCTGAATATGAAAAAAAAATAGTAGAGTACCAACAAAATGAAACAACATACACAGATATTATTAAAGAAGATAAAATCAGTGAAATTGAAAGTATACAACAACGAGTTGTAGAATTTCAAAAAAATGCTCAACAATCCTTGAGTGAAAAAGAAGCTGAACTTTTTATTCCTATTAGAGAAAAAGCAATGAAAGCTATTGATGAAGTTGCTGAAGAAGGCAAATTCACATTTATATTTGATTCAGGATCAGGAAGTTTTTTATACGCAGCAGAAAGTGAAAATATAATTAATTTAGTAAAATCTAAATTAGGACTATAAAATATAATTTATTTATTTTTAAAAGCAGTTTTACATGAACTGCTTTTTTTTTTGGTAATTTAGAGAAATGAATAAAGATAATCCCATAGGTGTTTTTGACTCTGGCATTGGTGGCCTGACTGTAGCTAAAGCTATTCGTTCGTATCTTCCTAACGAAAGTTTACTTTATTTTGGGGATACTAAACACTTGCCTTATGGCGAAAAATCAGTGCAATCTATTCAAAAATTCTCTAAAAATATAGCTGTTTTTCTCCAGCAACAGAAATGCAAAATGATTGTTATTGCTTGTAATACAGCATCATCAGTAGCCTATGAAACTATAAAAAACAAATGTAAAGATATTGAAATCGTTAATGTTATTGATCCAATAATAAAACACATTAGCAACTGTGATCATCACCATACAATAGGTATTATTGGGACTAAAGGCACTATAAATTCTGGCATATATCATCAAAAAATAAAGTCAATTAATCAAAATATAAATGTAAAATCATTAGCTACCCCTATTTTGGCAGCTATGATAGAAGGAGGCTTTTTTAAAGACAAAATAAGTCAGACAATTGTTCATAATTATTTAAAAGATCCAGTCCTTAAAGGAATTAATAAGTTGATTTTAGCATGTACACATTACCCGCTGATTCAAGAATTGATAAAAGACTATTATTCAAACGAAATAGAAATCATAGACTCGGCTACGTATGTTGCCAAACATGTAAAAGATATACTTAAAGACAAAAAATTACTAAGTCAACAAATTGCTAGGCATCGCTTTGTTGTATCAGACTATACCAACTCTTTTGAAGAATCTGCGAAAATCTTTTTTGGAGAAGACATAAATTTAGAAGAAGTTAATTCTATTCACTAAACCAAGAGGAGTACATAACATAATTGTTGGCAATACCTTCAATAAGTCGAGCTGTTTGTTCTTGACTAAGGCTTTTTACCTTTTTGGCAGGCACACCAGCGTAAATACTACTACTCTCAACCAATGTTCCTTCTAATACTACAGCTCCAGCAGCAATAATAGAATTGCTTTCAACCACTACACCGTCCATAACGATAGCACCCATACCTATCAAAACATTATTATGAATGGTACATCCGTGAACTAAAGCATTATGACCTATGGATACATTATGGCCAATTTCGGTGGCGTGCTTTTGATAAGTACAATGAATAACAGCCCCGTCTTGAACGTTAACTTTGTCACCCATCTTTATATAATGTACATCGCCTCGAACCACAGCATTAAACCAAATACTACAAGATTCACCCATTACAACATCGCCAACAAGAGTAGCATTTTCTGCCAGATAACAACCCTTTCCAATTACAGGGCTTTTACCATTTAATGTTTTAATAAGAGCCATAATTTTATTTCCAAAGATAAAAGAATCGCGTAACTTTGCGGAAACATTAATTATGACCAAAATACCTACATCATTATACAGTGAAGCAACGCCCAACCCGAGGGTAATGAAATTTACAGCTAACCGTATGTTAGTTGATAAAAACATATATGAATTCAATAACAGAGCCGAGGCGTCAGCCTCCCCTTTGGCTTTAGAATTATTCGGCTTTCCTTTTGTGGAGAGTGTCTTCATCAGTAATAATTTCATTTCTATCACTAAAAAAGACAATGGTATAGAATGGAGTGATATTGTTTTGGAAATGCGTGAATTCATAAGGGATTATCTAGTCGATGGAGGAGATGTTATTAACGAAGATGCTTCACCGAAAAAAAACAAGACCATTACTCATAAGGAAGAACTCAAAAGAGAGTTTAGTGACATAGAAAAGAAAATTGCTGATTTATTAGATGAATACGTGAGACCAGCCGTAGAACAAGACGGTGGATTTATCTCTCTCAAAAAATTTGAAAAAGGTATCGTAACCGTATCTTTACAAGGTGCATGTAGCGGTTGCCCATCTTCAAGTATGACATTAAAATCGGGCATTGAAGGTTTGTTAAAAAGGGAAATGCCAGAAGAAATTGTGGAAGTAATTGCTGATAATGACTAAATCTTTAGTCATATCATTGTTATTAGTTCCATTTTTATTAATGGGACAAAGCAAGACCGAAAACTTCCAATTTGGTTTACAGTTCAAGCCCATAATTACCGCAGCCTATTTTGATGCTGGTGATGAATCTGCACAATGGGAAAACTACAATTTTGAGCTATCGCCACGCTTTGGACAATCCTTAGGAATGATAGTAAGGTACCATTTGAGCTCTACTTTTTCTGCCGAAACAGGCTTGAACCTCGTAAATAGAAGGTATCAATTAGGTGTTGACAATAGCGATGTAGGATTGCAAGATTTGAGCAATTTCACCTTACGCTCCTATGAATTACCTATTCAGATTTTGTCCTATGTCAAAGTTTCTGACAAGTATTATTTAAATGCTGCCTTTGGCAATTCCATTAATATTTTTGCTTCAGATGTCATAAGCTTTGGCGAGGAGAATCCTTTTTTCTTTCAAAGTACTTCAAGAAGAAAGCGTACTCAATCGGCTTTAATTGCTAATTTAGGAATGGAATACAGAACCCTTGAAAAAGGCATCTTTTATTTGGGCTTTAGCTTACACAGACCATGGAAAAACACTGCAAGGTGTTATCCTGAATTTGATGATGGCGCCAATTCTTTCAACACCCAAGCTCCGGCAGGAAAAGATGTCAAATATATGGATATTTCGGGCAACTATCTAACCCTAGACTTACGCTATTTCTTTCCACAAAAAAAATAGCAACCTCACTTTTGAAGCAATAAGATTTTTGACAGCATAGAAAAGAGCGTTTGACATTAATTTATATTTTTTGTAATTTTATAGTCGACCTTTATTTCAAAACCAATTAACATGCTTAACCTTAATTCTATCCTTACTTTTGTGTGTGTTACTTTTTTTTCTGTTGTTTCTATAGCTCAACCGCTGACCAATGGAATGGGCATCATTACGCATTGGACCGGTTTTAGTGGTGAATGGGATGCTTTTAGCATATACGAAACAGAAAACAATGCCTCTGCCACTCTTGGTCAGAATTGGGCAACAAACTTCAATACTCCAGCTAACCCAGCAGTACATGACTCTTGGAAAGGAACTAATATGGGAGATGTCTTTGGCATTGCTATAGATGCCGATAAAAATGTCTATTTCAGTGCTACCAAAGCCATATCGTCGAGTGGGTCTACAGGTACATCGGCAGGTATCGCTGGAGATGGTGGCGTCTATAAAATGGATGCTAATACTTGGATGGTAACACCATTTATTTTTACAGGAAATGGTGCTAATGAAATCCCCAACCAAGGCAATGGCTTAGGAAATATAGCCTATGACAAATGGAATAATCAGTTGTTAATTACCAATTTTGAAGATGGTAATATATACCGCTTTGATATGCAAGGCAATCTACTCTCTACCTTCGACCCTTTTGCTGCCAACAGTACCGAGCTAGGTACATTTAGTGGACATGGGGAGGCGTTATGGGGCATTAATGTATATGGCGATGTTGATGGCGTAAAGGTTTACTTTTCATTATGGACAGAAGACAATTCTTTATCCGACCCTAGTGGTGACAACAATTCGGTGTGGTCGGTAGATTTAGATGTTTCAGGAGATTTTACAGGAAGTGAAAGTCTGTGCTTTGCCTTGGAAGACAATACAGGTAGTTTTATGAGTGGGATAGTTGGAGCCTCATATCCTATTTCTGATATTGCTTTCAGTAGTGATGGCAAAATGTATGTTTGTGAAAAAGTACAAGGTGGCTGGGGAGCCTTTGGGGGTTGGAATGATTTGTTTACCCCTGGCGCGCATAGCTCACGCTTGTTTGAATACCAAAAAATTGCTGGCGTTTGGACACGCACGGTAAAATATGCTGTCGGCAACTACAATACGCCTAACGATGCTGACAATACCACAGGAGGTGTAGCTTTAGGAAATAGACAACTTCCAAATGGAGAAATAGAATGCGAAAAAATAATTTGGGCATCGGGGGACGCCTTACGATTCAGTGGTTATAATGATTTAGCAGGACAAGATTACGTTTATGGTCTTACTGGCATACCCGTGGAAGGAAACTCTAACGACCCTAGTGATCCCAATTACGTGCAACTAAGTAGTATTTATATAGATGTAGACTATACTGGAACAGGTAGCAATGGTGGACAAAAAATGTCTTATGGCGATATCGAAATATATTCCGATGCTATTAGTGAAGCTACTTTTACGGTAAGTCCAAACACGACTATCTGTCCAGGTGAATCTATACAACTCAATGTAAGTGGTGGTACCAATTACGAATGGAGTCCGTCTGCTACATTGGACGATAATACCTCAGACAGCCCAACAGCTAGTCCTACTGAAAATACCATTTATACCGTAACAGGAGAAGGAAGCTGTGGCGGTAGAGATACCGTTAGTGTGAGTATAAGTATTGATAATTTTAACTTTTCTTTAGGCCCCGATTTGGCTATATGTGAAGGCATAAGTGGTGTTTCTTTAGATGCTGGTAGTAGTGCTATAGCATACATCTGGAACACAGGGCAAACCTCTCAAACCATTAGTGTAAACGATGAAGGAATATATAGCGTTAGTGTAACAAGCCCAGCCGGTTGCAACTATACAGACGAGGTATCGTTAGAAAACAAATTCTTGCCTACAGTAGTATTTAGCACTCCTAACGACTCGGCATGCCCTCCAGCTAAATTTAGCCTTATTGATGAAAGCATACCTCAAGAAGGCGACCCCATAGTTGCTTGGAATTGGCAAATTGATAACCAAAATTTTAATACCTCATCTACTAATGTGGATTTAGTCAACTCAGGAAGTTATGGCGTAAGTTTGGAGGTAACAACAGAATTGGGCTGTGTGGCAACTCTAAGTTTGAATGACTACCTCACGGTACATGATTTACCAAGTCCAAACTTCATAACAGAGCCAGAAGAAATTAACAACTGCGACAAAACCATCAAAATAATCAATTTCTCCACTGGCTACGACTCTTTAAGCTGGAACTTTGGCGATGGCGTGGTGAGTAGTGAAGATACCTCTGACTATTACACCTATTCGGAAGTAGGCAACTACATCATACAACTGAATTTAGTTAATGAATTCGGATGTGAAAACGTCTTTCATAGAGAAATTAATCCAGTAGCAAGTATTCCTTTTTATACGCCCAATGCTTTTACGCCAGATGGCGACGAGCTCAACGAAACTTTCATACCAGAATTGGGCTGTACCGATGATTTTGAATTTTGGGTTATGAACCGTTGGGGCGAAGTTATATTCTATAGCAACGATATCAATGTTGGCTGGGACGGCACTTACAACAAACAAAGATGCCCTCTAGGCGTGTACTCTTGGAAAGCAAAATACAATGGTGCTAAAACTAACCAAATCAAATTGGGCGAAGTACATCTTATTAATTAATAACCAATTTTCTTATAATCTCGCATTTGCTTAGTGGGTTCTAAGATGTCATAGCCTTGCCATAGGCTATTGTCAAACTGTTCTACATATATGATCTTCATTTTTTTGCTTTGCTCAAAATGGTGGTAATCCGAGGGGCTAATATCCTCATGAGATAAAAGCAAACATTCAAAAGACTGCTGACTCCTTACTTGCATATCTATAGCCCCTTTAAGCTCCAATAGAGTTTTGTCAAAAAGTGGTTTCTTCCTCTTTTTCAATAGGGCAAGTTTTCTATCAATACCAAAGCTAGAAACCTTTTTGAATGAAAAGTATTTGAGATGATAACGGTCATCTGCTTTCTTAAAATTGATAGATATTTTATAATCTTCTTCTTTAAAGCTAATTCCCATCAGCTTGAAGTTCCTACCGTGTTTGCCCTCAGCATAGTGAAAGTCTGCTCTGAGTAAAGCATATGATGATAGACTAATGTATAACCTACCCTCATAAAGACCTTTGTTCTTGGGCACAAAGTCTATGATGTAAATGTCCTGTCCTTGAAGTCGTGTGCCACCCACCAAAGTGAAGCTATAACGAGAAGGTTTGTGTAAAAAGTCCCACATGTCTTCGTTATCGAATTGATAATCGTTCAAATCATAATACAACTTATTAGCAAAGTCCTCTACTGCCATTTCGTCTTCTTGCAAATTCAAAGTCGTGTCTTGAAAATCAAAGCCTACCTTACCGCCAATAATTCCTGTTTTTATTTTCCAATACTCTAAGCTATCGGTTTTCTTAAAAGCATCTTCAAAAACTTGAGCTAATTGGTCTATCTCTGTAATATCCTTGTCTTTTAAACTAACTGCCTTTTTGGACTTTATCTTAATGCGAAGGCTATCAGTTTTATCTGGTGAGCTTAGCATTTCACCCAAAAAATCGGTGTAAGAAGTGGAGTGACGAGGCATTTTTTTTTGTGCCGTAGCTATGGCGTCTTGGTCTATTTCCGAAATGGTGCTTTTCTTATAGTCCAGCTTAAACAACAATAAATCCGACTCATCTCGTTTTCTGACAAAAACCTCAGATGCCGAATAATCTTTATGGTAATTGCTATCGGCATACAGCAAAACTTGTTGGACAATAAATTCGGGGTCTTGCTCACGACCAAAAATCAAAGTCTCGCTAATGTTAATGATGTTTTCATCTAAATGAACATCGGCAGAATGCAATAGGTCGCTAATGGCAACATCTTTAATCTGATAGCCCATATACTGAAAACGAACGCTATCTTGTAATCCAAAAGCAGAAATATCAATAGTATATTGTCCTTGTTCGTTGCTAATAACACCTGTATTGCTGTTTAACACAAAAACAGTAGCATACATCAAAGGTTGTTGGCTATTGAAGTCATAAATCACGCCTTTCAAAAGGCTATTGGTCTTGTCTTGAGCAAAGAGTTGTAGGCTAAAACACAACAAAAAAATAAGAAGTTTATACGTTTTCATAGCCTTAAATTTGTGTCATAAACGTTCATTTTCTACAAAAATTTTAAACCAAAAAAAAAAGCCAACTTCCGTTGGCTTTATCATTAGAGTCCTAAACTCTTTTTTACGTCACCGTTCAGTAAATGGGTGCTTGGGTCTTCTAAGCATTCTTTAACTCTGACTAAGAAGCCTACCGATTCTCTACCGTCAATGATACGGTGGTCATAAGATAAGGCTACGTACATTATGGGTCTTATCTCTACTTTTCCGTTGACTGCCACAGGGCGTTCTACAATGTTGTGCATACCCAATATCGCCGATTGTGGCGGATTGATAATTGGTGTGGACAACATAGAACCAAATACCCCACCGTTAGTAATGGTAAAGGTGCCGCCCAACATTTCGTCTGGGGTAATTTTTCCATCTCTAGCACGTAATGCCAATCGCTTGACTTCCGATTCTACTTCTTTAAAATTCAGCAATTCGGCATTGCGAATAACTGGTACCATCAGCCCTTTAGGAGCACTTACTGCTATGCTGATATCGGCGTAGTTGTGGTAAATCACTTCCTTGCCATCTATTTGAGCATTGACATCTGGAAATTCCATCAGTGCTGTAGTAATAGCTTTGGTAAAAAAGGACATGAAACCTAAACTGACATCGTACTTGTCTTTAAAGGCTTCTTTGTATTCTTTTCGGATAGCGAAAATAGCAGACATATCCACTTCGTTGAAAGTGGTTAGCATAGCTGTTTCGTTCTTGACAGATACCAAACGCTGAGCCACCTTTCTTCTGAGCATAGACATTTTCTTACGCTCGGTGCCTCTTGGTCCATCGGTCTTAACCGATGCCATAGCCTCTATAACATCCTCTTTCAAAATCTTTCCTCCTTCGCCAGTACCTTTGACGTCTTTGGGAGATAAATCGTTTTGTGAAATAATAGCTTTGGCTAAAGGAGTGGCCTTAGCATCTACTGACTTCGTAGGGCTTGGTGCACTAACTGCTGGTGCTGACTCTTGAGCTGGTGCTGTAGTTTTGGCTTCTCCAACACCATCGGTATCAATGAAACACACCACTTGACCTACCTCAACGGTATCGCCTTCTTCGGCTACCAACTTAATGGTACCGCTTTCCTCGGCTGGTAAAGCTAAGGTGGCTTTGTCCGAATCTACTTCAGCAATTTCTTGATCTTTTTCAACATAGTCACCGTCTTCCACCAACCATTGAGCGATTTCAACTTCTGAGATAGATTCTCCCGGACTAGGTACTTTCATTTCTAATAGCATAACCTTCTATTTAAAAACTTCTTCTATAATTAATCGTTGTCTGTGAGCCGCTTGCTTAGACGAGCCAGAGGCAGTGGCTGCACTTGGTCTAGAGGCAATTAACTCAAAAGGTAAGTGTTGTAATCGATTTAGGATA
>Ga0115013_10000998_pt1 | contig 16671 bp, 16 predicted proteins | sample SouAtlMetagenome_2_FD_88686 | JGI IMG/M metagenome (GOLD analysis project Ga0115013, IMG submission 88686) | Marine eukaryotic phytoplankton communities from Atlantic Ocean - South Atlantic ANT15 Metagenome | ecosystem: Environmental > Aquatic > Marine > Oceanic | place: South Atlantic Ocean...
CATACTAAAGTCGTTTGTCTGATCACAGATTTCAGTGAAAACCTTGGGATCCATAGGATATGGTTCGCACGCCGCTTCACAGCCATTCGAGAGATCGACTGCCGGTTTTTGAGAAGTAAAACTTGCTCCATGAACGCTCTGAATCATGGATGCAAAAAGAACAGGAACGGCAAGTTTCATGGTGGTATAATGCCTGGAAGAAGAGCAAGTGGTGATAGGAAAATGTGAGATTTGGTTCGTGGTATTCGGGAGCCTTCTTGGTCTCTCTCCGAATGCAAATCATGGCAACGTTGAGACGATTCAATTCGGAATGAAACTGCACCACAAAGATACAACGAAAGGGTTCGATGCCGTTGAGCAACAACATACTTGCTTATATACGGACACAAGAACTTACAGTTTGAAAAAGATGCAGTATCGTAATTTATGTCCGAGGGAGTGTTTTCAAATGAATGAAATTTAGAATTATGAGAAGAGAAATGTCACATTCGAAGAGAACCAAAAATGGAATAAATGTGCAGTTCCCCGTTGTTTTGTCGTTGTTTTCTTGTGTTTTCATTTGGCCTTTTCGCTCTGAATAGTAATGTTTCAACGTTTTTCACGTTGCCAGGACACCTTTGTCGTTCAAGTAGAGGAGCTGTTTTAAATTTTTGAATTTTTACTTAGACTTCGCGACTTCTTAAATAATATATTCCGGTATTGTTGCAACGCCAATCACGTTGAAATGACACCAATGTCATTGGGGTAGTGGAGCTGTTGTGAGTTTCGCTATTATGACTTCGCGCCCGATTTATTTTGTACGTCAAATATCGGTGGTGGGGTTAGTACTGTTGTCATTGGAATTCTACTTGGAACTTCGCGATATTCTTAGAAATACTTCCGTTTGTCACTGAAGTAGTGGAGCTGTTTTGAATTCTCATGAGACTTCGCGACTTTCTAAAAACTAAGCGATGTTGCTGCGTCGGTCCATTTTTTTGATTTGGAAATACTTTTTGTGGCGGAAAGTATTTTTCCTGTAGAACATTAAGTAATTTGAGGAATGGGCCGGTTCTAGAAAGACATTGATTTTGTTAAGTATTGCTAACTATTATGGTTTTTTTGAATTAATATTTTAGTTCGCCGTAACACCTGGACACCCGGGAAAATAACAATTAACGTTTTAGTTCGCCGTTTCGGAAATTGTTAATTAAAAAGTGGGTTAATCCGATCGTATTTTTTGTTTTACTTATACCTACGAAAAAGCATGTCATCTTTTAATTACAAACCTAAGCGAATCGGGCGATGCAGTATACCACCAAAAATGAGAGTACGTGGCAGGCAATCAAAACTTGATGCCGACGACAACACTAGAAGTTTGCACAACAATTATACCGATAGGTTTTTTTACTATTACTCACCCACGTATTGAACGCATGGAGTTCCCACACGCGCATTCCAACTTTTTCGTTGCTCCTCTGAAAAGGAGTTCCCATCGCGAAATTCAAATGAACTTGATGTTTTTTCAAAAGGGATCCCTCCCTTGGTCTTACAGTTGATGCTGCCGCCAGTGGTGCTGGGGTTCCTGTCACGATCACCGTGTGGCACCTGTGTGGTCCCCTTTGACTTTTCGATTGCTCCCAGCCATTGAGAGAGCCTTCTCGATCTTTTCGAGCAATTTACAAAACTTTTGAGAACTGGGGAACTCAACGAATTTGGGGAGACACAACCACAAGAGAGTGGCGCATGCTTCTTTCCAGTGCAGATGAGATTCGCGCTCACAGAAAATGGTTCGTGCTTGCTTGTGAGCCGCAAGAGCACTGGGATTTCAACCTTTGATTCAAAACCAAGTTGGTGGGAAGCTCATTTAGCTGGTCAATATCCCGTTGATGAATCAAGCTGTCAAAATGCTTTGCTAGAGGTTCCGACAGAATTCCACTTCCGTTTTGCGCAGAGGCAATCACACGACGCTCTCGATTGTGCCCCCTTTTGTCGCTCGATCCAAATTAGAAAGCATTTGTGATCTTTGTGGGAAGTTTCGAAGAGAATTCAGAGGGTAGAAACGAGGGACCCACCGACTTGGAAGGTGGGGCATCTTGCCTCAATGCCTTCCCCGATGCACCATCTTTGCCACCATCTACTTTGCCGCCCACGCTACCGTCAACCTTCTCACCGAAATGGATCAAGATAGGAGATAGCGTCAACGGTGAAGCGAAGAAGGATCTCTCAGGTAGATCTACCTATTAATTTCGTTAACGCTACTTTACTTAATTTCTAATCCAAATCGGTTCTAAATCTAAAATAAAAAATCAGTGAACATCAATCGAAATCAGCATTGCCGTCAGGGCTATAAGAAATTAATGATGACTCCCGCATGTTTGTTGCTTTGACATTACATTTGCTTACAATGGCTGCAAGAATGTTGATGAAGACTCTATCTCTTGCACGATTCTTGTGTTGATGTCACTGTCCTTGTACGCAACCACAGTTGGAATCGAAAACTCTCGAAGGGCATCTTTGACACTCATGACGCCCATGGCACTTGATCGGCGGCCTGAGAATGGCAAGGTGTCTGGAGATCGGGCACACTGACTATTGATGTTAATCTTTCCAAACACAGTTGAAAATCGATCGAGAAGTTTGGCCGCATCCTTAGTTTCTTCTTCTGAGACGAATATAGACACTTGCTGGCCGTACTGTCCCTTTTGTCCGTACAAGAGTACCGTATCTAGACTTTCATACTCCGTGATAGGCACAATGGGGCCAAATTGCTCTTCGTAGTAGATGTCCATGTCAGCAGTAACTGGATATAGAACAGCAGGTACCATTAAAGTGGAATCGGTACCACCGATTATTTCGCCGCCCTTCTTGTTGACAATCTTCGCTCCCTTCGAAACAGCGTCATCAATTAGACGCTTCATCAAATCGGTACGTTTCTTGCTGGGTAATGGAGTGAAATGAGAATAGGTTGGCTTCTTACCACTATTCTCGTCTTCTTTCCCCCATGATTGCCAAGGTAGGCCAACATGCATGTTGTCGATACGCTCTGCCATCATTTTACTAAAGCTATCCCCAAACCCTTTCGGAATGAAGAAAAGCTTGAGGGATGTGCAGCGTTGTCCATTGAAACTCAAAGCTGCGAAGAGTCAATGGTGATTAGTTTTTGTACAAATACATTCAAAACACGAAATAAAAAACAGAAAACGGGTTTTTGCATTTCTCACCTCCCAAGACAGACTGATCAATGGCTTTTGATAGTTCCTCGTCCTTCTTCGAATCTTTTTGAAACAAATCAGGCAAAAAGATCCCCATATTTTTTGCTTCAAGCTGCAAAAATATCTTCAGCCGGTGTGGATAAGGGTGCTGTCTGATTAGAGTGTCTGCTGCGCTTGATCCCCCGATGAATGCTAGGGAATCGATCTTTCCTGTTTCCATTAAAACTGGCATAGTGTCTCTTCCTCGACCAGAAACGAAGTTCATAGCACCATCTGGCAAATACTTCTGAAATGCCTCCATAGTCTTGATCCGTAGAATTAGAATAATTGTTAGGAAGACGTTGGCATACAATTTCGAGGCAAGCAAAATTTCGAAGCAATTGACTCACCAACGAGTGAACGAGACCACCTGAGACAGACGTTCAAGCGGTTGGATTAAATTGAAGCCATGTGAGTATCTACGCATTAAAGAGATCACAGTGCAGTCTATTGAGCACGAATTTAGCTTTCCCAGGAACTTTCTTACCAACGGTTGGAACTTTCATTAAGACGACATTTCCCATTAACAAAGCCGGAATCAAAGTTGCATATGTCTCATTTAACGGGTAATTCATCGGGCCCAAGCATAGCACAATACCAACTGCTGCACGCCTCACAAAGGCCATAGTGGATCCAATACTTTTCCAGGATCCTCCAAACTCGTCATCATTCGGCCCAGAGTCGTCGCTGGAATCAAACCCTCGAATAACCCTCATAACTTGACGCCCAAATTCCATTGTTCGATCAAATTCAGATTCGGCATCCTTGCGGTTTTTGCCTATTTCCCACATGAGAACTTGAACCATCTTTTCACGTTGATTCATCTCTAAATCTTGGATGACACGTTCAATTGCCTCGAGTCGTTCTCTAAATGGCATTTGTGGCCAGACTCCGCTACCTCCATCCCAAGCAGCTTCCGCATCTTTCAAAACAGCAAGTGTTTGTTCTTTCGACATCTGAGGCAGCTTGCCAATAACGGGACGAGTAAATGCTGCATTCGAATCCGTTCCTCCGATATTTTCAGCACAGCATCCATGAACGTCAATCACACTCGCTGATTTATCGTCGGCATCAAATTTCGTGGTTATTTCTCCACGTATCATCATTTTCGGTTTAACGAAAGGTGGACTGCAATCGACGGTGCAAAAACGTTCCTCGGCGTTGATGGATGGTGAGAATGAGACGATCATTGCCGCCAGGCAAAGGTTTGAAAATTTCATCACTGAAGATTTATAGCTTGTGCAGGAGGGGTGGTTCAGTTCTTGAATATTAAGCAAGTCTCTTGTGTCAACTCACTCGGCATTACTGTAATTGTAAATGCTTCTTCCAGATAAAAAAGCATTTTTCAGTTTTTGACACATCGCATGCGTCGCATGAAGGACGGCTTTACATACATACAGACAGACAGACTGAAAGATATTGTGACTGTTTTTTACGTAAAGTTTTGTACTGCGTCCATGGTGTGCCAAAGCTTCGGCTTGCTCGACAGAAATCTAACTACCACCATCGATATCGGTGGTCTTCGTTGAGCTGCCCTAAATTTTTCAGTACTCCTCTTTGACACAATACATTTCAGTACAATAGAAGATTGAAACCTCTGTACTAAGTATTGAAACAAACATATATCAACAATGAGTGATCGCGAACGTTCTCGCTCTCCTGACCGTGGTGAGCCTCCCGCCGATGATGCACCACCTGCTGGTGGCGACGATGCCGCTGCAGCTGCTCCACAAGAAAACTCTGGGGACAACGCTCCTGCGAAGGACAGCGCCGATGGAGCCGGCGGTGGAGACGAAGTAAAGCTCTACATTGGAAATCTAGATTACGGTGCGTCATATATTGTTGGGTACTTCGAGTAATTTCCTCATTCATTGGTCTTTGAAACTGAAAAGATTTATTTGTTCAGGTGCCAGAAGAAAGTGAACTCTTCTGATCCTTGAACCACATAAGTCTTCCTTCACCAATTCAACATCTGACAAATGTTTTTCTTTCATACATTGAATCATAGCAACTGACGAACAGCGTCTTCGTGAGGAATTCTCTCAGTTTGGTACAGTTACCGATGTCTTCTTGCCGGTCGAGCGTGGAACTAACCGTCCTCGTGGCTTCGGTTTTGTAACGCTCTCAACTCGCGATTCTGCTGAGAAGGCAATCTCAAAAATGGATCAAGCTCAATTAGATGGTCGTACTATTCGCGTCAATGAATCGAGACCTAAAGGAGATCGTGGGGCATCCGGACCGGGTGGATCAGGCACTTTCAATTCTGCCGGAAAGGAAGAAGTGAAGCTTTACGTAGGTAACCTCTCTTTTGATACCCCCGAGTCAGAGATTCGACGCATTTTTGAGGAACATGGTACGGTCAATGATTGCTTCATGCCAACGGATCGCGATTCTGGCAGAGTCCGTGGATTTGCCTTTGTAACTATGCCGGCCTCTGAAGCCGAAAATGCTTGCAACAAGGTGAATGGACAAGAAGTTGATGGACGAACCCTCCGAGTCAATGAAGCTCAGCCTCGTGGAGGAGGCGGAGGCGGTGGTGGAGGCGGTGGCTACCGTGGCGGCGGCGGTGGCGGATACGGAGGAGGTGGCGGTGGCTACCACGACGGAGGCGGGTACGTAAACATACCACAAGAAATTACTGAAGCAATATCCATTGTGTTGTGTTGCGAATGATAAAAACGCTAATAACTTTCTTCTCCTTTATAATAATTTTGCAACCCACAAATTCGTGTTACAGATACGGCGGCGGACACGGAGGTGGATACGGTGGACGCGGAGGGTAAGGGCAGGGGGAAATACCATCATGCGTGGTTACTCGTGAATGACACCTTTCTTCGCTCATTGAAATTTGTTTTATGAATATTTACGTTTCACTATTTTAGTTATGACGATCGCGGTGGATACGGCGGCGGTGGTGGTGGCCGACACGATGACAGAGGTGGAGGGTAAGCTGCAATAAGTTGAAACTTGACTTTTTTTGTTTTTATTGCGTCCCGTCTTAATTTTATCTTTCTTTGATTACTTTTGGGATTCTTATAGATACGATGATCGTGGTGGCGGAGGCTATCGCGGTGGAGGGTAAGGCTTCAGAAATCAGTTTATCGACAACTGTGTTCGAGAAAGTAGGTTCTTGAATTAATTTGACTATGCACTAAAATCTTTTGGATTGCTTTTTTTGAATGTTCAGTGGCTACGACGACCGTGGCGGTGGTGGGTAAGTTATTATATTAATGACTGAAAATGTTGTATTGTTATGAATCAACTCTTCATCTTGCTTATCTTTTCCTTTTTCGCTTCATCTTCAGTGGATACCGCGGTGGCGGCGGCGGTGGTGGCTATGGCGGAGGTGAGTTCATTTTCGCCTACACACATAGAATTACTGACATTTAGGTGTTTCTAACAACCACTTTTGTTCTTTTTGCAGGCTACGACGATGGGTATGGTGGCGGAGGAGGCCGCGGAGGAGGCGGAGGTTACGACAGGTATTAAAAACTCACCTCAATTTTTTGTCTCTCTTCCTCCCGCACCACTTGTTCTTGCGTAATGCAAAACTCGGGATCGATGGGCGTGATGTGTCATGATTCTAAATCTGAACAGATACGTTTCTAGATAGGAGGATCACAGAAGTAATGGTAGCCCTTTGGGATTTGAATTGATTAGTTTGGGTATTCAGTTTCTTTATGATCTTGCGGTCCCGTTCCGTTTTTCTTCTCTAGACTATTGTGGAATCGATATCTATGTTTCTCCTTCCTGAGCCTTCACTTGGATCAAACTTGATTTTTGGGCGTCAGCATGTTGCATGTGGTGCGAACGAGTCAAGTTTCCTGTAGAAACTAGCATGATTGTACATCCATAGTGAAAGCCATTCTGGTTGATGCTTCCTCGCCTGAGCTGCTGCGACGAAGGAAATCCAGTTGATACGTTGGTTGGAAGCATCTGATTATATCCATGATTTATCGTATACCAAGAACAATGGGATTATTGGGTCCGTTCTGTTTTAGTTGTCTGTGATTGATCCGCAAGAGTTGAGTTTTCAGCTCGTCTATTTATTTCAAAGTCAAAGAAGCTGGAAGGATATTTCTCAAATTTGATGCCTGTGCGATGTAAGAATTTCATCGTCAATGGTCGAGTGATGTTCCTTTACTGGTATTATTTGTGATGGAAGTTTGACGCAGTTCTGTATGCATGTATTGGAGGAGAAACACACAGTTGCATTGGTACTTTGAGTTGAATCAATAATTGCCCAGATTTACATCTTATGACGACCAGATCAAATGATTCTGTTTCGACAACCTTCGAAGGTTATTGCTTTGGAAAGCCATGTAAACATCTCCATGATCCAGTGCATGATCTGCCTCTGAGTCACATTTTGTAGTGTTTGTAGGTATTTCATAGCTCATCACTCTATTACCAACTTCAGTTGACTTGGAGAATCAGCATCAGGTGTTTTATTGTACCTCAGTAGCATTGCTATCTATACAGGTCTGCAAAATACCCTAGTAATCCGATTGTAAAAAAGAGCAATTGGAAATTGGCATTCATCGAATTAGTTACTCCTACTAATCCAATCTTCCGAGAAACATCAAATTGTTTATAGCCAGTCATTTAAAAGAATTTCTGACTCAAGCAGAATGTGAGTCCCGATCCATGAAATTCCGGCAAACACACTCCCTCCACATACATTGCCACGTTATTGTGAAGAATCGTACTAATTTTAGCGTACACTAGAGGTCCGATTTTCCTACGTCAGTGACGCGGGTGAAGAAATGACACAACTAGGTCGTACATTAGGAGATTCTCACTGCAAAATAGTCGAAGTCAATTTTTTCGCCATCTTACTCTACTGCAGCAAAAGCTTCTCAAGAAGAAGATCTCGACAACACAAACACGTCCCTTCAGTGATTTATAACATCACTGTATTAAGGTTTTGTCAATCGACTCTCTAGGATATCACATATCCATTCTACTAATTGATCTTTGTCGTTGCTCATACAGAGGAACGACTAGAAACTGCCAAAACGTTTCCTTATCTCGGATTCAAACGGAGCTGCGTCAAAGGTAAGATTTTGTCCGCTGTGAACGCACCGTGTACATGTGTAGATGAGATCACAACTTTGTACTAACCATGCTTATTTTCCTGTATTCAAACCACGTAGGAGGCACATTTCCGCCACAACAAAATGAAGAACCTCAGCCACTCTCCCAGCATGCCTGTGCTAGTCCCAAGTGATGACGACAGCATGTCCAATAACTCAAGTTCTGATGCCTCCGCTTCAAATGACGCGAACGCCAACAATTCTTCTTCTATCCAAAGATCAGAGAGCTCTGTTATGTTCTCTGAGGTTAACAACGCCGAGAAAGTATCCACACACACTCCTGTTTTGCCTCACGTCGGATACAAGAAAGTTCTTGTGACTGGTGGAGCAGGTTTTATCGGCAGTAATGTAGCAGAATACCTCCTTTCTCGCGGTGACGATGTTGTAATTGTTGATGAAATGAACGATTACTATGATCTCAAGATCAAAGAATCCAATCTTAGACTCCTCAAAGAATCGTATCCGGAGGATGGACGTGTCAGTATCTATCGCGGTGATATTTGCGATCAAGATCTGATGGAACGCATCTTCGAGACCGAACAGCCAAAATGGGTTTGCCACATGGCTGCCCGTGCTGGTGTTCGTCCCTCCATTCAGGATCCCTTCGTTTACATCCATTCGAACATTAAGGGAACCACCCAGCTCATGGAGATGTCTCACAGATTTGGTGTTGAAAACTTCGTCTTTGCATCCTCTTCTTCGGTGTACGGTGGCTCGAAATCAACTTTCTTTTCTGAAGATGAGAATGTTGACAATCCTGTTAGTCCATACGCAGCATCTAAAAAAGCTTGCGAGTTACTCGCGTACACCTACCATCACCTTTACAAGCTGAACATTTCCGGCCTTCGATTCTTCACAGTCTATGGGCCTCGAGGACGCCCAGATATGGCTCCCTTTAAGTTCATCGATCGCGTCAGCAGAGGTGTTGAAATGCAGCAGTTTGGCGATGGCTCTTCCAGCCGTGATTACACTTACATTTCTGACATTGTCGATGGTGTCGTGCGTGCTATTGATCGTCGTCACAAATATGAAGTTTTCAATCTCGGAAAAGGTGAAGGAACTTCGCTCAAAGACTTTATCAACTTGGTTCAGAAGTATGTTGGGAAAAAGGCTATCATCAGGGTTTTGCCTGATCAGCCGGGTGATGTTCCTTACACATGCGCGGATGTAACCAAGGCACAAGAGTACCTTGGGTACAAATCGAAGATTAGTTTCGAGGAAGGCATTCGTCGCACCGCTGAGTGGTACAAAAATGCGTACTCCAAAAATGAAATCGAAATCTGCCCTGAACTCCAAGCAAACGGACTTGGTCGTGCGCCTTCCATGGTGGACCTCAAAGGAAATTGAAACGGTTGCCCCTAGAGTGTAATTGAGAATGATGCCATCAATGGAAAGTCGTATGATGTCGAAGTGAATATTTGAAAAAGAAATACGTTACTGCATGTTATAACATCCACCTCCGATTAAAAAGACAGAAAAAGACCAGCACACATAAATATAATCGAACGAAAATTCAAACATGTAATATCTTTTCTTAGAGTGGTTTATTGTTTTGTCTCACAAAACAATGACGAGTACGCTGTATGCGCAAATGTCTGTAGCTACAGTTCATGGCAAGTGGTATCTGAGTGCGCTGTACGGGGAAATGTCTACAGCCACAGCTGCAGTTTCTATCTATTCTTTAAGGAACCGTTCAATGCCTTTGAAACGGAGGAAAGTTGTGTTTGCAGAAGGCCCAGAGTAAGTGGGTCAGGGCAAGATGATTTTTATCCGACGAGAGCGTCGATCCTCGCCAAGAAATTGTGATCCTCGCCCTTGCGCTGGTTTTTCCTTTCCCCGCGATCGTCGATCGAATATTCATTCTCTGTGCCGTCGACAATTGTTCTCTTGCGCGATGACTCTTATGCTTTGATGCGTGATTCCTTCGTATCCTTTGGCTTGGGTTTTCGCAAGAAAATAATGTCCTCATCGGTCCCCTGGGCCCTCCAGAAGGCCTCCAATCGCGAGGGTGTGACGAATATATAATTCAAAGACGAACGATCACCGGCCGATAGGCCAACGCGGAGCATTTCTGTGAAAAGCAAAATGAACCAAACGATCGCTTGGGATTGCGTGCCATCAACCTCGCGAAGCGGCATGGGTTATGTCCTAGAAAATAATGATAAGTACGCTACGTGGGTGTATGTTTGTACTTCAGCAGCTACAAGTAAAAAAAAGTCAACAAAATAGAGTTAAAATTCATTTATGTGTTCTTCTATGATATCGTTTTCTTGTAATATATATACACACAATACATGTACATCGCCTCTCTTTAGAGCAGTGATATTTGGAGTTCTCAGCTTTCCAAAGGGAAACGATGGAGTGTATACTCTATGCGCACGTCTTTCTTTAGATCTGCAATACGTTTTCACAGTAATCTTCGGAAATTATATTTGCAGAACTCATTTTTGCCTGAGGAAAGAAAGAAAAGATGGGCTCAAATGTGTGCGTGATCGATTCATCCTTTACAAGATCGGGGACACTATCCTGTAAGTCATCGATCGTTCTTGGTTCATCTGCTACAGTCCCATTCGCGAGCCATTCTCGTTTCTTGGTGACGTTTCCCGCTCTGGTAAAATTTGTATCTCTTTTTCTAATTCGTTTATTGGGACGCACTGTTTGGTGCCTCACGTCCAATCCCTCTCGTAACGCTTGAGACGTCTTATCGATAGCCCTTTTTGGGCTTACTGTAGACCAAGTATCTCGTCCGGCGCTTCGTTGAAGGAAACGGCCGCCATTCTCCTCGATCCGAGCAACGACTGCTCGAGCAATATCCCTCTTTTCATTTTTTTTTGCACGGAGGTATTGTAGCTGATATTCGGCTACGACGCATCGAAAATGTTTGTTCCCTACGTGTGAATTAGTCAAGCCTCCACGTCCGCATAGCACATCGTTTCTGTTAATCTTCGCACTATTAGTCATGTTCTTGATCATTGTTTAGTATAGTTGATGTCTTATTTGATAATTCCTCTTTCGTTGAGTAGTTTGGGTTTCATATATGTGTCAGGGCGATGGTGATTTGGGTTTGAAAAACTAACAGCTTTCAGTCCCACGAATGATAACTTCTCCGAATTGTCGTTAGCACGATCAAAAGAGAACCTCGTCGATTGTCTTCCAGAAAAACCAAAACATGTGCATCATTTTTGCTACTTGTCGTTTTGATCTGTCTGTCGACCGTTTAGATTTTTGAAAGAAATTCGATGCAAAGTTTGGAGCATATTCAATTCAGGCCTCAACGTCTGCAGTGGCAATCCAAATGACCATTTTTTCATCATCTGTGCTCACTATATTGTATGAGGCACTCTTACGATCTTTGGTCGTCGAGATGGGAGTCCGCTAGCTTTGTGGAGCTCCGAAGGCCAATGGTAACGACATTTGTGATGGGGGGCGTGGTTTGCCTTTTCAAAGTTTTTCTCTGTTGGATCGGCGCGGTGGTAAGGATTGCCCCCATCAGGGAGGCTGCTCTGCTACTGTTGTCCAGTCTCATCCTTGCCTAGGAGACGCATCACATGCAACAAGAAATGTGCAAAAAGATATTGACCATGTAAAGAATGGCATCGTTAATAGGAAAAAAGACGTGAATGACACGAAGAAAGACATTGACGGTATGAAGAAAAACCGTCGATGCATTGTATCGAGTCTAGCCTTTCATTTGATTGATTATTGGGCATAAGAATAACGGCATTCTGAAAGTTTGGTCACCGACCAATTAAAAACCTCGTTTTTTGTATTTGATCTTTCGAAGAGTGCAATTATATTTTAACTATTCTTCAGGTTGTTCAAAAGAAAAGACGAAAGCCAGAGTCCATATCGTTCCACCCCTTTGATTGCAAAAAGTCATCCTTTCTGTTGTCTGACTTGATCTCTTTTTTCCCCGCTCCCCACAAACGAAACCCGGAATCAACTTCATTCCAGCCATGCCGTTCAAAGATGTTCTTCTCAGAGTTCTCGTTAGGGCTCTCCCTAGTCCACAATCCAAAGAGTTCTGCCTCTTCTTCCCAAGCACTTGCAACATGTTTCTTCATTGCAAATTCTATGGCTAATTTTCTTTTGTCCAGTTTACCTTCTTCCCAGTCAAGCTTTCCCGCGTCTCGCAAGACTCCTGCAACGAATCGAGCATCAGATGCTTGCACTCCACAGGCTCTGCTTGTCTCAACCATACCCTTCACAATGCTGTAGCACACGATGAACAAGTGAAAAAAGTCAAGGTTAGTTTCGTTTACGATATTCGTAACCAGATTTCGTCTGAAAAATACTTACATATCTACAAGAGCCTTGTCCGGGAGGATACGCCGTTGGAATCTCATGTCTTGGTAAAGTTCTCGTGCGGCACGAGATCCATCGGAGGTTCCTTTCTTTAAATATGCACCGATAAGGGTTGAAAATGATATGACGTCTGGAACTGCACGAGGTATATCTCCATGGAAGTAACGGCCAAAAGTCTCAATCGCAACCTTATCATTGCCAGTTCGAACAGCGGCATCAATAAGAGCATTTATTGCGGCAACATCAGGATGAGAAATTCTCCGAAAGCACGTGAGAGCTCCATCTAAATTGTTACAGGATGCACAAACTCGAATCAAAGCTGTGGTTACCCTGATGTGATTCGTCGGAATAATCTTCTGAGTTTCAAGCTTTTCAACCAGTGTTACAGCCTCTTTCATTCGCGGTCGAAGACAATTACCAAAACCATCGAGGATTATTGCAACTGTATTAGGATCAGGCATGATTCGTTGATCAATCATCTCTCTTAAAATTACTAGAGCCTTGTCGACGTTACCATCGTGAACATTATCTCCCGTATCGGTTGGATCAAAATGGCTTCGTTTTACCAAACCAGAAATATATGCGTTATAGATAGATCTTTGATGTTTCCAATTGATCGCACTGTTAGTTCGAACGTGAGCTAACATTTTCTCGGCATGGTCTATCTTTCCCGCGCGTGCAAGGCTACCGATCAGACATGAGTAATGATACTCGTTAGGTTCAATGTCTCGGGTTTTCATGGTTTTCAACAAACTAATAGCCTTCTTTAGCTGCCCGTTTTTGGCATAGCCATCCATGAGTGTTGTGTATGCATCGGCATTTGGGTGATCGTGAGATCGCAATTCTTTTCTGCTCTCTTTTGACAGGGTGTAGTGATTTAGAATATTGTGAGCGAGGTCAAACTTTTTCGCAACAACGGCAGTCTGTACTAAAGTGTTGGTGGTCACATGATCCCACCAAACTCCAGGATTGGCACTTTTTGAACCAAGAATTTTCATGTCTTCTGCAAGATTTAGAGCATCTTCCAAGAATCCATACTTCGCGTAACCTTTCAAAAGAATATTGTACGACCTTAGATTTGGAGACGGGCAGATACGGGGTGAAAACGTGAAAAAATCATTTTCAACGCGTAGGAGATCTCGATCCGAAAATTTTGGTTCGATTGCTCCGCTGATGAAACTATCGTTCAGTACCATGGCCATCAAAATCGTTTTCGCTTTGTGAAGCTGGCGGCAATTGATATATGCATCCATCAATGAATTGAAGAAAATTGTATCAGGTTTCATTACATTTTGATCTTCGTCCATCGCGGCTGCGTGCTTTAAGAGCATATCAATATTGTCAGCGTCGCATAGTTTACCGTATCCCTTCACAAGAATTGAATATGTGACGGGAGATAAGGCGGGTGCATGCGGAGTTCGTTCTTGTAAAGCGATTACGCGATGCGCCATATTCATTTTTCCTGTACTCGAATAAATATTGAGTACTCGATTGAAATCAACTTCATAGAGTGGAGCTACCTTCTTTGAGCTATTTTTCTTTTTCGACTGTCCGAAATATTTGGAACGATGTGCGTTCCGAACGCCAACACCTGTCACTAGACGTTGTAATAATCGAAATGCTGTGTCAGGGTGTATGAAAGTTGACCCATCAATCATATCAGCATAGCTGTTTTGTGAGTCTCGGTGACCCCTTTCCTGTAACCTAGTAACAGCCGCAAGAGCCTGCACAATGACACCCTTAGGAATATTATGGTAAGGCGCTGCTAATACATCAGATGACCCAAGTTGCAGTTGTAATAATTCAATTCCTAGTGCAACTCCGTGCCAGGAGTTGTGCTTTTGAAACTTGTTGCGGTTGCCGTTTCCACTTTTAGGCAGTATGGGCACAAATGCTCGTGCATAAAAAGATTGAAAAGCCTCATCGATTGCTTCCGATATTTCTCTTCGCTCTTCGTGTGAGAGTGTTTGCTCGACATCATGGGAATCATTAGAGCCTTTCGGTTGAATCTGCAACGAGTTCTCTCTCAAGTACTCGATCATCCCAAGCACAATCATTTTGGCGTCATCCAGATTGTTGTCTTGCCGGAGCTGATCGATGACATTGTTTCTCACTTCTCGGAATGAACTGACAAGTATAGAGGGTGTTTTTGGGGTTGGCAAAGAACGCTTTATTCGTCGATCAGTGTTTAATGTCATTGTTTGATTTGACTTTACGTTTTCTGAAGAAGAAATATATGATATTGAAGTTCTTCTTGGGGTTTTTGAGTTGTGTTCGTGATATGTTTTCTCGAAAAGATCACCTGGCATTGGTTTCGGTCCGATTCTGTTGTATTGTCGCGAAGAAAGCGAAGTTGAGCTGCCGAAAAGACAGGCCACCAAGAAGCAGAATGTTGCTTTTCTCATCCCATGGGATGCCGTATCGTTAGTAGCATGATTGTTGGAGGTATTTGCACAAGCCATGTTGATGAATAAACAGAGTTAAATGTCCGTGGTCTCAGAAATGGTGGTCACTTTGAAATAAATAAGTACAGGTTCTTCTTTGCATGACCAGTAGGACACGGATTGATTCGTCTACTGGACTAGCTCTTTTAAGACAATAAAGGTTATTGTCTTTGTATAACTCTAAACACAATATATTGAAGTTGGTCGTAGCAAATTATAAACCGAAGAAGAGGATCTCGTTGCAACCATCTGAACGCCATCGCCTGCTGCTTCTCTGCGGTGTTCTTTGTGTCAACCAGAATTTAGTTTGAAGAAAAAGGCGTGTGTTCCAGGAAGCCACATCTCTCGTAACTTGACGTGTAGTATGCATAGATTTCTTTCCACCTACTTTTCTTCTCTGACGTAAGACTACTGTAGTGTTCCCCGGTCCCGTGCTCTATCCCGTTTCTTTCACGTGCCAAAAACATTAGCCACTAAGGTTAGAGCTCTTTATTCAGAGGAGTCAATGTTGAAGAGAGGCGGGCAGATCATTCAGTCATCAACAAAACGCGAAGACGCAGCAGGCCAAGAACAGCGTGAAGAACAGCGAGTCAACAACGGTTTTTGATTTGATGGCCTTCTCCTTTGTTCAATTCAGCGCCCAAGAATAATAACAAACCGATTCTACAACCATGTCACTCTTTGCAGCCCGAAGAGCAACATCCCAAGTTGCTAGTCGATCATTATCGCGTCGTATGTCTTCGGCTCCCAGATTACACAAGGCGAAGGATGAATGGGCGCAATTTGCTAGCAAAAACCGCCCTGAACCTGATGTGAGTTCTCTTTTCCTTTCTCATTCGATTACGCTCCGCTCGCCTATCTTTTCTCGCTATTTCGTGTGAAGATATGGTCGGAGTTTAAACCGAGTTCACCCTTTTGCGTTTCTCACTCCATCTACAATCTCTTCTGTTTCTTTTCGCGATTCTTGACACTGTAAATGCAGCACTTGGACGCACACAAGTGTTTCCACCCTCCCTACAACCCAGTTGTGATCGGAGGGGGAATTATCATGGTCTGGGTGCTCGGTTACGGAAGCATGTATTTTGGATTTGCATGGCAGCAAAAGAAGCAGGGTTACTGGAAATAAGGACAAATTGATTGAATTCTTCCGATCATTAGATAGATGATTGGAAACTCGTTGACGGATGGTCGGACAAAGTGCTATTTCAAACGTACAACAGCTTACGAATGAAATTGTCATGTATATCTTGCACTTAGGTCGGAAAGGAAGTGAATTATCGGTGTTTCGCAAAATGGATACATCGTTACGGTTGAATAAACTTTAGAACAAATCATTACGAAATACTCTTGGTTGTCCATTTTGTCTTGTAAAATAAAATTTGTTTCGGTTCATAGAATATTCCTCCAACATAACTAGAAACTATCGAATGCGGAAATAGATTATAACAGCAGTAACTGATATGGACTATTTTCGATTTTACCACCAAAGGCACGAAAAAAATGCTTGGTATTGACCACAGCCAAAAAAAGGAAGAGCTCCAAAGCTGAATATTTTTGAAAGCACTAATTAGCTGGATGACACCACACAATACTCCG
>Ga0115013_10001000_pt1 | contig 16654 bp, 17 predicted proteins | sample SouAtlMetagenome_2_FD_88686 | JGI IMG/M metagenome (GOLD analysis project Ga0115013, IMG submission 88686) | Marine eukaryotic phytoplankton communities from Atlantic Ocean - South Atlantic ANT15 Metagenome | ecosystem: Environmental > Aquatic > Marine > Oceanic | place: South Atlantic Ocean...
ATGGATTAGCGGCAGATGTTTTTGGAAACGGTGCCGATGATATTTTCAGTAAAATTAAACACGTTCAAATTGTAGCCTGTGGTACCAGTTATCATTCAGGTATGACCGCCCGCTATTGGTTAGAGCAATACGCCAATGTGTCGTGCAATATCGAAATTGCCTCTGAGTTCCGTTACCGCAAGTCGGTAGTGCACCCAAATAGCCTACTTATTACCATTTCACAGTCGGGCGAAACAGCCGATACTTTAGCGGCATTACGCTTAGCAAAAGAAATTGGGTATAGCGCAAGTTTAGCTATTTGTAACGTACCGGGCTCATCGCTAGTGCGCGAATCAGATTTAGCCTTTATGACACGGGCTGGCGCTGAAATAGGCGTGGCATCTACCAAAGCATTTACAACGCAGCTAGCTGCATTCTTAATGCTAACCCTAGCATTGGGCGAGAAAAACGGTATGGCTGAGAGTGACAAGCAAGATATCATCAGTGCTCTTCAAAGCTTGCCAGCGAAATTAGAAGAAACCCTTACCATTACCCAAGGTATTGAAGATTTAGCCGAAGAATTTGCCGATAAACAGCACAGCCTGTTTTTAGGCCGTGGTGACCAATATCCTATTGCTATGGAAGGGGCGCTTAAGCTAAAAGAGATTTCTTATATTCACGCAGAAGCCTATGCTTCAGGCGAATTAAAGCATGGCCCACTGGCACTTATCGATGATGAAATGCCGGTAATCGTAGTTGCGCCTAATAATGAATTGCTAGAAAAGCTTAAATCGAATGTAGAAGAAGTACGCGCTCGTGGTGGCATTATGTATGTGTTCGCCGATAAAGACGCCGCGTTCAAAGGTGACGACACCATGCGCGTAATCAATGTACCGCACTGCGAAGCACCTATTGCCCCTATCATCTATACCTTGCCGTTACAGCTACTGTCTTACTATGTAGCGTTAATTAAAGGTACCGATGTGGATCAGCCTCGTAACTTGGCGAAGTCGGTTACGGTAGAGTAGGGTTTAGATAAAGCGGCTGAGGAATCTCTTTTGTTGTACCACATTTTAGGTACCGTGAGCGCAGTCGCTTTTTTGCTGACCTGGTATGGACTTGCGAAGCAAATTTCTAATATAGAGGCGCTTCGCAAAAGTCATCAGAGCGCAACTCAAAGCTTGTCGGTAAACCAGTTTGCCTCAAGCTTTTTTGCGTTTTATGCCAATTTTATTTTCGGTATTGCGATAGAGCCGCTTAGTCATTATTTAGTGTAGACTCGTTTCGGTGCGCTTCTTCTGATATTGGCCATCCTTTATCAAATTTGGCGAGACAGGCGGTCAATATCAACGAGTTTTGTAGTTAGCTTGTGTGCTGGTGCTTTGGTAATAGGGCTATGCTCTATAGGCTTTCGGCCTTACCCTAATCTTGCCAAGATTGGAGCAAACAGCTTAATGTTGGCAGTAACCGTGCTATTAGTACAAGGTACGTTACATCAAATAATGGTGCTAAGGCGCAGTCGGATTATAGGCGCGCTATCGCCAGCCTTATTCCGCAGTATTCTAATTAAAGATGTCACAACACTCGCGTTCGCGTTTACCATGCCGTTTGCAGTAGCTTGGCCCCTTATTTTACTTAATGGGGCCAGCGTAATTACCCGTGGCGGCTTGCTGATTCAAATGAATAAAATCAAAAATTATGGGGCCAGTGTGAGTTAAAGGGGCTAATTAAATGTGTGAGTTAACCGGGTTTTCTAGCCAAGAAAATGGTGTGCTTACTTCCTTTACCCTTCCGTGCTCTGGCAATACGAGTACTTACTACGTAGCCTGCATTTTTTAGGCGAACGGAAAACAAGTAATCAGGCCCCGCAGACCAAATGGCTAACATGCCATTGGGCTTAAGCACCTCGTAGATATCTTCTAAACCTTCGATTGAATAGATCCAATTATTGTCAGAATGGGTTAAGCCTTCAGGGCCATTGTCTACATCCAATAATATGGCGTCGTAGGTTGGCGTTTTAGTATTCAGAAGATGTTTTACATCACCTACTTTAACATTCGTTCTAGGGTCTTGAAGTGGGTTCTTAGCGCAGTTACCCAGTGGGCCTTTGTTCCATTCCACAACCTCAGGAATTAACTCTGCCACGGTGACTTGTGAGCTAGGCGTCACTGCTTTTAGCGCTGCTGCAAGGGTGTATCCCATCCCTAAACCGCCCACTAAAACGTGTGCGTTAGGTGTGGATTTAAGGTGTTCGCAGCCCATTTGTGACAGCTCTTTTTCTGAGTTGTACACACGGCTATTCATCAACTCGCCACGAATACCGGAAAGTCGAATACTGAACTCTTCGTCTCGTTGAGAGAACGTTAGTTCACCACCATTATTTGGAATTTGAGCTGTGCCCAATTTAACCCATGGAACCATCGGAAGGTTTGTCCTTTTAACAGAATATTTTGCTTGAACTGATTCTAGGCGCGCAGAATAGCACATTTGCCGAGCATTGATGGGGTTAGCGACTTAATAGGGGCCAAATGTGAATAGGCCAAGATGTTAATAGGAGAAGAGTGTAAATAGGGGCAGTGTTAATTAAGGCTAAAAGTACACTGACACCATTTTTTATCGCCTCTTAACGGCGATACATCGCAAGTTCACCCTTTTCAGGTGTACTGTTTTTGATGAAATCGCGTAAGTCTTGGTTAGACTGCTTTAGGTCGTCTCGTCGCAAGTACATCATATGCCCGCTTCTATAGCCTTTAAAGCTTAGGCGGTCTTGCATAATGCCGCTTTGATCAAGCTGCCACATGGTATATTTGGCATCAAAATAGTTGGTGGCGCCATCGTAGTAACCTGCTTGAATCATCACATTTAAATAGGGGTTTTGTGCCATGGCAAGGCGCAAATTTTCACCAGATTTATTGCCACTTCTGTCCCATGGGTGAACATCGCCAAACATATTATATTTGGTGTCAGTTTTGTAATTTAACTCTTCTCGCAAGTAGTAGTTAATCGCGGGGGTAAACGAGTGTAGCCACGACGTTAGTTCGGCCCAGTAATCGGGTCTATCACCCGCTTGCTTAGCATCGATACCCAAATAGCGGCTATCTAATCGGCCTAAAGTTTTACCTTCATCACGAAGTAACGATTTCCAGAAGTAGGCGGTGCTTACATCAAGATTGTTTTGTGAAATTGCGTCTTCCGATAACCCTGAATAACGCGCCATTTTTGCAAGCACGCTACGTTTTTCCTCAGCACCAATAAAGCCACCTTTCGCCAGCGCTGGAATAAGCGTGTTGATGGTGAAATCTTCTACTTCCGGAAGCAGTTCGGTTAAGTCTCTATTTTGAAGTTCAGGGGCTAACTTGTTGTGATACCACGCGGTGGCGGCAAAATACGGTAGTCGATTTGCGGCTTTTACTGGCCCATTGCGCTCAATACCAATATCGGTAGGTGATACTAATATCACACCGTTTAAATACATCCATTGGCGGTTTTGTAATTCAAGGGCTAAGCCCGAAACCCGAGTAGTACCATAGCTTTCACCAATAAGGTATTTCGGTGAACGCCAGCGGTTATGGCGAGTCACAAAGGTATTGACCCAATCTGCAAGGTAGCTGATGTCAGCGTTGACGCCAAAAAACATGCTCTTCTGTGCTTCTTTTGACGGCATTTCACCATCTTCATTCTCCAGTATGCGGCTGTACCCAGTATTGACGGGGTTAACAAATACGATGTCTGCCACATCTAGTATTGAATACGGGTTGGTTTGCACGCCATAAGGCTGTACGGGGTAGCCTTCATCATCAATATTTAAAATTCGAGGGCCCGTATACGCTACGTGCATCCATACTGATGCTGAACCAGGGCCGCCGTTAAAAGAAATAACAAGTGGGCGAGACCCATTGTCTTTTATATCGGTGCGCTGGTAATAGGTGTAAAACAATGTAGCGACTGCGTCATCTTTGTTATTCCACACCGGTTGTGTGCCTGTTGTGGCACTGTATTTCACGCGCTTACCTAATATTTTGGTTTCATGTTCGGTCACTACATGGCTATCGATATCGATAGTACGTTCATGTGTGTCTTCTGCTGCATTCGCGGTAATAGCGAACAATGTCACTAAAACAAACCACAATGCCTTGCTTTTAATTGTTGAATTTATTGAGTTCATCGCGTTTTCTTTTCATTGTTATTAATTGAATAAATACCACGTTAATCACTATACCTTGCCGTGTAGGTATAGTTTAGCTTGCACGACAGAATAGCCAATATTTCCGACTTATGTCTGTCTGCATTCTATTTTGCTTTGTACTTGAGTAAATCGAGCGCTATTGCATTAATGCGTGTAGTTAGGATTGAGGCATGTTCCTAAATACGCGTGCTAAGAAACTAAGTACTAACACATTAAGTACGCAAGCTAATTTGCATATCTTATTTATGTGATGTTATAACATATCCGTGCGTGGATTTATAATAGCATGGTTTTGTTGTACACAACCTTTGAAATCATATTCTTGGTCTAATTTTAATAAGGTAATAGAATGAAAACGCCAATCATTCCATTAAGTTTCGAGCAATGGAAACATTGCATAATAGTAGAGTGTGGTATTCCCCTTACCGCAACTTTTGTCGATGAGCGCATCGCTGCCATGAGCGATGTAAAAAACGAGTACACACGACAGTTTTTAATCTGTTACGGCAAAAATCATTATGAAAACACGCTGCGTTGGCTTACTCAGGCAAAGGAAAGCTTGTCATGAATCAGATACTCGATAAGCAGCAGCTTCTAGATGCACCGGCTGAAGATTATATGAATGATGCTCAATTGGAGTTTTTCAAAGCGTTACTCACCGAATTAAAGAAAAAGACGATGTTGCACATAGAAGAAATGAAGGTGCAATTGAGCGACCCACCGGAGATAAACGATGACGTGGATCGTGCACAATATGAAGAAGACTCACGCATTGGCTTACGTATTCTTGATAGAGAAAGAAAGCTAATACTTAAAATTGATAAATCACTTAGACGCATTACCGAAGGTGATTTTGGCTATTGCCAAGAAACGGGTGAACCTATAGGCATACCTCGGCTTTTGATCAGGCCAATTTCAGAATATTGCGCAGATGTTAAACAAATCAATGAAGGAAAAGAGCGTCATTTTCAACGAGAGCGAAAGTAACTTTCGCCTAAAAATTAAAGTGATAAGGCACGTTAGCAAAAACAAGAATGGCAGTGTTTATACTGCCATTCTACACGTCAAATTTTAACAGCTGCTTTTAAAAACGACTTTTAGAAATACCCCCTCACACCAAGTGCAAAGCTGCGGCCAGGTCGTGGCGCAATATCTTTTAAGAATGAAGTATGTACTCTGGCTTCGGTATCGGTCAGGTTTGTGCCTTTCAAATACACTGAAATATCTTGATTAAGTACATCTAAGTCGTAAGACACACTGGCATCTACTAGGGTGTAGCCATCGGTAGCTGTTTCACCTTCACCAATACGGTCTTGCTCTTCGTAACGTGTAATATCGAGGTGGGCACTTAATCGTTCAGTTTGGTAGCTAAACTGCGTACCAACCCGAAGCGGTGGAGTGCGAGGCAAATCGCCGCCATCTTGTAAACGTGCTCTCACGTAGTCGGCAAATACCGTGGTTTTGAATTCATCTGTGGTTTGCCATGCAACTTGTGCTTCAAAACCATGCAATATTACATCGTCAGTTTTGAAAATATAAACTGGCAGTTCATCAGTGTGTTCGTCGTGATCATCACCACCATCTTCTTCATCATGGTCATGTCCGCTTTCAGCGAAAAGGCCTGTATTGGTTTGGTAGTAATAGTTGTCGATTTGGTTATAAAACGCATTTAATACAAACCCTAAGTTACCTTCGGTTTTACGTAAGGTAAGGTCGATATTATTAGCAGTTTCAAGTTCAATACTGCCTTCACCAAGCTCTATATGCGCTTCGCCTTCTTCTTCATGAAAGGCGAATAAAGCCCCGACTTCATAAGTACTGGTGCCAATATGTGGGCCAAATGACAGTAGCTCAGAGGCTGATGGCGCACGCTCTGAACGAGATACTGAGATACCCACGTTGTAGCCTGGTGCAAAGTCCCATACCAAACCCGCCGAGATGCTTAATGCAGTAAAGGATTCATCGATAGGGAATACTAGGGTGTCTTCATGCTCTTCATCATGATCGTCGTCGTGGGCATCTTCATCGTGGCCATCATCATCATGCTCTTCGTCATGATCATGTGTGTCTAAAGAAGGCAATAAAACGTTATCAGCTTCTAGCGATACATGCTCTATTCGGGCACCGAGTTGAACAAGTACATCATCAAAGCGCTTTTCTTCCATGATGGCCATCGCAAAGGTTTCAGTAACCGAAGGGGGAGTAAAGGCTTCTTCACCTTGGGCTGATGCATCGCTGTTTTTGTAATGAAAGCTTACCGCGCCGTTCCAGTCATTCATTGGCGCGTGTAAAACATCGAGTTTTAATTCATGGGTCTCATTTTCAAACAAGGTGCCCGTTTCACCGTGCTCAATTTCAGCGTGTTCATAGTCGGTAAACCCACCCCGTAACTGAATTTGTTTTACCCAACTGCCTTCAACATTGTACTCACCTTGAAGTTGAACTCGGGTTTGCTCTAAATCGGCGAAAACGGATTCTTCTTCATGGTGCTCTTCTTCTAAGCCTTCTTCATGGTCGTCATCATGTTCTTCTTCGCCATGGGTGTGACCAGGAATGCCGTATTCACGATTAAATTGCTCAACTGAAAGCCCTACATAGCCTTTATCAAACAAGTAACTGGTGCCAACGGTGAAGCCACTCGACGCTTCGTTGCTGTTCTCTACTACTCTCGCCTGATCTTCATCATGCTCTTCTTCGTCATGATCGTCGTGCTCTGCTTCAGGTGAAACAGGAACATCGTAGTCATTAGATTCGCGCCAATACCCATCGGCATAAAAGGCGAAAGACTCATTCCCCGTGGTTACATTGAAAGAGCCAAGCTGCTGGTCATCAACCGAGTTGGTTTCAAGTAACCATTCGCCTCGCGTTGTACTGTCGGTAGGTATGCGACCATCTACTACATTCACAACACCGCCAACTGCGCCACTACCGTAGAACAAGGTTGCTGGGCCACGAAGAACTTCAATTTGCTGGGCCGTTGATGCCTCTGATGCCACCGAATGATCAGGGCCTACTCGTGAAACATCGCTCACATCTAAACCATTTTGCGCAATAAGTACTCTTGGGCCACTTAACCCACGAATAACAGGTGTACTGGCTACCTTTGCGTGAAAGCTAGTATGTACACCGGCCACTTTTTCTAAACTATCGCCTAGGGTAGATGTTTGTTGGCGGCGAAGCGTATCGCCTGCCAACACACTAACCGGTGATGCAGATTCCATCACTGACAAATGAATGGGCGTAGCAAGTACGTCCACCACTTCAATTGGAGAACGATTTAGCGTAAATGAAAGTTGCAGCGGCTCGCCTTCTACCAGCGTAATATCTTGATGAAGGTGTGCAAAGTTGGGTGCCGAAATATGCAACTCGGCTTTGCCGTTACTCACATCACGTAGCGAGAATTTTCCATCACTGTTGGTTACCGTGCTTTGATTAGTTCCTTCTACTTCAACCTTTGCTCCTGCTACGGCATTGCCATTTTTATTAAGCACAGTGCCTTCTATAATTTGTGCTAACGCGCTTGTTGATAACAATGCGCTTACTAATGCCGCTACCTTGGTGACCCTAATCATTCCTAACCCCGATACTAAGTTATAATTTCAATCTTATTTTGTGTTATGTTATAATGTATCAAAATGAAATCAATAGATAATTCAGAAATAGTTCAAGAAGCGTGAAAATTTCACGTATGTTAACTGACTTATTCTATGCAGGGATTCACAATACTGGACTAGCGTGTATACATACTACTTCGGTCAAAAGTCGTCGCTCATCATTGAAAAATATATAAGAAGGTAGATTCATGAAAAAGCCCCATATAGCGGTCTCTTTACTCTTATTTTCTAGTTTAGGATTTACAGTAAATGCGCAGCAGCATGTACACGGGCAAGGCGAGCTTTTGGTTTCTCAAGAGGGAAACATGCTTCACCTTCAGCTTGTATTACCTGCAGCAGACGCCCTTGGTTTTGAGCACGAGCCTGAAACCACTGAACAACTTAATAGTCAAAATTTGCTTGCCGAACGTTTCACATTAAATACCAATGTGATTGATGTAGAGGGTAAATGCGAATTAGTGAATGTTGAGCACACATTAGAAACGCATGATGATCATCATGAAAGCGGCCACGACGAAGCACATAACGAAGCTCACGAGGGCGAACATGCTTCGCATGAAGAACATGACGAGCACGAAGATCATGAAGAACACGAAGAAGAAAATCATCAAAATATAGAAGTTGAATATCAATTTCATTGTGATGATGTGGTGTCGGGCATTACTGTTGCCCTATTTGAATCCATGCCATCGCTAAGCGCTATTCAAGCTCAGTGGATCACCGAGCGTGGACAAGGTCTTTCAGAGTTATCTGCCGGTAAGCCAACGTTAAGCTGGTAAGCTAAAAATCGGGTAGGTTAAAGATAAGGAACCATACTGAATGAATTTTCAAAAAATAAGCGATAAAGCTGCCATAGCCCTGTCTATGTTATGCGTGGTGCATTGCTTATTGTTGCCTGTTTTATTAATTCTGCTTCCCCCGTTAGCAGGGGCTTTAGCTTTTGATGATGAGTTATTTCATAAAACGTTGTTATTCTTTGTTGTGCCCATTAGTGTCATTGCACTCATGATGGGGTACTTTTATCACCGAAATCATACCATGCTGTTAATCGGTGGTATGGGACTCTCTTTGCTTATTCTAGCCGTTGTATTAGGACATGACGTGTTAGGCGAATACGGCGAAGTGGTGTTAACGGTAATAGGCTCTAGCTTCATCGCATTTAGTCATATTCGAAATCTTAGGCTGCGCAGCCAAACAGATAATGAAACCGATTATCCGCACATCATTACACATAAATAACGGCGTACAGGAAGGGTGTGTATGACAACAGGTAAGCCTGAAAAATTAAGTGCTATTCCAACTAATATTATTAGTGGTTTTTTGGGTGTAGGAAAAACAAGCGCCATTTTATCCTTACTAGAAGCTAAGCCAGAAAATGAGCGGTGGGCTGTTTTAGTCAATGAGTTTGGCGAAATTGGTATAGATGGTGGCTTTTTTGAGGGCGTTCATACCGAACAAAGCGGTGTGTTTGTGCGTGAAGTACCAGGCGGTTGTATGTGCTGTGCATCAGGATTGTCTATGCAAATTGCGCTTAATCAGTTGCTTGCGCGATCTCGACCCCATCGTTTATTAATAGAGCCTACGGGGCTAGGGCACCCAAGAGAAGTATTAGAAGTGTTATCTGCCGAGCATTATCAAGAGGTGCTCAATATTCAAAAGAATATCACTTTGGTTGATGCCAGAAAGCTTACAGATATACGCTACACCCTGCATGAGACGTTTAATCAGCAAATTGATGTTGCGGATATTGTCGTAGGTAATAAAGAAGATTTGTACCAAGAGGAATCTAAGCAGCTGCTCATTGATTATGTTGCTAACCGCCGCAATCCCATGCCTGATATTGTTTTTGCACAACATGGAAAGTTAGCGCCATCGTTGCTAGACGGTGCTTCTGATGTGGTTAAAGCAATGAAGCAACCTATACCTCACCATTCTCATGATGACGAACATCATACTCATGAAAACACTGATAGCGCTGATCACGATCATCACCATAAGCACAATCAAGCGCGCAATATTAACGATATGCCCCTACCACAAAGCGGCTTTGTTAAAATTGAAAATAGCGGAGAAGGCTTTCAAAGTATGGGGTGGCGTTTTTCGCCTTACATTGTATTTAACCGAAGCGCGCTGCATGGTTGGTTAGACAAGCTCCGTCTAGACAAACTAAAAGTGGAAAGGCTTAAAGCAATTATGATCACTAATGAAGGTATTTTCAGCTACAACATTGTAGATGATGCAATATCAGAAAAAGAATTGGATGATTGTTTAGAAAGCCGTATAGAAGTGATTATTAATGAACAGGTTGCTTCTAAGGCGGGCGCTGATGACATTAGTGGTATGTGGGAGCAACAATTAGTTGCTTGCCAGCTAGATGAAAACTAGAAGCTCGCAAAACACCTACTAAATGCCCTTTAAACGCTATAAACACCTATGAACATAGCTAACAAATATTTATCAGTGTTTTTGGAAAAACAACGCCTATTCTCTGAATAAGCCTAGTGAGCACGAAAGTCATCGGGCTGACCATGGTAAGCCTTTATGTCGTATACGTTTAGGGTATAAGCTGAGGTTCCAAGAGGGTCTTCAAACATGCCTTGTTCTAAAATACCCGTTAAGGTAAATGCATCGGCCAAATTGTGATGAGCAAATCCATCGGGCAGTTGTACAAAAATAATTTGATTGGGTGGGGGAGGTGGAAAATGAATACAGGCGCCGTAGTAAGGCACTACGAAAAAGCTCTGCAATGTGCGATCTTCATTCACTTCTATCGGAACAATAAAGCCAGAAATAGAAATTGCTTTGCCTAAAACGGTTTGTACTATGTTGGTTGAGTGAAGGGCTGACTTGTAATTTTCATCACTACTGGCTTGAATAGATAACAGCAGCTGATTCGTTATAGACTGAACGGTGCCGATTTGAGCCGGCGATAATTCACTTGCAGCATTACCCGATTGATATTGACGTAACGTAGCTTCTTCTTGTTCAGGCAGTAAGTCTTGCCAACTTAAACGTAGCACACTTTTTTGTTCAATTTCTTGGCTGAATAAGGCCTGTAACTTAGGGGTGCTGGTCTGGTACAGCGCTTCGCTTGTGGTAAATTGGTGTTTTATGCTGGGCCAATAAAGTTGAACTAGCCTAGCGAACACACTGCCAGCCACTAAGAAAAGTAAAAGGAGTAGTACGGTCTTAAGTGGCTTGCGCTTAGCGTTAATTGCAGCTTGCCTCTTATCTTTAGCTGTGACTTTACTCACACCTTTATCCACTTTTTATGCTGAGCGCAGTTCAATTTTCTGATTTAGTGAAAAAGGCTTACCGTCACTCAATCCATTTATTTGAATTGAAATGTGCGACGAGCCTGGGCGCTTTACCGTAAATGTTAAGTTGTAAACGCCAGAATCTTGTTCCAGCAATACCGCGCTTTCGCCCACTATTTCTACGTCATCGCTACCTATAAAACTCACATTTACATCACGATAGCGTAGCGGTATTACGTAAGATATTTTGGCTGTGGCGGCCTCATCAACAACAACATCCACCTGTTTAGCGTGTTTAACCGACAGGGTCTTAAAAGCTGACGCCTGATAATGTTGCTGAGCAAGGGGGTGTAATCGGTTAAAGCCAAAACCCATATTACCACCACCATGCAGGTCGCACGCATGCGCGGCAGAAACAACCGTTAAAGAGGCAAGCAGGGTAGATAATAGTTTATTAAATCGTGTCATCATTTATCCCTCGTAAGGTTGCACATTAACGTGCTCTAAACGGTACGCTGCGGTGCCCATTGCATTTTCAGTAGTGTCGATAGCCAAGGTACCTTCAAACCAGAATGGATCGTATAAGCTTTCTAGCTCAACACCTTCCTCAACACTTACGTAAATAATTTGATTGGGCGGTGGTGGCGGCATATGAATGCACGCACCAAAGTAAGGTACGATAAAAAACTCTGTGACCATTTTCGACTCGCTACTTTCAAGCGGAACAATAAAACCAGGAATACGGATAGGCTTATTCTCAAAGGTTTTAACAACTTGCGTAGATGTCAGTGCCTGTTGAAAACGGTTAGTGGTTTCGTTGTCAAATTCCTGGTTACCAAAGGCTTCCACTGAATCTTCTTGAGAACCATCTTCAATACCGGCTAAATAATCCGGCGGATTGAGCAGTGCTGCCAAATCTTCCTCAGGCATTAGCTGTGTCCATTCTACCTCTTGATAGTCAGGCGCTTCGATATCTTCTGCATATGTTGTAGGATAAAAAAGCATGCCTGCTATCGCGACAAAAATACCAATGCGGGCGCTTAAGAAGAACTTCATCATTTTATTTAGCCAAGAATTATTATAACAGTTAGTGTAAAACGTTATAACATAACGGTTTCAGATTGTACATTTGAAGTCTAGCTAAGCATACTCTTACGCCAAGTTAGGCTTAGTTTCGGCTTAAATGGCGGCCTAATAGAATGAGAGGCCGCTATATCCACTTTTACGCAAACATGGCGTAATGCAAAAAGGAGATGATTCACATTGTCAGCAGCACCAGAGCAACCTTTGAAAAATGAAGCAGACTCCAATAAAGCAGCGCCTAACCAAGGCAATGCTATTGCGCTGAATGATGTTAATTATCATTATGCAGATGCAAACAGCAGTGGGTTGCATATACCCACGTGGAAGGTGAATTACGGTGATCGTGTTTTCTTACATGGTCATTCAGGCTCTGGCAAAACTACCTTGCTTAACTTGCTAGCGGGGGTGCTAACGCCACAAAGCGGCGAATTATCATTACTTGGCAAGCCCTTTTCAGCTTTATCAGCTAGGCAAAGAGATAAGTTTCGCGCGCAGCATATTGGCGTGGTATTTCAGCAATTCAATCTAATTCCTTACCTAAGCGTGCTTAAAAATATTGAACTGGCCACTTACTTTGCAAAAGCGGGCAAAACCAATGTAGCCGATGCAGCCGAAGCGCTGCTTACCGGGCTTAATTTGCCCGCTACTATTTTGCAGCAGCCTGCTAATGCGTTGAGTGTAGGTCAACAGCAGCGTGTAGCCATTGCCCGAGCGTTAATCAACAAGCCCGAAATATTGCTTGTTGATGAACCTACATCTGCTTTGGATGCTGCCGCACGAGACGCCTTTATGACCATTCTCATCGACATGTGTAAGCAGCACAACACAACACTAATATTTGTAAGTCACGATATGTATTTGAAAAAGTTTTTTGAAACTAGTGTAGAGATGTCTTCGCTAAAAGGGTCTTCACTAATACAACCAGCGGAGACCAAGTAATGTTAGTGTCGTTAGCGTGGAGTAGCTTAGGTAGTCGCAGAAAATCAGTGGTATTAACGTTTCTTTCGCTGCTCATTAGTATTAGCGTATTGCTAAGCGTTGAGCACATTCGCCAGCAGGCAAAAGAGAGCTTTAACCGAACTATTTCAGATGTTGACCTTATCGTTGGCGCACCAAGCGGTCAGCTAAATCTTTTATTGTATTCAGTTTTCAGGATGGGAAGCCCCACCAGTAACATCAAATATGAAAGCTATGAAGCACTGCAAGAAAGTCAATTAGTGGACTGGGCAATTCCTATCTCGTTAGGGGATTCTCACCGCGGCTTTCGGGTAATGGGAACAAACGATAACTATTTTCAGCATTTTAAGTTTGGTAACAAGCAAGCGCTCAGTTTTCAAAACGGTCAGGCCTTCGCGAGCTTATTTGAAGCTGTGATAGGCGCCGATGTGGCCAAAGGGCTGGGTTATAAAGTGGGAGATAGTGTGGTGATATCTCATGGTATTGGTAACACCAGTTTTACCAATCATGATAACACCCCTTTCACTATTACCGGCATACTTGCAGCCACTGGCACACCGGTGGATAAAACCGTGCACGTAAGCTTAAACGCAATTGAAGCTATTCATTTGTCGGCATCAAAGCAAAACCAATTACTCAATGATGCAGCCTCGGTAAATACCACGCCAGACAGTGTAACGGCGGTCATGCTTGGGCTTACCTCAAAATTTGCTACGTTTAAACTTCAGCGCGATATCAACAACTATAAAACCGACAGGCTTATGGCTATCCTTCCTGGTGTGGCACTGACCGAGCTTTGGCAAATGATGGGCACGGTAGAAAACCTACTGCGCGTTATCAGTATCTTGGTGCTCATATCTTCATTGTTTGGCTTATCGACCATGTTGCTAGCGTCTATGCAGCAACGGAAAAACGAGATTGCTGTTTTGCGTGTATTAGGTGCAGGCCCTAGGGTTATCTTTACCTTGGTATTAGTAGAAGCGCTCATTTTAGTGTTGTTAGCTATTGTGGCAGCAATAGTTTTACTTAGCGTAACGTTAACCTTATCGAGCGATTGGCTGGCGTCGCAATATGGTCTATTTTTAAGTGCTAATTTGCTGACGGTAGAAACGCTGAAAGTGGTAAGTGTGATCACCTTAGCAGCTATTGTTACCTCGGCGATACCGGCATTTGAAGCGTATAAAAATGCACTTCACAGTTCACTTTCAGCAAGGTAATTGGGTTGGCAAAGTAACTGGGTGTGCAAAGTACTGGGTCTGAAAATTTGCTAAGTAATGCCTGATATCGCGAATCTGGGGTGAACCATGGCAAAGCACTTCGGCGTATATTGAGTTTGCGATACACTGCAAAAAACGTTTATGAGGTTAGCCATGTCATTACCCCTATCACTACTCGATCTTGCCCCTATTTGTGAAGGGCAGAGCATCAGCAATGCATTAAGTAACTCTAGGGAGTTAGCGAAGCAAGCTGAGCGTAGTGGGTATCATCGTGTGTGGTTGGCTGAACATCACGGCATGCATGGCGTGGCAAGTTCTGCTACCGCCATTATGTTAGGCAATATTGCCGGCGCTACCAATCATATTCGTGTAGGTGCAGGTGGTGTCATGTTGCCTAATCATGCGCCTTTAGTGATTGCCGAGCAATTCGGTACGCTTGAAACTTTATATCCTGGGCGTATTGATTTAGGGCTTGGCCGAGCGCCAGGTACCGACATGGCTACCGCAAAAGCATTACGGCGCAACCTTAATGGCAACGCCCATGTCGACACTTACCCCGATGACATAAAAGAGCTTCAACATTATGTAGGTACGCCAGTGCCTGGGCAGAAAATTATCGCTGTGCCGGGTGCTAACACACATATTCCGTTATGGTTGTTAGGTTCAAGTTTATACAGTGCGCAATTGGCTGCATCGGTAGGCTTGCCTTATTCTTTTGCGTCACACTTTGCGCCAGACCAGCTGTTCGATGCCTTGCATGTGTATCGTTCTATGTTTACACCATCAGATACCCAAGAATCACCCTATGTGATGGCAGGGGTAATGGCGGTAGTGGCCGATACCGATGAAGAGGCACAGTATCTTTTCACCTCGGTACAACAGCAGTTTATGAATATGCGCCGAGGGCTTAACAAGCCGTTTGCTAAACCCGTAGACGATTTATCGGCAATTTGCAGCGAAGCAGATTACGCCATGTTGTCTCATGTATTACGTTATGCACTGGTGGGTTCAAAAGCCACGGTTGCCGCACAGTTAGCTAAATTTTTAGAGGCAACTGAAGTGGATGAGGTGATTGTTTCAATGCCAATTCATAACCTAGAAGCTAGGCTGAAAAGCGTGGCACTTTTGGCTGAAATAAACATCTAGCTGAAATAGGGATTAAAGCAAACCTGAGTAACAATAAATAAGCCTGTTTCTAACAGGCTTATTTATTTGAATTGGCGTTTCTATTTCTTATTCGCAAGGCGTTCGATAAGCGCCTTGTGCTGCGGAAATTTTTCTAACAATTCATGCTGAAAAACTTCAATCATATCTTCAGGCTCCCACCCAGGGGATACAGCTTCGCTCACCAACCCGTAGTCGCCATCAGTTAACTCGGCCGCTTTAAAAGTGCCTCCAGGTACAGCTAGCTGCAACTGCTGGCCGTTGGCAATATCAGGCCCTACTACCACTTTTTCGTAATGACCATCTGGGTAAATCATATGGTAAGTAATGGGCGAGCCCATGTGATAAAACTCAATACCATCGGAATACTTAGTATGAAAGTGGTCAATACTGTTGTCGTTGGTAAGCATGTAATAAATAGCGGTCATGGTGGTGCGTTCACCACGCGACGTTGTTACTTTGTCTCTGTGATCTGCTTTAAAGCTTTGGCGAAAATAACCACCTTCAAAATGATGAGAGAGGTTGAGCTGTTCAATGACTTGTTCTTTCGTTAAGGTCTTCATTTTTTCGTTTGTCACTGTCTTGTCTGTCATGCTCCCGTCCTTGAATGTTTCGTTCATAATTTCGTTGCTAGCTAAAGGCGAAAAGCTTGCCAGACACAGGCTTAAACATAGACCTAACGTTGTCATTTTATTGCTACTGCATGTATTTTGTATAGTACTAGGCATAAGAGATTTTATTCGCCTCATAATATGGTTATTATCCTTAATAGACTTGGCCGTAACGGATTAGCCATGTTGCATGGCCCTTTAATCATAGCGACCCTTTAATCATAGTGGGTCTGAACCATAGAAAGCTTAGTCAGCGAGGGCAATTTTTAACGCTTACCTAGCATAAACTATCTAAAACAAACTTATGGGTATTTTAAGCCTATATTATACGAACTTCGGCTATGCAGCGGAGTCGATTAACACTATGATATTTCAAACTAATCACCTACTCACTAGCTTAACAGTTGGGCTAAATAAAGATGAAAAAAATGTCACTACTCGTCACGAGTATACTCCTTTGTTTTATGTTTCACGCTCAAGTAGAAGCTCAACCATTACGGGTGGCGATCATTGAAACAAGCCCCTTGCCCATAGTGACAAATACAAGAGATGCATTTATCGATGAACTTACATTGATTATGCCTGA
>Ga0115013_10001002_pt1 | contig 16642 bp, 11 predicted proteins | sample SouAtlMetagenome_2_FD_88686 | JGI IMG/M metagenome (GOLD analysis project Ga0115013, IMG submission 88686) | Marine eukaryotic phytoplankton communities from Atlantic Ocean - South Atlantic ANT15 Metagenome | ecosystem: Environmental > Aquatic > Marine > Oceanic | place: South Atlantic Ocean...
CCCCCCGCGTGGCCAGAGGCAAAATGTGATGACAAGAACTGAAGAAAACTAGATAGTAACAATTTAACAAAGATTCAATCAAAACCACTACTGTAGCTATCATTGTTCAGTTGTAATATATTCAGACGAATGTTACATAAACCACACCGTCTAGAAATTAGCGGTGTATAAAAATCTCAAAATCCAGGGCATCGAAAGCTGTGTCATTTTGAGGAAGAAAGGTCCTAGGATAGGAATTGTCATCATGAGATCGAAATCAACCAATAAATCACTTCCCAACTGAGCAAACCCTTGGATGATAGCTGTTCGAATAACCCTTACTCGGCTGTATTTACCCAAGACCCATGGGATATCCTTCGTGTTTTGCACGTTCCCCAGTTCTTCTCCAAGTCGAAAACCATCTTCGGTTGCTTGGCAACCACCTTGTCCAAGATTGGGCATCATTGGATGACAGGCATCTCCACAAAGTGCGACGGGTCCTTTTGCCCAAGGGCTAAGAAGTCTTTGAGGGTCTGTAGTGGTGAGAAGAGGTGCGCCGTCGTAAAGATCTCGACGTTTGATGTCATCTTCGGATGATGCATTGATCAGCTCCAATGCGAACGGGTCCCATTCGTTGCCATCGGCATCACCGCCGCTACCAACAGCCGCAAATTCCTTTCTCAGTCGTGTGAGTTTTGGTGTTGGGTCTTCTGGCGTTGGCTCAGGATCTACTCCTCCTGCTGGTTCACGAATCAATGCAAACCATTGCTGGCGTTCGCCGCCACCATCTGTGGAAACAAAATATTTTTTCTCCCCTAACAAAATCTGATACGACACATCTTCGATATTAGAAGCCCGATGAGGCGCAAGTGCTGCATAACAAGTAAAACCAGAATGCCGACGATCTGCAGAAGCCGCAATTTGAACGGTATCTCGCGCCATTTTTCGAGCCTCGGCATCGTCCAGCGCCCCACCCGCTGCTCCAGATGCTGCGAAGCCACCAGCACCTTCATCTAAACCATGAAGGATCTTTCGAATTTGGGACCAAATTCCATCAGCTCCAACCAATACGTCAGCATAAGCCTTAGTACCGTCCTCTAAGGTAGCAACTATTCCTCTTCCCTTCCCTAAATCTTCGAAAGATTCAATTCGAGATTTGATTCGGACTGTTCCTTCCGGAAGGCCGTGCTTCACCATAATTTGTTGAATCACCGGTCGATCAACGACGACGGTAGCTGGAAGGCCAGCCTCTAGAGCTGGTCCCAAAGTATCGAATCGAACAAGCCAGTCTCCTGCGTCGTAAAGACCTGCCAATTTGTTGCCCTTTCGATATCCGATCTTCAATCCAGAAACACGATCCGCAGTAACAGTTCCTGCGGCGACAAGCTCTTCGTAGCATTTTGGGTTTATCTGCTGGATAGCTCGCAAGGCGTTGGATTGGATCTGAATGGGTCCTCCATATGGAGCATAAGTGGATGCTTGTTCGAAAATGGCCACTTTCATTCCCTTGGCGTGACAGGCAGCTGCAGCGACGAGACCGGCAAGGCCTCCTCCTGCGACGAGGACACGAAGTGGTTCTTCTTTTGTTACTGCACGCCCTCCTTCAGGAATGACGACATTTTTTCTCCACCATGCGTTATCATCGCTTTCGCCTACGCACATTCCTTTCAGTGCCTGAGCATCTTTGGCTGCTTCTTCGAACCGCCCACGGATTCGCTGCGTTCTTTCCTCATTTTCGGCCTCTCGTACTGGGGCTCCGGGTTGGCTCAAAACCTCTCGGACGTGATCGGGCATATTGATCTTATTTTCCGCTGGAGGAGTTCCTTCGGCTAGCCAGTCGATTTGTGGAAGGCTGGCTTTTGCTTTTCTGAGAAGCTCGGCCGGTCCAATCGACTCAGCCTGTTGACCAACGACGTTGAGCCTGCTATCCGAAACAGCAACGGTTTTCGAAGAGGTTATTGGCACGAAACCAAAAACCTTTTCATGCTGAACTGCCAACACTATAAAGAGGATTGAGAAGCTAGAAAAGTATGTTGGTGTCATTTTCATGTGGTTCCATGAGACAATTTGGATTGTGTCGAAAATAGCGGAAGATCTTGAATCGGTTTGAACAGGCCAGAATAAGAGCACCCCGTAGTACGATAGAAGATCGATGGGAACAGCGCATAAAGAAAAATTTAGGAATTTTGGTCACGACAAAACTTCAACTTTCGTGATCCTTTCTTTGCTACGCGTGGAGTTTCTTTGCTTTCCCACTGCATGCGCACACCTTGGGTGATTGCCACCAAGTGGGGAGAAACCACCATTGCAAATGGTGGTCGATGCAATGGCTGGAGAAGACCAATTGATTCACTCATCGAAGACAGCAAACATCCCAGCATGAATTTTCGATCCCTGGGGCACTCCCCCATGGGTGTTGGGGGCCCATGCAACCAAGCCCCAAGGGCCCAGCCATGCTGGTGTGGCCCCGCCCCTACTGCCAACAGGGGGAGCACACCAGCACTCTGGTGGCACCACCACCACCCTGCACAAGAGCCATGGGTGGAGGAGCTGGGGGCTGGCTCTGCAGCCAGCGTGGCCTGGGTGGGGCCGCCCCTGCTGGTGGCATGGCGCCAAGCAAGCGGCTCACGCAAACACTGGGCCCAATGGGAGCTCCTTGGCAGATGGACCCAGTCCTGCTTCCGGGTTCTAGGCATTCCACCGCATGTTGCATTGGAATGGATTGGGGTTCTCTTGGGCTCAGCCCCATCCCATCCCTCACCAAGTGGCCTAGCTGCGGGGGAAGCGATTTTTACTGAGCTTGGGACCACTTCGATCAGACTCATCATGAAAAAAATTGACATCGTTTTCGGGTTGCCGCTCCGTTCGGATCTTTTGCCTTATTTCATCTCCTCGAATACTACATCGAGAGACGACAAACAAACATTTATGACATGTCGTTAGAAGCAAACGCTCCTGTAGGCTCACCTGGTGCCAATCAGAAGAGTGATGGAGGTCTCGACAATAAACTTGAAGCAGAAAATACGACAATAAATTCGTCTAAAGATCAGAACGAAGATACCATCAATCGTGACGACGGCTCCGATAATTTAAAAACCGAAAATAAAAGCGAGATCACTCGGGCGACCACCGTGAATGACTCGCAAAGTAATAATGCGGGGTCCAATAACTCTGAGAACTCGAAATCTAATAATCATGGTACTTCCGTAGAAATTGACGAGAAGACCAAATATATTTCCAAACGTATTGCGAAACAGTTTCGAGTTTCATCAACGAACAAAATCCATGAGAGAACGGGGGGCAAGGTCAATAAAATATTTTTTGGCACGGTAGATATTCTAATTCCTGGAAAAGCAGAATTGTGGAGAATCTTGTACGATGACGGTGATGTCGATATTATGTCGCAATCCAATCTCGTTGATGCCATTCAATACTATGAAATGAATAAGGAGTTCGACACAAACCATGCTTACAAGAAACAAAGCTTCCCAGTATTGCAAGAAAATGGGGATAAAGATACTGCAAATAACTCTGCAGATAAGAAACGTAGAAGACAAGGCAAGACAAAAGCAGATCCTCCCAAAAGAGGCAAGAAAAATATGGGAAAAGTTGCGAGAAAGGAAGCCCTTCCCGATTGGACAGGTCCTCCAGATGAAGAAATTGATGGCGGATGGCCAAAGGGAGTAAGTATGAAATTTTCCGATGTGAAATATTTCCTGTTCGAATATACAATGTCATTATAACTGAAGCAACATCTAACCACTCGTTAACCCATATCTTCTATTGATCATCTGTTGCAACGGTGGCGATCCTGGCGTGAAATGCTATACTTTTTGTAATACTCAGTGGGTGAAAGAAGTTTATGAAAGAAAACAAGGGGCCTCGAAAGGAGCGAAAGATCGCTATTGGTACTCACCCAAAGAGAAATATAAGCTAAGAAGTTTGGTCCAAGTGAAAAGGTTTTTGAAGGCACTCTCAGATTCCAATGGAGACGAAGTAATAGCGAAAAAGAAGATGCAAAATTATTGATGTGCACACATCTTTTGTGAGCGATAGATCATTCGAAATTAGTATTTTGGGCCATTACGAAGTAAATTGTGATTTTGCACTTCTATTATTCCTGACTAGTTTTATGGCACAAACCTCAGTGCATATTGTCTTCGATGCAGGTTTTGGGTCTCCTCGTTAGCACAGTGCTCATTACCCCACATTATCAGCCCACCCTCCCCCCTCGTGATTGCAAACCCAGTGAGGTTGGCTACCCGCCTAGCTCCCCAGTGCTCCAGGAGTAGGGGATGGCGAAACTTGTTGCGCCCCCACCAAAGTGGGTTGCAGCCAACTCACCAGCCTATGTGTGTGTGAGTGCACTGTGGGCTCTCAGCAGCCATGCCCCCCCAATGCTCTGTGCCGTGCCATCATGGCAGGTAGCAGCGGTGCGCAAGCGCCCCTGCCCCTGGGAGCCACCTGGGCACACACACCAGCAAAAATAACCCAGGCCAGCCAGCCGGGTGTTTGCCTGGTACCGTGCAGACACAAGTAAGTTGGCACTTAGATTAATGTGGGGAGGGTTCACCAGTATCTGCCCCCTGGATTGGGAGCTCCCCAAGACCGGATGCAGGGCAGTCATCTTTTTTACGTTTCGGCAAGATTAAAATTCGACTTGACAGTTGAGATGGTTTTTCGATCAAGTTTCGTTTTACATCGAATTAAAATTACGACTAACAAAATGTGACTAACATGACCTAGAGAATTGCATTTAATGTAGCGAATCGAGAGATGTGGACGCGAACGTTATTTTAGTCCTTTCATAAGATAGCGCGTACGAATGCTCAGCAAAAATTGACCGTTGGATCTGAAAATGATCAATTTTGAGGCGCGCTAAGGTGCGCCTAAATGGTCACGACTTTTTGGCAAACATCGTTTTTACGTGCATATTTTTATCTTCTAAAGCGCGTAAAGGCCAAATTAGTGATTCGTTCATAATATCTTCTCGAGTTGTGCAACGAAAGGAAACTTGGTAACATATCGACGAAAGTAATGGAAAGAGAGTAACTTCGACAAAGATCTATCATATTTGAGTTCATTTGTGTTAATATTACAGTTTGATTGAAGCAAAACACCATGGAGCAGTTGGATATTTTCGTAAAACCTGAAAGGAACGACGACGGTGAGTGCGACCGTTTAGTAATTTTGAAGCTGAATATGTTTACCGTGTCAATTCATTTTGCTAACAGTGTCTTTCAATACAATCAGTAGTTGATAAGGTATTTCAGCACGATCAACCTGCGGTGGACGTCTGGGATTCTTCTAGAGACCCGGACACACCAGATCGTAAAAGAAAAACATCGGATGATCGTCAACCCGAATCCCCGCCCGAGATCGAACGCAAACATGTGGCAAATAATTGGCATCGAGAAAAAGACTTTCGAGTCCATCCTAATTCTCTGAACACAGACTCTCCAGCTTCGTATCCAAAACATTCAATGGGTCAGACTGATCCTACCCGCTATCATAGAGAGGTGACACCACATCATCAACCTGAGCTCCAAAGCGTAAATAGCAAAACTGGAACTCCGTCGTTGGCCAGTGAAGAAGATCGAAGTGTTCATGGAGGTTATGATGCTTCCTATCATGGAAGTAACTATCATCAGGGGAATTACATGCAAGAAAATGGACAGTTTCAAGGTCACACTCCAACTCGACACCATAGCCACTACTTACCAGACATGGAATCGAATTTGCAATATGGGGGTCATTCCCAAAACCAACAACAAGATATCTTCCTACGCCCTCGGAGATGGGCATGTGACTATTGTAACGTGGCTACTTTTGCTAGTTACGACGAGGCTTGTGCTCATGAAGAAGATTGTGCACGCAGGTACTATCAACGATATGGTCGTCATCCACACCCATCTAGGGGTCCTGTTCCTGTACCGTGTGATAGACCTCAGCAGCAACTTCCGCCTCCTCAAACCCCTCCTCAAAGCGGTCAAGCAACTCCGCCACAGGGAAACTTGGGATCTCTATTCCATACTGGTCAAGAATTAGGTCGACCACAGGCTTGGGGTTCGCACGGAGGTCCTCCTATCCCACCTTTGGCTCCATCTTCCCATGATTCAGGCCATCACCCTCATCATCAGTATCCTTCTCAACACCACCAACATCATGGGTATCCCATGCAACACCATTCTCCGCTTCAGCACCACATGCCTCATCATAACCAACACCATGGCTACCAGTCACATCTTTATGGAGGATACCATGGGTACGACGGTATGAATGGTGGGCAAGCAAGACGTGATGCTTACCACAACCAACCGCAGAAGCGTTTACTTCTTGCAATGGCAACAGATCAAGACAGTTTGTCTGACAGACAGTGCTACGTCCGATCTGAAATGGTAGAGATTTTTGCAGCTACCGAGAAGGACGTTTCTGCGAGGCACTCCAAAGGTGCCCAGAAGTTAACAACAGGTCAAGTTGGTATTCGTTGTGTGCATTGCGCTCATTTGCGCCCCAGAGATCGTGCTGAGCGGGCAGTTTGTTATCCTTCTTCTATCAGTAGAATCTATCAAACTGTAGCCGATATGCAGCGATTTCACTTCGAACAGTGTCGTGAAATACCACCTAAGATTCGAAAAATCTACAAGTCTTTGAAAACAACCAGACCTCGTGGTGTCGGTTCTCCACAAACTTACTGGGTTCAAAGTGCAAAATTATTGGATTTGGTTGACACGGAAAATGGAATTCAATTTGGTGCTGATATCAAGAAGGAAGAAGAAAACGAAACTTCTGCCTAAACAAGGGAAATCTAGGGACTCACATCAGTATCGACGCGTATTAAGCAGCAAAAGTTTACTGCATATTTCAACCAATTGGGAATTTACATATAACATTAGTAGTATCATTGTTTTCGTGAAAAAACTTTAGTTCAATAGTATGCTATTCGACAATCGCAATAAATGGGCGAGATGTCACGATGTCATTTCGATACGGATATTGGTCATAATACTAGCAACTCGAAAATTGAAATACTTTACGAGGCCTTCTCGTAGCTATCACGTATACGTGTATAATAGTGGATGGTCCTTTTTGAGCAATATCCATGATACTTCATGAATGAGCACTTGGTGATATCGATGGATTTGGAGCCGAGAAAAGTCCAATATGATACAACATGATCTCTACTAGATACATGCAATTGCATTTTTCTAGCTCGGCTTGAAAAGTGCTCCGAAGCCAAATTACGGGCAGGTTAGAGAAATCAATCTAGGGATCAATCTCTTCTGTTTTCATTCAGTTTTGGTTTTGCTCTGGTTCTTCCAAAAAGTCCTTGAGTCGTTTGCTTGGCTTGAAGTTTGGATGATCTTTCAGCAACTGCTCTTCGTGCATTTTGCGTTTTTGTTCGTGGACCCTATCAATGTCTCTGAAAGATTCAGCTCTCCCGTCATCAGGTGGATTGTCTCGTGAGGGGCTTCGGCCTAACTTCAGCTCCTCAACTTCCTTCATTAAATAAGCGACGTCTTTTTTCAATTTTTCAAGCTCTTTGTCTTTCTCCCGTTCCAAGGCAGTTGTGGCCACGTATTGCTTCATATCTTCCTTAGGAACACCAGAATCCCTTAGATATTGACTTTGTTCATGTACACGAACAAACTTGATAAGATTTCGCACTACGAAAAAGGCAGCAAGTGAAAGGAAAATATTTCGTAACTTGAATCCAGACAATCGCAAAGTCCGAAAGAAAGGGTACCTTCCTCCATGATTACTTCGAGGTATCATTCCTCCAAATTGAACCATTACGGTATACTGTGACAAGGTAGTCGGGACAAAAAAGGAACGAATATGCAGAGGTGTGAAAAGCGTCGGTTGTAGAAGAGAAAAAGAGTTCTCTCTATCGCGCGATTTTTTCGCTTCAAAATATAATCCTAAATTGTTACCCGTGACCCTTGTCAACCTACCCACTACGGAGTGTCAAGATGAGTTTGATGCTCAATTTAACTTTCGAGATGAACAGTTCTCTGAAGACATTGATCAAAACATTATTTAGAGTATTGAAGAATATCCAAGATGAGAACAGTAGTTGGATGAAGCAAAATTGAACCAGACAGGCCAGCTTCAGTGGCCTAAATATTACCCAATTACATTATCAGCTATTATGTTTCTAGTAATGAAAACTGTGAACTAAATCAAAAATCAAAAAAGAAGGAAGATAGAGCAATGTAAATTGTTTTGATGAAAGTACCAATGTACAGAATTAGCCATCAACTCAGTTATTTCAAAAATCAGTGATCCCATGTCAGATTCGAATCATGTTATCTTTACTCTCTTCGCTTGGAGGGATATCAATTTAGGGACTCTTGCATTAGAAGTTTGGAAAGACGGCGTAACTATATCCCACGACTCTTCTTGCAAAAACTTCTGCGACATCGACTGCAACTCACTTGACGGGACCCAATCTGCAACATAATTAGATTTGCGATAGGGTCTTTTGCCCCTTCTTTTCACCTTGTGTGGTATCACAACTCCAACAACTTCCACCGAGTCATCATCTGTTTCTTTCAATGAACACTTGTCAACCCTTTGTAGATTGCCCACGGTCGTAGTTTTATCTTTCCTTGAATCTTTCTCGTCAGCAACATCAATACAATTGGACAGATTTCTCCTTCTTCGAATCTGTGCGTGGGTAGACAGCTTGCTTTGTTTTCGCTCTATTTTGTTACTATCTTGGATTGACTTCGGTTCTAATGTTCGAGAAAAATGTGAACACTCACTCGCATAGTCACTATCCGGGGGAAGTGTCGAAACGTATGATTCCTCGGTCTCAGAATGTTGGCTTGTGTTTCGTTTCCAACTCCGGTCATTGCTTTGTATTCCTTGGGATTGTTTTGAATCGCCATGTCGCCGAGCAGTTGCCTTGCGGGGATAGCTCTTATCTTCGCCATCTGTTTTCGTGCCAAATCTATATTGACTTCTTTATCAGATTTTCCTAAGTTGTGTTTCATTTTATGAAGACTAAGATCAGAGAGTTCTGTCGAACTTTTGCGCTCCTGAAATTGCAGGATTGAAGAGGAGTTAGATCTCGAGCCATCAAAGGAAGCAACTGTAATGTTCTTTTGATACCCTCCTAAAAGTCGTTCCATTGGATATGCGCAAGCAAAGTTTTGCTTGTCCCCGGCTACATTCGTTTTTTCAAAGACTGAATTGGCAACATGGTCGTTCTCCCCCACTTGATCGCGTGATGGCGCCTTGTTATGGCTCTGATTCAAATTATGATTAAGCGTCGTTTCGTTAAGACTCTCCTTATCATCTATCTCTCTGTCGATTCTGTTCTCAACGTCTTTCGTGCATTCTACTGAAGGTGCCTTTAGAACTATCGAAGCTGCATTGGGCGAATCTACTGGTTGACTTCTAGGATTGAAGTTAGCAACGAGGAGATTATCTTGGTGGCGTGAATCTGAACTCAGCATGTATGAATCACTGGTTGAGCGAGCACTTTTAATATTATCATTGGTCAGGAGGTGACTTTCAGACTGAGAATACATATGAGGGATTGTGACCAGGTCGGCCTTGGGATAATTTATTTCTTCTCTCTCCATATCATAATTTGATTTGTCGTCTGTCTGTTTGATTGAATGATCCAAATCGCCATAGATGTCATCACATTTGTTGTACTTGTAGTTCAGATCGTGTGGAATCTGAGGTAAAGAATCGGTTCTTGACTGGATCCCCCTAGAAGCAGTGAGAATGTGCTTCGTATCACTGGGATATTCTTCTTCGCGACAATCCGTTGACATAACAGATATTTTATGTTGGGGAGCTAAAAACGTTCTCGTGTCCTCAAATATTGGCTTCAAAGCTCCAGACAATTTGTCATTGAATGCGCAGGTTTCTGCGTTTGCCGGTGTCAATTTTATGTTCAAATATCGTCTCGCAATATCGCAATTTAGGTTCCCTTTCTCGTTCACAGAATTTATATTATCTAAATCATTTTCAATGTTTTCAACGTTTTGCTTTCTCATTTTGGTGTTATCTCTATCCAAATGGTCAGCGTTGATGATACAATCACCACGTGTGGTAGTTGGATTGCAATTATCTTGAAAATTAAGATTTTCGTCAATATCTGTGTGTCGAGGACTTTTGCTAAAAGAAGTATCTTTGTCTGTCAAGTTCATCTCAGCATTATGCCTTGTGCTGGAAACCGCTAATTCCATTTGAGAAAGGAGCCGACGATGATTTTCAACTTCTTGTGTTTCTTCGCACTGTTGCCTGTGAAAACGACCGAATTCCAACATAGAATCATCATAATAATTCACACCCTCCACTTCTTTTCCATCATCATGGCGACGAACGTTCTCGTGAGAGTCACCATTGTTGAAGTCTTGACTATGATCATGAGCTATCCCACATGCTGATGATGCTGTGTATCGTATATGAAAGATCCAGTGCAATGCGTGTGCAAGCGACGTTGAATGTATTGCCTGCATAGTAGATAAGAATAGCAAAGTCCAAAAGAAGTTGCTTTCAAAGTACCAAAAGTGCCCGAGATTTTTCGCTGTGGCATCAGCAGACTCATCGCCAGCATTGACATATCTTCCATCTTTTCTTGTTGTGGAGATGTTATTTTCAAGTCTTGTTGATAAATGAGGCTCTTCCCTGTGGTACAAAAACACCGTTGCAACCGGGTCAATAGTTGGTCTATGGGAAGAATAAGTATTGCGTGGTAACGTAGCTAGACGTCTTGTCAATAAAGTACTGGAAATTGTATCATTCAGATGATTGTTAGGTTGTGCGCTATGCTGCGAAGAATTTTTCGTAAAAGAAGTCACTTGTCTGGTGGACTTAATCAAACTGACTAAAAATATTCTTGATTGTGAAGGCAGTGGCGGTGTAGAGCGATGACGTGAAGGAATATTATCGTCGTCAACTAAAGGGATCAAAAGTGTTATATTTGTAGTTCCGGAATAGAAGATTGAAATTTGTTGCAACTTCTTTGCAGAATGGATAGTTCTGTCGACCAATCCGCTGCTTCTTTCAACATCGTTATCACTGTCAATAACGAATTCGTTGACTTCTTTTATTTTCTTCCATTTCAAATGAATTTGTTCCGAGTAAAACACTGATACGTCTTTGTGTTCATCTTTTTCCGCGTCAGTTAATCCCACATGCAATTCCTCCACATGAACAGTCCAAGTAACGTCCGAGTTATTTCGAACAGAAGCAGTATTAGACTTGTACTCGTCGAAAGCATGATCAAGATGGCCTCCTCCGTCTTCGTCCTTTTTAGCATTATGATGATCCTTCCTTGTGGATGGTAACACAGCTGGTATGGTACTGCGCTCTTCACTTTCTATGACAACGGAAACTGATATCAAGCTATGTTGGTTGGAACGAATTCGCGGGTGTGTACCAATGCTACTTTTGGTGCTACTCTTGTTCTCTTCCTTCGCAGTTCTGTTCTTCAATGACGACGACAATCCATCGCCACCTTGTAGTATCACATGCGATGTAATATAATCGCTTCTATTGGCGTCATGTTCGTGGGAAAATAACGAATAGTCATGGTCAGAATGAGCGAAGGTCGTCGAAGGCGAACTAGACAAGCACAACAATACTAGAGTGATCAAGAATAATCTCCATTCGTTTTCCCTTGTCGCTCTTTGTGATTGCTCATCGCCATCAGAATACATCACCGTTGTCATAAACTATACTAAATAGGAAGTTTGCTCTTTGCAAGTGGTAGATGAAAATGATAGTTTGATGCTTCTTCCGACGAATGATGAAAATCATAGCTTTTGCTTCTTCCGACGAATCTGTCACAAGAATCAAGCAGAAACATGAGCATTCGCGCGGAGAAATGACATCAAAAATATCCATAAAAAAACTCTATCAGTCCCAGAGATTCGAGAATTTTATCCGTTACTACTTTCTCTGTTGAAGCGCCCGCCGTGCAAATTCAAACGAACGTGACACAAAACTAATGCCACCGTGTTTACGTGTCGCCAATGAATGACTTCGTATTCATTGAGGCACCAAATTTCCGTGAAATCAGTCGGTTTTAATTTTAAGGAACGCCATTGCCTATATATTTTCTCTGGATAATCGTCATTCTCCAAAACCCACTCTGACGATGACAACTGACATTACAAAAGAAGAGGCTCAGAAGGCCATCTCAGAAGAGGCCGATGATGACGAGTTTAAAGATGCTGTAGAGGAGGAGGATGAAGAAATTGACGGATGCTTCCCTGTCTCCCCAGAAGAATTATCGATCATCCGCGCTGAGCTAGCATGTGAATTTCCAGAGGATTACAGCTATTTAAGTGACTCTTACATTTTGTCTGTAGCCTCAAAACCATACTCAAAAGACCCGAGCGTTCGACGACCACTTGAGGTAAGAATTTCATACTTAGTCAGTCTTGCTAGTTATTGGCCCAATTAAGTAGCAAGGAAATACTCCGTCGAAATAGATTTGATGAAAATCTGACCGTACAACTTTATTCTTTTCGGCTTCGTGTTGTGACCGAACGCAGTACACGTTGGAAAAATTGAAACATGTAATGCAATGGCGTGAAGAAGAGGGAGCGCCCGACATTTTCGACTTGGTTGCATTGGCCAACGGTCCGGAATCAGCCCCTGAGGCCGTAGAAAACCCAGAGCAATTGACTAAGGCCAAAGCCATGGTTTATGCTCTCAACTATGGATCTCTCTATTGGCATGGTATTACCAAGGATGGCCGCCCAGTTCTTTGGCTGCGAACTAATCGAAAGCCCTGGTATCCTGATGTCGATGCAGAAGTCAATGCCCTCATCGCTATGGCTGATGCTGGCATCAAATGTATGCCAGAGGGAGTTACTGATTTTATTTGTGTGTCAGAGTCCTCTTATCCGCCGCCACCAAACCCCACTTTTATGATCAAAATGCTCAAAGCATTGGTGAAAGGATACCCGGACCGATTGAATGTGTTGCTGTCGGCTCCTGTTTCGAGTATTGTTCAATTTGTGATGAATCTTTTGCTTCCATTGATGCCAGGCCGATTGGCGTCGAAGGTAGTGCTATTAGATCTTGAAGGAGTGAAGCCAAAGCTTGCAGAATTGCTTTACAATGGTGAAAAAGACATTCCTACGTTTTTCGGTGGACCTTGCGACCACGATGAGTTTTATCCGGATCCGTCGCTGTGTGAAAATCGAGGACAGGGAACCTTGACTTTTGATTGGTATGGCATGGTTGAACGTCTTGAAAACGCAAAGAAAGAATTTGAGGCGGCAAAGAAATAATGCTGTAGAGAGGGGCAATGTTGTGGCATTGGACACTGAATTAGAAATAACTTAATATATTGATCTGTTAAGTGAATTCGCATGTAATCCAGAATAAATTTATGAAATGTAATTTGTCAGCTGATTAATTGAATTTGATCATCACCGCACCAATTATTCAATGCCTCACCATTGCCTGAGCACAGGGAGGCCCCAGAGGGGACAGCTTGGCCAACAATGTGTGATTGGGGGAGAGCAATTGGTGCCCTCCCGCATTGGAGAACCCTTGTCTATCTCACAGTGACTACTGGGAGGAGAGCATTAGTAGCGAATCTTCTTGGTTTGTGATGGTGCTCGGTGGCCAAGGTTGCTCTGGCCACCACCCCACACCAGCCCCCCAACCTGGGAGGGATGAGCAAGGGCAAAGAGGGGGAGCCAGCACATGAGGCACCCCTTGAGCACAACCATGATCTGGCATTTGTTGGCAAATTTTGCCCCATCACCAGTGCACCGCTCACTCGCAGGTGTGGCTTAATGTGCAGCCAACCTCGCTTGGCTTGGGGGCAGGCCAGGCACAAGGTGGGGGAAGTTTGGGATCTCAGGTTTGGCTCCCACCACTATTCTCCTAAAACTCCTTTATCCCCCCAATAATCCCCCTTTTCTGTGTTAGATCGATTATGGTCGATGCGCTTCGAAGGATCTCTCGGTTTTTAATAATTTCTTGACAGTGCTACAACATCACTCACAGCACTTTTCTCTTTTAAAACGAACGACTTCTCTGTCCGACTGTGCACGAAACTTTGTGTTCGGAATTCTAAATTTTATCTCGCCATTACGCAGTAGTAAACCATTTTAATATAGCACCCAACGAAGATGGAAAGGCTTCATCAACTAATGCGAGGCATGCCTGGAGGCGGTGGCCTTGGAGGCGGCGCTGGTTCCGACTCGCCTACGCCTGATTGTGCAGAGAAGGTTCACGTTTCATCCCTTGCCCTATTAAAAATGCTCAAGCATGGAAGAGCTGGAGTTCCAATGGAAGTCATGGGTCTTATGCTGGGTCAATTCGTTGATGACTACACTATCAATTGCGTGGATGTCTTTGCGATGCCTCAATCAGGAACATCCGTAAGCGTTGAAGCCGTCGATCCTGTGTTTCAAACAAAAATGTTGGATATGTTGAAACAAACGGGACGACCAGAGATGGTTGTTGGATGGTATCACTCACATCCTGGCTTTGGGTGTTGGCTCTCATCGACTGACATCAACACGCAATCATCTTTCGAGGCCTTGAACAGTCGAGCCGTAGCGTTGGTAATAGATCCGATTCAATCTGTCAAGGGGAAAGTCGTAATTGATTGCTTCCGTCTCATCAATCCACAACTCATGATGCTTGGACAAGAGCCACGTCAAACAACAAGCAATATTGGGCATCTTCAAAAACCTTCTATCCAAGCTCTCATTCATGGTCTAAACCGTCATTACTACTCTATTGTGATTGATTACCGCAAGAACGAGCTCGAGGAGCAAATGCTGATGAATCTACACAAGCGAAATTGGACAAGTGGATTGTCTCTTGAGAAATTTGAAGATCACCAGCTTTCAAATGAAGACGTGGTGGAAAAAATGCTGAAATTGACAACTGACTACAACGAACGCGTCAAGCAAGAGGAAGGGAAAACATCCGAACAAATCTTGGTTGACAATGTAGGAAAGATAGATCCCAAGCGACATTTGGAAGCATCAGTCACAGATCTTATGAGTTCGAATATCATTCAATGTTTGGGGGTAATGCTGGATACTGTGGTATTTTAGGGCAAGTCACGGTGAAATTATGTAGCGCTCTCAATTTTATTAGATGAAGCTATTTAAATTTGAAATAGACTTGATCAATCGAAGTCGATGTGTCTCCGCCAGCGGTCAGTGGCATGGCTGAAACGAGATCCACATGCTCAGGAAAAACACCGGAAAAAAATACCTCTTGTTTAGCCCAACTGTATAGTACTATAATAAATAGGATCTTACTGAGAATCATAGCAAGTTTCGGCTCCCTTCTTTCGCCTAGAATTTCTGATTCGAAATTCGACGACAAGGTTCCCGCTTTCTGGGCCACCCTTTATTGGCATTCCTTTGGATGGTATTAGTAGTCTCTTACCATTCGTGATCAGCGGAGTGGTACTGCCGTCTCCGATAAATATTGATTTTGACAGCTTCTCACCCGATGGCAACCGAATATTTAGATATATTTCTGATCTTTTCTGGCTTTCGGGTACATAATAGGTGTAGTGTAAATCGTCACCCTGCCGCTCGAAGTATTGATGTGGTAATTCTTCAATTACAAATACCATCTTGGGAATATTATTTTTCGCAGGAAACGTTACTTTTGTTCCCCCTTTCATTCCTGGCTTCAGCTTTATACTGTAAATTTTTTGCTTATTTTGAAACGTCATTTTCACTTTCTTTGTCGCGCCAACGGCAAGCTCCTCCAATGTACAAGGAACTCGGTGTGTATAGGACCGTGTACTCATCTTCGTGTTTGATGGTCTACGCGACCGCTTTTGCCGAAATTGACTGGCTCCCATTTCTTGGCCCTTCATCATTTGTTGGAAAATTTCAGAAAGATCGATATTCCCAGCAGCGTTTTCGAAAGAAAAATGGTTCCTGTTTTCGGTGTGGTGGGACCGAGGAGAAGCATTGGGTATCCCATTTTCTAACGCTGCCTCGCCATACTTGTCGTATATTTTTCGTTGATCTTCGTCGCTTAAAACGTCGTATGCTTTTGTTATTTTTTTAAATGTTTCTTCGTTGCCTCCCTTGTCTGGGTGCGACCGAAGCGCAAGTTTTCGGTAGGCTTTTTTTATTTCTTTCTGATTTGCTGTTCGAGACACACCCAACGTATCATAATATGAAGGTTTTCTACCACCGCCATTGGAAATAGCTTGGACAAGAGGAGAACCCCCTGAAACCAAGACGACAAAAATTACAAATAAGGAACAGCATACCCGTAGGTATGCTCGACGGTATTTCTTTTGAAATTCCATCGAGCCCACTGCTTATTCGAGAGAAGTTTTCGTGCAAAAAGGTCAAGCGAGTTCCTATTTCGAACGGAAATGGGATGATTTTACCCATTCAAAAAAAAATCTGGGGACAGAAAATCGCACACTCTTCTCAAGTTTTTTGCGGGGGATGTTGAGACCCAAGCCATTGCAACTGGCCCGGGGATCATTGCCAATTATTGGGTGGCATCATAACTGAATGCCAAACAAGAGCAACACCAGAGCCATCACGACTTGTTGGATCAGCAATCCTTGGGGCCACAAGCCATGGGGGCAGCTCAAGCTGGGGAGGGGTGCAGCCTAGCAGCGGGGGGGGGGAGGGGGGGGACTGGCCTTGCCCTCAGCCAGCTCAGAGCCAGTGCG
>Ga0115013_10001003_pt1 | contig 16641 bp, 11 predicted proteins | sample SouAtlMetagenome_2_FD_88686 | JGI IMG/M metagenome (GOLD analysis project Ga0115013, IMG submission 88686) | Marine eukaryotic phytoplankton communities from Atlantic Ocean - South Atlantic ANT15 Metagenome | ecosystem: Environmental > Aquatic > Marine > Oceanic | place: South Atlantic Ocean...
TGATCCGACGGTCGGCAGTTGCATTTTTTATTGTGACGGGAACGGTTACTTCCTTACCGCGGAATTTCACCTTCACCGAGGTTCCGCCATCAGCGAGAGGAAAAAGAGTCGAGCCTTCAACCCGGGCGAGTTTGGTGTCGGTAATCTGATAAAGAGCGGAGGCGGTAACATCGCGGGTGACGGAATTCTTGTCGGTAGCAATGACGATGAGGCGATGGTAATCTCGTTTGGTTTCGAGCGTGACCGAGCCCGGGTAAACTCCGATCGAAACTAATTCCGGATCGGGTTGACTTGGATCTTCGGTAACGACTTTCTCCCTTTGCTGAAGTTTCGCCCCCTCGGGCCAGGGGGCCTTGGCCGCAACCCAGGATTTCAAGAGGTCGACTTCCTGCGGTGTCAAGGGGTCGCGTTGCGTCTTCTGGGATGAAGGCGGCATGAATTCGTCGTCGTCATGTGGCAGGATGACGCGGAGGATCATTTCTGATTCAGCGGGTTTCTCGAAATTAACAGGAGAACCTGAATCGCCCCCGTCGAGAAAAATAGCGTGTTCGTCAAAGCGAAGGCCCCCTTTATCTTTGTCCGCGTTGTGACACTCGACACAAGAGTGCTCCAGGATGGGCTTTACCTGCTCGAAGGTTGACGAGGAGGCAGGCAGGAGAGTCAGAAGGAAGAGTGGAAGCGATTTCATTGTCCTTTGGCCTGCCGAAGTTGCTCGAGTCGAGAGAGAGGTTTCTTGGGAGCTTCCTTTTCAGGAGCTTCCTTCTTTGCCACAGCGGGAGCATCAGCCTTCTTCTTGGGAGCCGGTGGCGGAGGATCGACGCGGAGGGTGCCGCCATGTCCGACATTGTGGGGAATGGGATGCCCGTCTTTGGTAATAATGATCTGGCAGAACAGGTTCGCATGTTTTCCTTTGCGGGTCTCACCTGTGACGGTGAGAGGAATGCTTAGTTCCGTGGTGTCGGCCTTGATCTTGTGCTCGGTTGCGGTGACTCCGTGGGGGAGAGCGTGAAGAGTGACCTTGGCCTCGCCGTCGAACTTCTCGAGGGTTTCAACCTTGGCAATAATGGTCGTGTTCTTTCCTGGCTCGGTTGCGGCCATCTGGAGCGCAAGATTGACGTAAGGCTCACTGACTCTTACCGGAGCGAAATTAGATGACACGAAGACCTCTCCTCTGTCCGTGGTGGTGCGTCCGGTCACAAGAACTTTATATTCCGCGAGAGGAGCATCTCCCTTGGCATTGAGAGTAAGATTGATTTCGTTCTTCCCTTCTGGAATGACCACCTCAGTGGGAGCTCCCACTCCAGCTGGTTTCCAGGGAATGGCTACCGTGATTGGCTTGGTGTAACCCTCGGTGCGGCGTGCGGTGATCTTAAGATCCATCGTGCCGTTCCGGACCAAAGGCACGGGCGGGGCGAAGAGGTCCAAGTGGAAGGGAGCTTCTTCGATGACAGCGACGGCGAGTCGTTCTGAATCCGTCGAGTGGAACTCACCCTGATTGTTTATGTAGACGTGGGAAATCCTTTCCTTGAATGGTCCGCGAAGTTTCGTTTTAGGATCTTCAATTTCAAAAGCATAAAGCCCTCCGGCGATAGGCGCGTCGGCCTTCGCTTCGAAGAGGATGGGGAAGTTGCTAAAGCTCCTGGGGATGGCAGGCGTTTGCACCGTGACACCTTGAGGGAGGTTCGGAGCGTGAAAGTGAATATCACACCCAATGTTTGCGCGGGAAATGTTCGGCACGATGGCAATGCGGTTTCCGCGAGGGATTTGAATCATCTTGCGGAGCTGGGTGTCGGCACGTCGCTGTGGAGGTAGAGTGAGTGAGAGCGCAGGCTCTTTCTTGGAGATCTCAATGCGGTAAATGTGGCCGGGGCTTTTTCGATCCAATTTATCGGCGATATTAACGGTGTAATCGCCATCCTCAGGAACATCGAAATCATAACGACTATCGGGCATTCCGGCGGATTGATCGTCGCTGGCCCCGATATATTTGCCGTCCTTCGCGTAGCGAACAATGATGGTGGAATCGAGAGGCGAACGGAGCGTTCTTGAGAGAACCTGGATGCGGAGTTTCTCGCCTTTCTTGGCCTTGAAGCGGAACCAGTCCTTGTCCTCTACTTTGGAAATGATGCCGTGGAACGCGACCGGAGCAGAGGGGGCGTTCTCGACAGGGTTTGCAGTTTTGGAGCTGTCGTTGGGCTCTTTCTCGTTGAAATAGTTGAGAGGAGAAATGTGAACGGGATTGCCGGATGGGGATAGAAAGTCACCTGACTTGATGTGATGTGACTCCTTTTTACTGCCTAGTTTGATCTTGGATTTGATGTCGCCGCTTGGATCTCCGATGAAAGTAAGCTCGACTTCTTCACCGGGTTTTCCGGCTGGTGGGTAGACACCCAAGGGCCGGGGGAAGTTTCCAATGTGCACCCGGTATTGGCAGGCCGCAGTCCCCTCGTAGGAAGATTCACGAACGAGGACGGTATACTCGCCATCTTCCGGAACAGTGATCGATGCGGCGCAATCGCGCTTCAAGAGTGGGCTGTCGTCATTGACGGCGAGTTCGAATCTTTTGGAGTCGAGGATGGCAACGTATGGATCGAATTTAACCCGGCCCAGACGCATCCCCTCTACCTCGACAGAAAGTCGTTCACCCTTCTTCGCTTTGACGCGATAGTAGTCGGCATCCTCACGGTCGGCGACACCTTGGACGGTGACGTTCATGGGAACCTCTTGCGGGCTGTCGAATTCGTTATTGAGGTCTCCTTTTTTATCCTCGGTTCTTTTTTCGTGAACAGTAGGGAATTGCCCCACCCAGAATGAACGCATGTAGCTGATGCCAGCTTTGCAACGTAGTCGAAGAGGATGCTCTCCTAGGGCTGCCTCTTTTGAAATAACCAGAACTGCTTTGGCGCTTTTCTGATCTTTTCCTTTTTCAAGTGACTTCACTGTGATGCCCGGCTTGTAAAGGATGACTTCCTGGGGCTCGAAAAGACGATCACCGTAAAAGCTGACTTTGACTTCGGTGCCAATCTGGCCGCCACGGGGTTCGACGCGAGTCAGGCTCGGGGTATAGGCTGAGGATGTGCCAATTGATAAAAATAGGGCCAGAATCGAGAGCAGACTCTTCATTGCGAAATGGATTTTTTTTCTGTGTTGGAAAGGCTGATTAGGCTTTTTTGGCGAGAATTCCATCGATGACATTCCCTCCATCAACAATCTCGATGGGGCGGTCGCCCGGTGACATCAGTTCCTTATCACCCGTGATGCCAAGTTGGTTGTAGACGGTGGTGGCCAGATCTTCGATCTCCACGCGATCCTCCTCGGGCTCTGCGCCCAGGGCATCGGAGCTTCCGTAAATCATACCGCGTTGCGTTCCGCCACCGGCGAGAGCGACGGAGAAAACACGTGGCCAGTGATCCCGACCACCTGTGGCGTTGATTTTTGGCGTGCGACCGAATTCAGAGGTCACCATGACGAGGGTCGAGTCGAGCAGTCCCCGTTCGTCGAGGTCGGAGATCAAAGTCGCAAGCGCCTGATCAACCGGTGGAAGCGTTCTGCTCATTGCGCTTTTAATATTGTCGTGGTGATCCCATCCTCCCGCGGTGAGCGAAACGAATCGCGTTCCGGCCTCGACAAGACGACGAGCCAAAAGCATCCGCTGTCCCGGCTGGTTCATGCCATACTTCTCCCGAATAGCCTCGGGCTCGGCTTTTAAATTGAATGCCTCGCGCGCCTCCTGGGAAGAGATGAGACTGTAGGCGTGTTGGTAGAATGCGTCCATGGAATCCAGAGCGTCTGACTTTTCCAACTCACGGAAATGGTTGTCGACAGTCTCAAGAAGGCTGCGGCGGCGTGAGAAACGCTTGTCATCGACTCCGCCCGGGAGATTAAGATCGCGAACTTTGAAATCTGCCTGGGAGGGATCTGCTCCGATCGCAAAAGGACCAAAGGCGGAAGAAAGGTAGCCGGAGTTGGCGAACTCGTTCGGAACACTGGGTACACAGACGTAAGGTGGCAGGCTGTTCCGAACCCCGAGTTCGTGAGCGACCACCGCTCCAATGGAGGGATACTCAAGCGCCGGTGAAGGCTTGTATCCGGTGAACATATTGTGTGTTCCGCGTTCGTGGGCCGCTTCACCATGGGCCATTGAGCGAATGATGGTCATTTTGTCGGCGACTTTCGCGGTAGCCTTGAGATACTGACTGAATTTCTCGCCCTTAATTGTGGTGGTGATGGGAGAGAAAGGACCACGATATTCAGAGGGAGCGAATGGCTTGGGATCCCAAGATTCCTGATGTGCCATTCCGCCGGGAAGGAAGATTTGAATAACCGATTTGGCTACGCCTTCGCGCGTCTTGTAATCTTTTTGAGCTCCCTTCGCTTCCATCTGAAGGAATTGCGGAAGAGTGAGTCCAAGTCCGCCAAGGAGGCCGACCTGAAGGAATCCGCGTCGGGAGTAATCGCTGGCGAGAGGGTTTCCGGAGCAAGTTTTTTTCATAGACAGGTGAGGTTAGGGTTTTCTTACGGCAGAACGGTGTTTATTTAATCATCTGAATTAAAAAAAAACAACCATAGAGAGAGGCCGTCAGGCTGGACTTTTTGGGGGGAATCAGCGATTTTTCTTCGGAATTAACTGAAATGGAGCCACCTATAATTGATGGAATCACCATTCGCTCCGAAATCGGAAGTGGTGCTACGGGGACTGTCTACGATGCCAGAGGGCAAAATGGGGAAGATTGCGTCGTGAAAGTCCTCAATTCAATGGCTTCAAATCCGGGATTATTGGAAAATCGTATCGCCAGATTGCAGAATGTTGGGGCTCAGAACGTCACGGTGCAGATTCACGGCTATGCCCTTGATGTTCGTCCGGCCTGCCTCGTAATGCCTCTGATGGCCGAGCGATTGGATATGATTGGTGGCATTGAGCGTTATCGCCCCCGCAATCTTCAGATTTTTTTCGACGACTATTGTCAGACGGATCAAGCCTGGCCATTTCTCATCAAGCTGGCAAATCGACTTGCCACCATGCACAAGGCGAAGGTTGCCCACGGCAATCTCAAACCGGGAAACATCTTTCTTGGACCCAAAGGAGGCCCGCTTCTGGCGGATTTCGCAAGTGGCATGATGCCTGGAGTTCATCATTTGGGATACAGCGACGCTCTTTTGTATTCTCCGCCGGAGCAATTACGAGATCCTGAGGGCTATCTTGAGGAAGCCGGATACCAGTGGGATGTCTACGCCTTCGGCGTGCTAGCATACCGCTTGCTCACGGGGAGGTTCCCACGTTGTCATGACACCCTGTCACCCTTTAGTCCCGCGCCGGGAACGGAAGAGCGGTTCCATGTCGATTCAGATCGGGAGGGTATCGCGGCCTGTTTGGAGACAGATCCCGATGTCATCTGGCAAAGTCAAGCGGAGGACGAAAGGGAATTACGCCGCTGGGAGATGGTTAATTTCTGCCTCGGTCTTGATGCCATGGGTCGACCCAGCGACATGCGCGAAGTCGCTCGCTATTTCGAATCCATCGAGCGGGACTTCATTGTCGAAGCCGAACAAAAGCGCCGACGAATTGATCGCGACAAAGCTCAGAAGGCTCGCCGAAAGAGTCGCGCTCTGGCGATCCTAAGTACCTTGGTCGCGATCGGACTAGGCGCAATTTGGGGCATTACCGTTCAAAAAAACAAAGTCATCTCAGAAAATAGGAAGGCTGAATTCGAGCAATATCGGAATACTACTACCGCTAAAATTTCTAATCTGGAAAGTTTTCGGGTTGAAACACAGGGTTTTCTAAGGGGGGCACTAGAGCGGGAGAAGACACTCCAGCAATCACTCGCAAACGAGCAGTCCCAATCGCAAAACGAAATCATCTCAGCGCAGGAAACCAGCGAACATCTTTTCCGATGGATCCTTGAGAAGGGCGTGAAAGGGTATCCCGTTCTTGAAGGTCGTGAAGAACGTCTTTCCTTTCTTGCGAACAAGATTCAAGAGCAACTTGGCGGGATGGATGCGAGACCCGATCTAAAGTTACAGGCAGCAACTTTGCGGCTTCGATACGCTGAAATTCTTCTTGCAAAGGGTGATGCTGAAGCAGGCGAGGCCGCCTTACGATCCGCTTTGAAGGTTGAGGGGTTGCCAAGTGAGGACAAGGCTCGGGCAAATCTCCGATTGCTGCTTTTAAAATCCGACCGAGACGAAAAAAATATCGACGACGACATTGTTTCGGCAAACGCGGCAATTCGATCCGCATGGCCTGATGAGGGAAAGGAGCGTATTCGCGCGGAGGCGGCAATGGATTTGGTGCGAGCACGGAATGCCGCAGCTAATGATAATGAAAAGTCGGCTCTTGCGTTTTATTTGAAGTGCTTACGGGGATATCGCGAGCTGACGAAGTTGTTCCCTCAGAATCAGGCGCTCTCCATGACGCTTGGCCGAACCTATCTTGCCGCAGCGGCAACTGCTGAGGGGGCAGGCACACCCGAGGATGTGGCGAAACTTCGTGGTGAAGCTGCCAAGGAGTTTCTCAAGCTCATCGCCAAACAAGAGAAACCAGATCCAGATCTAGAATATCAAATTGCCTCCGCGAATGCAGCTAGGGCGGTTGCTCTATGGCAGGAAGGCAAATCCTTTGAGGCCGAAAAACTTGCGAAGGAGGGAGTCAAAAAACTTTCCAGCCTCCTCGCGAAGATGCCAGGTAACCCTGATGTGATCTTCGATCTTTCGTCTCAAAACGGAATTCTAGCCACCTTCTTGAGAGACGAAGGAAAACCGGCTGAAGCTGGGAAGCTTCTGGAGACATCAATTACCTCATTACAGTCGGTTATCACGAAGGAACCGAAAGATTGGGATGCTCGATACCTTATCGCCTCTCTAAAATGGCAGCGTGCCGGAATTCTGGGTCAGCAAGGGAAGAAGGACGAGGAGTTGACGTTGGGCGCCGCCGCTCATGACGACTTGGCGGCCCTCTTAAAATCAGGAGCGAGGAGGCCAAATCCGGGGACAGTCCGAAGATCACTCGCTTATCTTTGCGGAGATCTCGGTCACTCTGCCAATCTGGCTGGCAAGAAAGACCTGGCGATTGGATATCTCCGGGAGGCTCAGGAATGCTGGCAGTTATTGAAGGCAGATGAGGGGGATCAACTCGAGTTTCGCGAGGGGCACCAATGGGCCGTCGACCGCTTGGTGGAGATGGGAGTTAGATAAATAGAATTCACGAGTTCTTCATCCAGCATTCACACAGAGAGTGGATATTATCGTCGTTATGGAAACAAGAAGCCCATGTCTCATAGGGCGAGACAGGGCTGTAGCTGAAATGAAGGAGGATCTATCGATCCACGCGGGCGGAGCCACCACCGACGAGTTTGGCTACTTCAGCGCGGGTCACCATGGTGGTGTCGCCGGGAGTGGTCATGGCGAGAGCGCCGTGGGCGGCTCCCCATTCGACGGCTTGACCGGCGTCGTTGTATTCCAGAAATCCGTAGATAAGTCCGGATGCAAATGAATCACCACCGCCGACGCGGTCGAAGATTTCAAGGTGCTCGCGGTTGACTGAATTGTGAAATTCACCTTCGTGCCAGGCAAGAGCAGCCCAGTCGTTATCAGAAGCAGAGTGCACTTCACGGAGTGTTGTCGCAGTCGCTTTGAAGTTAGGGAATTCGGCAACGGCTTTTTCAATCATCTTCTTGAAATTCGAGATGTCGATGCCGGTGATGTTTTCTTCGTCTACACCTTCGACTTCAAATCCAAGGCAGGCGGTGAAGTCCTCTTCGTTGCCAATCATAACGTCGACATACTTGGCGATCTCGCGGTTGACCTCTTGGGCCTTGGCCTGACCACCAATGGATTTCCAAAGCGAAGGTCGGTAGTTGAGGTCGTAGGAAACAATGGTGCCGTGCTTCTTGGCAATCTTGCAGGCCTCGATGGTGAGTTGCGCGTTGCCTTCGGAGAGGGCTGCAAATATACCACCGGTGTGGAACCAGCGGACGCCGAGGGTTCCAAAGATGTGTTCGAAGTCAAAGTCGTTGACGGTGAGTTGGGAGGCTGCAGTATGCCCGCGGTCGGAGGTGCCTTTTGCGGCGCGCACACCGAAGCCGCGCTCGGTGAAATTGAGTCCGTTTCGCGCGGCCACTCCAAGTCCATCGAAGTTGGCCCACTTAATAAACTGGGTGTCGACGCCGCCTTGGAGAATGAGGTCTTCGAGGAGGCGTCCGACTTCGTTATCGACAAACCCGGTTAGGACGGCGGCGCGCTTACCAAAGCAGCGACGGAGTCCACGGGCAACGTTGTATTCCCCACCGCCTTCCCAGGCCTGGAATTGACGGGTGGTGCGAACGCGGCCGTCACCGGGATCGAGACGGAGCATAATTTCGCCCATGGACAAGATGTCGTAGGCGCATTTTGAGGCGGGTTTGATGTCTAGGGACATGAGATTGTTTGCTAAGTTAAGAGCTTGTTAAAAACTAGAGAAGGCCATTGGCGCAGAGGACGTCGTCTTCGCCGGCGAAGAAATTAATCGCGTTATGGAGACATCGGTTGGCCTGGCGTTGGACAGATTCGTGGGTGCGGGATCCGATATGGGACGTGATGATGCAATTTGGGGCACCGATGAGAATGTGATCGGGCGCTGGTGGTTCGGCGTCGAGAACGTCGGCGCCGTATCCGCCAACCTTTCCGCTCTTGAGAGCGGCGGCGATGTCGTTGGTGTTGATCAGTTCACCACGGGCGCAGTTGAGAACAATGACCCCGTCGCGCATTTCGGCGATCTTGGCGGCGTTGATCATGTCTTCGGTTTCCTTGGTGAGGAAACAGTGAAGAGAGACCACATCAGAGTTGTGTAGAACCTCGTCCATGTCAGCGCACTTCTTGATACCATGCTCTTCACCAAAGGCTTCGTCGAAGCAGGGGTCGAACGCGATGATTTCCATGCCGAAGGCTTTTGCCCGTGTGGCAACCTCTTTGCCGATGCGTCCGAGACCGAGTATGCCGATGGTCTTACCCATTACTTCGTTGCCTACGGGCTTTTTCCATCCGGCGACCCACTTGCCACTCTGCACCGCGACGGCATTGGATTGAATGTCTTTGGTAATGCCGAGAAGAAGTCCGAAGGTGTGTTCGGCGACGGTGGTATGATTGACGCCGGGAGTGAAAAGAACGGGGATTTTCTTTTCGGTGGCGTATTCGACATCGATCTTGTCGAGGCCGATGCCGTATTTGGAAATAGTCTGAAGGCGGGGGAGCGATTTGTCGATGACGGCGGAAGTGATGGCGTCGTCTCCACAGAGAAAGGCGTCGAATTCACCGGCATGATCGAGCATTTCCACTTCGGAAAGTGGCCCGCGGGCGCGTACGACCTCCCAGTCTTGGGAGCTGAGAAGATCTTGGTGTGTTCCCGGAGTATCCTGGAAAGACGTGGTGGTGAGGAGAACTCGCTTGCTCATAATATGTCTGACAGGTGCGTAAGGACTTGCTGGACTTTTTGCAAAAGAAAAAAGCACTCAGCGGGTCAAGATTCCCTTTGAGGACGGGGTCCGCACCGCGTCGATTAGCAAGGTTGCGGCCTCTCCCCAGGTCTGAAGATCGGCCTCGGCAAGATTCTCGGCACGGGAACCTTTGCTGCGGAAAAGGGTGATGTAGGCCAGCTTGATTTCCTTGCGCTCCTCGGGAGAGAATCCTGCCCGTTTGAGGCCGACGGAATTCAGGCCAGAGAGTTGATTGATTTGATGGACGATACAGTAGGGCGGAACGTCCCGAGTCATTACAGCATTCCCTTGAACCATGGCACAGTCCCCGACGCGAGTGAACTGGTGGATGCCGGCACCTCCTCCTAGGAAGGTTTTGTTCCCCAAAGTGACATGGCCTGCGATCATGGTATTATTGGCGAGAATATTATTATTTCCAATCACGACATCATGCGCGAGATGAGCGACGGCCATGAGGTAATTTTCGTTTCCAATAATGGTGTTTCCGCCGGCTTGGGTGCTGCGATGAACGGTGACATATTCACGGAATGTGTTTCCGGCTCCAATGAGAACGCCTGAATCGGTACTTGGATTGAATCCAAGATCTTGAGGAGCTCCGCCGATGACGGCTCCATGTTCGATGATGTTCTCTCTACCCATTATAACACCGCGACAAATCTTAGCGTGTGATTTAATGCGGCAACCAAATCGAATAATAACTCCGTCTTCGATGATGGAAAACGGGCCGACTTCGACATCGTCGTCGAGTTGCGCGTTTTCGGAGACCAAGGCGGTGGGATGAATTTCTGGCATAATGAATTTTAAAGGTGCCCGTGTTCTTTGCGGAGTTGGTGAAGATTCAGTCTGGCTAAGGCCGCGACGCTGCCGTGCCTTGCGATCAATTGGCGTCCGATTTCAATAGCACTGGATCCTTTGGTTCCGGTGCGTAGGAAGATAGGCAGCAGTTCTTCGTTGGGTAGAGCTCCGGCACCCAGATTTGCCATTTTTTCCCGCGGGCGCTGCTGGTCGGGGAGGTCGTGGATACGGGTATTCTCGGACATTCTCTAAGAGAGCATCGATTTTTCGATGGGATGTGGCAAGCTAACTGTGATGAAGGATGAGGCGCGCAATATTGTCTTTTTCGACAGCGACTGCCTGATGTGTCAGAGTGCTGTCAAGTGGTTGCATCGACTGGATGGGCAAGACCGGCTTCGATTTGCACCCTTGGGGGGAGAGTTTGCTAAAAGAGCAGGTGTCGCGCTCAACGAAGATTCGATAGCGTTTTACGGGAAGGGGGAATTAAGCAGGGCGGCTCTGGCGGTGGAGCGATTGTTGATTGCGACAGGCGGAGTGGCAGCCCTTGTCGGGTTTTCAATGAAAGCATGTCCGCTATCGCTGAGAGATTGGTGTTACCGGCAGATAGCAAGACGACGACTTACCATTGGCAAATCCTTGAGCTGTGGAATTCCCGAGGCGGGTTTGAATGAGAAAATGTTGGATTAGCGAAGTGCTATTCCTTTTCCGGTAGCGCTAAATTTTGCTCGATATTCGGAACCTGCAAAGAACAGGAATGATGAAGCTCCGGTGAGGCCGATGAAGCCCTTCAGAAGCGTTACCCGGATAGCTACCATGACCTGAGTTGGTAGTTTAATTCAGAGAACAAAAGACTCCGCTACTTCTTTTCGGGAACTGCTTTGAGTTCGAGCATTTGTTGTTCGAGTTGTAACTCGGCTGCCTCCAACTCTATTTCTTGAATCTGCAATTCAACATCCTTCTTGATGCTGACAAACATAAACGAGGAGATCCCCACGAGGCCCAGAAATCCTTTGGCAAGCGGAATGAGAAGTGCTGACATGACCTTGAGTTACTTAAATTACTTTTTGTGTGCAAGGATTCGACTCATCCAAATTTGGAATGGTGGCGTTTTTGGCTTGCAAGCGGGGGGAGCTAACTCTACTTCTTCGCCCGTCCTGAAGGAATATGGGGCGTTAGCTCAGTTGGTAGAGCACCTGCATGGCATGCAGGGGGTCAGCGGTTCGAATCCGCTACGCTCCACCATTATTCCAAATTTGCTGGGAATGGATGGGTTTTTCAGGACAGAGACCGGCTAATAGCCGGTTTTCCCGTTTTAGGGACCACCTTATTTCCTTAGCCTCTTATGATGAACGGACTCGATCTTGCCCTCGCATGTGCCGAGGCTGCTGATGAAACAAAAGCCGAAGATATTCGTATATTTGATCTGCGAGGAATTTCCACCCTAACAGATTTCATGATCGTGTGTTCGGGGAATTCCATGCCGCATTTGAAGGCAATCACCCGTGACATCGAAAGGCTTGTAAAGCAGAAGGGGTCAGAACCGGCCAATGCCACCGAGGGGAAAGCAGCGACCCGCTGGATCGTTCTCGATTTCATCGATGTCATGGTCCATATTCTCGATTACGAACTTCGCGACATGTATGCCCTTGAAAATCTCTGGGGCGATGCCACGGAGGTTGCCTGGAAAGAAGATGAGGATTGAGATCTTAAACACCGGAACGGAGCTCTTGCTGGGTTCGACAGCGAATACCCACGGAACGTGGATCGGTCAGGAATTGGTAAAGTGTGGGCTGCGTGTTCAACGCCAAATGACTGTGCCCGACGGGATCGCCATTGAGGAGGCCTTGCGTGAATCTTGTCACCGCTGTGATGTCGTTATCGTGACCGGTGGACTTGGCCCAACCAGCGATGACATCACTCGTGAGGCGACTGCGAAGGTGCTGGGTGTTGAGTTGATCGAAGACGAAGCCGCTTTGAGGTCTCTTAAGGATTTTTTCGCCAAGCGCTGCAGGGTGATGGCAAATTCAAATCTCAAGCAAGCCCAGGTATTGGTTGGCTCTGATGTTCTTCCTAACAAAAATGGCACAGCACCGGGAATCTACTCCCCGCCGCGCTTGGGTGGAGAACCAATTTGCGGAATCTTTCTTTTACCCGGACCGCCGAGAGAGCTTTATCCCATGTTTCATGACGAGGTATTGCCTCGGATCAAGGCACTCGCCGGAGTGGAAAATATCTCCCAGGTGCAGGAGTTGAAGTTTGTCGGGATTGGCGAAAGTGATTTCCATGAGAGTCTCGATGAGGCCCTGGCGCAGATCGATGATCTCGAAATTGGATACTGTGCCCGTCTCGGGGAGGTGGACCTTCGTTTAATCGGCACGGAACAATCCATTGCCGCGGGCCGTCAACTTGCGGATGATAATTTCGGAGAATTCCTAGTGTCGGATGACGGTCGTAATCTCGAAACGATCGTCGTTCACGCGCTTCAGAAAGCGGGCAAGAGGCTAAGCACTGCGGAAAGCTGTACTGGAGGATTAATTGCTAATAGGATCACCGACGTGGCGGGTTCAAGTGGGGTATTCACCCATGGATTCGTGACCTATTCGAATGCAGCGAAGTCACAACTAATCGGTGTTTCCGAAGAAACCTTAAGAGCTCATGGCGCCGTAAGTGAAGAAGTCGCCCGGGAAATGGCAGTGGGTGCCCTACGCGAGAGCGGAGCCGATTTTTCTGTCAGCGTGACAGGAATTGCCGGCCCTGACGGCGGAAGTGAAGAAAAGCCGGTTGGAACAGTTTGCATAGGACTGGCGACTAAAGAGGGCGTGGAGACGTTTAGGGAAATTCATCCTCGTAACCGTCTCGACTTTAAGCGGCAGGTGAGCCAGCGGGCTTTAGATTTGGTTCGTCGGGAGCTTGGCGTCTAGTTCGAGGACGCCTCTGTAAAATTCCTCTGATGGAACTTCATTAGATCCAGGCCGCGCATTGCGTATATTTGGGATGCGCTGTGTTTGGCTCCTTCAATGATGAGTTTTGAGTGAGGAATCTTAAGCTTTTGAAGGAATTTGCTGAACTTAAGGTTGAACTCGTAGTTAAAACCTTTTGTGCCGACCCAGAGGAGAATTGGAAGCTTTGGTCGCCTCTTCTTCTCTGAATACTCCTTCGCCAGATCCCAGGTGTTGTATCCGGGTGCGAACTTTACGCGCTCACTCTCGGCTCCGTTGTTATCCCTGACTCGTTGCTCCGGTTCGTAACCTGATCCTCCGGGCGCGGCAGAGCTGAAGAGGTGGGAGTGCTTAAACATGATTCGGGTAGTTCCGCGGCCTCCTTGGGAGAATCCCTCAATAGCGCGACCTTTGCTGGAACCAATGGAGCGGTAGGTTTTGTCAATGTGTGGGATGAGTTCTTTGACGAAAATATTTTCACCGGCACCATTTTCAATTTGAGGATAGTTATACCAACTTACCGGGCCTCCATTGGGAAAGACGTAGATCATTGGCATAATCTCCTTTTCTTTGATTGCTTTATCAACAAAACGGGCCAATTGAATAGCTTTAAGCTCACTGCCGGGGCGCCCACCATGGAGGTGGTAGACCACTGGAAAGCGCACTCCCGATTCAGTCGAGTATGATGGAGGAAGGTAAATCGTGTATCCCACCTTCAGTTGCATTGAGGCGCTCTGGAAGGTGGCGTGCCTCACTCCCTTGGGAAGCGCTTTCGTAGGCGTATTAACCCACTGAAAAGGTTTCGCTTTCTGTTTCTGAGCGAATGTATTGCTACTCAGAATGAGAGTGGCAGTGAAGGTGGAAATGAGAACACGGATCATCACTACTCCTTCTTCTCGCTTGCCCTCGGAATGAGCTCGTAGAGAAGCGCGTTGTCTTTCTTTAGGAATTCTTTTGCGAGCGCGTTGAGCTCCTCGACGGTAACACCGGCGTAATCGCTGTCGCGGGTGCGAGCCCAGTCCAGAACGTGGGGTTTTTCCTGGCTCGCTCCGAGGACAGATCCAAGCCAGTAACTATTGTCGCGAAGAGATTCCTTGAGATTGGATTGGAGGGGCTTGAGCGCACGTTCGAGTTCATCTTGAGTTACTCCTTTTTGTGCCATGATGTTAGCGAGCTTTATCATGAGTTCGCCGTATTTCTTGGTCTCTTCCGGTTTTACCTGGGCCATGGCACGCATCATTCCGAAATCGAGGACCTGGCTGGGTGCGGATCCGGCACGGGGGCTGTAGGAACCGCCAAGCTTTTCGCGAATCTCCTCACGCAAGCGGTCGCTGAGGATGGAGCTGAGGATGTTGAATCGGCGGCTCCGCTTAATATTGTCCCCGGTGGCTGGAATTTTCCAGACGGCGACGGCTGCCGCGTTGGGGATCTTGGAGTCGAAGTTGAGTAGTTCGCGACCGGGGCTGGAAGGCATATAGATTCTTCGCCTCTCGGCGTAGTCAGGCTTTGAGTCCTTCCGTGCAGGAAGGGCTCCGAAGGTTTTTAAGAGGAGAGGGATAAGCTTCTCCTTATCGAAGTCACCCACGACAGTGAGTTCAAGATAACTGTCCTTAAACTGAGGAAGGAGCCATCCTTTGACCTGGTCGGTGTTGTAGGAAAGCGCTTTTTCCCGGGGCGGAAATTCGAAGCGGTCATCGCCTCCATAGAGCTGGCTGCTCATCTGGACCATGGCGCCCTGCATGGAGTGCTCAAGCTGCTTGTAGATCATGGGCAGGGCCATCTTGAACATTCGCTCGGCTTCAGGGCGGAAACCCGGGTCAGTGAGATAGGCGCACATTAATTGAAGCTGAAGTTCGAGATCTTCGGGAGTGGTGCGACCGCCGAGGGAGAAATCACCTTCGCCAATCCCAAAGCCCACGCCAACGTTCTTTCCTGCAAGAATTCGTTTTAGCTCATCTTCTGAATGCTTGCCCAATCCTCCGCCTTGGAAAACCATGCTCGCAAAGCGATCCATTCCGGGAACGTCTTTGGGTTGAGTCAACTGACCCGAGCCAAATCGAGCACTCAGACTGACGCTGTTTTTTGCGAAGTCAGTCTGCTTGAAGTTCACGCGAATGTTGTTGGAAAGAACTAGTTGGGTTGCTTCAAAATCTTTGAGGTCGTTTCGCCTCGCAATTGTTCCGGCCTTGCCGAAATCGGTGTAGCCGAAAGTGGCGAGAACTTCCTGTTCGGGAGCGCTAACTTCAACATTGGAGCTTTCGAGGTAGAGCTTCTTAAGCGTCCCGGTGGTGCCTTCTTCAATCTTCCGGCTGGTGAAAACAAGGGAGAGATCCCTCGTGTCCCAGAATTTCTGGAAGGCCTCGTGGCAATCCGCGGGAGAGAGTCTGGTGAGTCCTTTTTTAGCGAGCTCCAAACTGGTGTCGGGAGTCGTGAAAACACTCTTTTTCCCGATGGAGCCAACCAAGCCCATCGCAAGTCCTGCTGACTCGCGGGTCGGAGCCCGTTTGACCGCCTGCTCTGCGGCGTTGATGTAACGGGCCTTGGCTTCATCGACTTCGGTCTGGGTAAAGCCATGAAGGAGCGCACGCCGGAGTTCCTGCTCCATCACCGGAATTGCTGCTTTCCACTTGTTTTCTGCGGGGCTTACAGATAGGCCGCCTTGTTCGATTTGATTGAAGAGAACCGAACGATTAGCTCCACCACCAAGAATTGGCGACCCTTCTTCTTTGGAAAGAACATCGAAGCGACGGTTAAGAATACTGTGGGCAAGAGAGAGAGGGTAACGTGAAAGTCGCTCAGCCTCGGTGTCTATTTTTGGAGTGTAAGGGCGGATGTTGTAGAGGGTAAGATCGTCTGATGATATTTCCTTATCGGTGAACACTTCGGTCCGGAAACCATGACCGGAAGGTGGTCTATCGTTGGGAGGATTCTTCCCTGTTTTGTCGGGATTGGTCATCGAAATGAAGGTTTCACGCACTCGCTTTTCCATTTCCTCGGACTTGAAGTCCCCGACAACAACGAAGGTCATCCGGGATGGCGTGTAAAAGTCGTTATAAAATTCGGTGAAGCGTTCCCGCGGGGCACCCTTGATGACTTCTTCGGTGCCAATGGGAACACGTTGCATAAGCCGTGATCCCGGGAGGAGGTATTCGAATTGCTTCAGCATCATGCGATAGCCAACGGAGTCCCGTGAGGTCTTTTCCGAAATGATCACGCCGCGTTCTTTATCGATCTCGTCTTTCAGAAGAAGAGCGCCGTCTGCAAAGTCACGCATGACGGTAAAGGTGAGGTCCACGGTCTCCTTTTCGAGATTCGGAAGATCAAGCATGTAGACGGTTTCGTCAAAGGAAGTGTAAGCATTGGCGTGCGCACCGAAAGCAATACCGAGTCGCTGCATTTTGGGAATAAGCTCGTCGGGTGTGAAGTTCTTCGAGCCA
>Ga0115013_10001004_pt1 | contig 16640 bp, 17 predicted proteins | sample SouAtlMetagenome_2_FD_88686 | JGI IMG/M metagenome (GOLD analysis project Ga0115013, IMG submission 88686) | Marine eukaryotic phytoplankton communities from Atlantic Ocean - South Atlantic ANT15 Metagenome | ecosystem: Environmental > Aquatic > Marine > Oceanic | place: South Atlantic Ocean...
AGAACAGGTTGCTATGAAGTTCCAACTACCTGTTTGTTACTTCGGAAAATTAAGGAGGAAAGAAACCGAAACGAATTTGCACCAAACCTCTGGAAGCGTGTGTGTGTCCCAACGAAGTTTTTGCCTCATCTTCAAGCAATTTTTCTACGGTCCCGCGGCCTCTGATGAGAATCTCAAATTTAAATATTTTTTCTGAAAGGAAGGATTCCTTCAAAGCGAAATTCCGTTTTTGACAGCGCGACAGTACGATGCGTGGGCTGAAACAAAAATACCGTAATTTAAAAGCAACCAAAAAATTACAGAAGCATTACCATACAATGTTATTATGTTATCTGTCAGGTATCTGCAGGTATTGTGTTTATCTATCTCAGAAGCCCAAATATAAATGCGCTTTTCCCTTCTCCCTTCAGTTGTGCATGCGAATGGTCAGTGAAATTTATTCACGTAAGGTGTTTCGTCAAACTTTCAAATTAAATAAGAGTGTACAAGCCATATTCAAGATAAAAAAGATCCCAGATATGCTTGTAATATTGTTTGACCGACGCCATAGAATCTGGCTCGAGTTGTTTGTACCGAAAAAGCAACATTGAAGCTAATGCCAAGTGCCCGCCGATCATGGGGACCATACGAAAAACGTTTGACGCTCTGGAAAAAAACCCTGTGAGTATGGCATGAGCGTAGTTTGCAAGTAAACATACTGTTGCACCCTGAGCAATACGTTTTACACCCAGGCGAGTCGCAAGAGTGTCTATTTGGTAGGCCTGTAGTAAGCAGCAGTATAAACAGAATGAGTAAATAGAAAAAATAGTTGCATATACTATATACATCAGAAAACCTCCTTTCCAAGGAACTCCCACAGTTGACTTGTCACACGCACCTTATCTCCTTCCACATCCGGTAGGTCTTTCGTAACCGCAATGACGGTGGCAAAAGCCGTCATGAAACGAGCAATAAAAGCTACCTTGGGCGACCATGCAAACGGTGCTCCGATAGCATCCTTTACAGCGTAATAAACCCCAAAATTTAATAAAAAGCCCCGTACAGTTGCGATAGTCAAGCCAGCCAACAAAGGGTTCTTTTTCGTTCGAATTGGAGGAACGGAGTATATGCCACCCAAAAACAACCCAAAACAGTACAGTTGAAAAAGAAGGGGCGGGAAGAAGTTCTTCACAAGAATAGGACCGATTATGCCCGTCGACAAGACGGATATCCATGCCGCTTTCTTTGTCATTTCACCGCTGGCAACTGGCAAAAACGGTTTGTTCATTTCGTCGATCTCCTTGTCATAAATTTGGTTAATACCGACAATGAATACATTTCCAAAAAGAAGCGAAATCATTCCGATAAAGGCTCTTGGCAGCATCACACCCCACTGAGCGTTGCTGATAGCTCCTGGTGTATCGACCAAGGCCCGAATCGTTCCGGCAATGGAGGCTAAGATAGAGCCCCGAATTGTGTGCGGGCGGGAAAATTTGTACAAAGCTTTTAATTTAGCGGTGATCAAGCCCGAATCGACTGCCTCTTTAGCCTTTGAAATTGCCTCTGGGTCGAAGTCGCCTTCTACCGACATTTGTAAACATCCCTTGCTGTTTTTGCTATTCTGAATCTTGCTGTTTGTGATGATGGAATTTCTAGTTCTCAAAAACGACGGAGCGGCACTTCTTGACATAACCATACCCCCCGTTTGGGAAAAAGCATCTATTCCTGGGGCATGCGTCAGCAAAATGACCAAGATTGCTTGAACAGGCAAGAAAATCGAGAAGTTCATTGTATTAGATGGTTTGCTCGACTTTCGTGATATGATGTTGGTGATGTTCACTTTCAGAGATTCAATGCATTTCATCCACAACGTATATCCATTTGTACACCAGTTGTGGATATTGTGCTGTAAATATAGATTTCTTTCCAACAACGTGGGAGAATTTTGAGAGTTCACCACACAGCGAACACATCATCAGAGATTTTATGGGTAAAGAGTCAATTTGGGGGATTCTGCATCCATTGAGTCACGGGACTGCGTTCGCGAAGAACGTGAAAGCCATCAATTATTTTTCTCTGCAGGCATCAACCAAGAACAAGAATACAATTCTGAAGTCGACAAAAGCGCCACTGTCAAACAAAAAGATTTATGCATCAACCTAATGACATTAAAATCATTGAATATGATTCCGATTAGTGCTGAAAATGTTTCGAAGCTCTCATTTTTTCGATACTTCATGTTGATAGTGGCGGCGATCACTATTTTGGCAACTATTCCCTCCCACGCGTTATCTTTATCTTTCTCCTCCACGCCGAGAGGTTCGCATCGCCCACATCTTGCTCGGGTTTCTTATCGAGAGACGCTGAAATATTCACCATCGATATTTGCACTAGGAGTTTCCAAGCTTCGCGATGATGACTTGTCCACAGTCGATGACAACGACGAAGACGAAGACGACATCCAACTGCTTCGACAAACCAAAAAATCCGAGCTAGTCTCGTTATGCAAACAATTTCAAATATCTGAAAAGGGAACAAAGGAAGAGCTATTGATCCGTCTTCGAGAATACGCTGATAGACAGATAGAGAAAGAATACCAGCGTAGAGAGGATCGTAAGAAGCGGATTGAAGATGGGGGAAGTCAGAATGATCGTGAAAAGTACGAAATTACCAATCCTGATGACGAAAACGACGGGAATCCTAGTGATGATGACGATGATGTATTCATCTATTTCGAGACAAAAGAAACGATACCTAGCTTTCAAGATGATAGCAAAAAGGTAGATGGCAATCAGAACCCTCAGAAAAATGACTTTTTCGCGCAACAACAAAACCGACCCATTACCCCCGGCATGCTCACAGCACCACCACCTCCTCCCGGGATAGAGCCAAATGAAAATGGCGAACGAGTTGTGACTGTTTACTCGACTACCGATCAAAACGACCTAACAGGTGTCGCCGCAGCCCAACCAGGCCAGGCCGCTGAGAATGATCCAATGACAGGTCCCGTTATAACACCAAGTAACACTCCGTGGGATTTTGAAAACAAACAAAGTAGCTCGACCAGTATTCAAAAGTCTGAAGCTTCGTCGGCTGAATTGGAAGCTGCCAAGGAAGAGGTTACTGAACTTGTTCAATCTTTGTTGGCCATGACGGGAGCTCCTGGATTTATTAACAGTGACGATTATGAAGGTGATGACAACGAGGTATTATCTTCCGTTGGCATCTTCCGCCAAAGCGCTACTTCTTCTTCCTTTTCAGCTCCTCAAGGTTTCGTAGGGTTCAATCCGTCGAAGGTACCAACGCATATCCTAAACAAGGCATCAAAAAGTATCCGAATGGGGAGAGGGTCGGTCCTTTTAGATGTCACCCGTGAGTTTGAAATGCGTGCAGTAGGGTATGATGGAGCTTTTGGGGATGACGAAGAACGAGGTGGAGGTCATTATCGACAAGTTTCTCTTGTTCGATCGTTTTTAGAGGGTTTTCGTCGGGCTGAAGTTCGGCGATTAGCTCGTGAAACTACGACAATGCTATTGGATAAGTTGGTCCAAGATGGTATTGAAGGTTTAGATCAAACGCTATCAATTATGACTCGTGTCGGAGATGATGTAAACCAAGAAGCCGGTGAACTCAATGATTCACTTTTGGACTACCTCAATGATGCTATCCGTCAGCAAGAACGAAAGGTTGAACAGGGTCTTAATAGTGTAAAAGCTGTTGAAGAATTAGAAAGATCTGTAGGAGAAATGGATGAAGATCAGCTTGAGAAACTCTGGGTGGTTGGAGATGAAGACGGTAAGCGTGTAGAAACATTTGACCCCAAGGATCCCAAAAGCAAAATTGCTCTCCAGGATGAGTACGAAAAGGACCACAAAGAACAATCGTTACGACTCAAACGAGCTATGCTACCAAAAAGCGCCCAAGAGAGGCTTCTACTTTTACTAAAGCTTTTGAGAGAAAGGGTGAAAATCGAAGCTGCCTTTTCACACGATGAAAAGTCACAAAATCTTCGTGTTCTGGCTTATTGCCTAAACCTGAACTCCGATGAACTTAGAAGAGAACTCATTGTAAAAGAATTTGGAGGCTCACTTGATGTAAGTCCATCGTTAATTGGAGGATCTGTCAACTATTTTGGATACTACGGATTAAATTACAGTTTCCTTCACAAATCAACAACTCATTTCACACTTGTTTTCTTTCCATAACACACACAGCGACTTGATTCGTTTTCCGAGCTGGTGTCAAGCTCCATTGAATATGGAGAGAGTACAGCCCATCAAGTACAACCAAACAAGGTGATCACTCTAAATATCCCGCTGTTGGAACGAATCCTTTTTATAACGAAAGATGTAATTGAGCAACAAACATGGAAGGCTTCCGCTGGAAAGACTCAGTAGACGTGTCCGAAAAAGGTTCATCACTAATATTCCTATTTTCTAGTATTAACGTAGAAATTCACAATAATTCTAATACAACAATATGTCTTTACTGTGTCAACATGTTAGGCCGAAAGCAAATCGATGAGCAGGAAGCGCTATGTAGAAGCAGCAATTCTTTCACTTGTCAAGATATTTAGCTCAAGGATTCATAACTTTTCCATCTTTCATTGGAGTCTTGGTCTTCGAGGCCTGCTGGTCTGCGTCACCGACGGGTCGAGACAAAACCATCAAAAGAGTGCCTGTGTTGTATTTCATACCTCCCTTTACAGAGTCGTGAATTACATTCATCAAGTCAACCCAATGCTTTTCATCTTCTCGACTCATGCGGGCGTATCCCTTATTGGAAATGTAGTTGAAAGCCTTTCAATGACAATAAGAATTTAAAAACGTGGGCAAAAATAAGTAGACAGCAGGAAGAGGCGGTGTATCAAAAGCAAAAGACTGATTCCATCAGGACATGGCAAACATACCTCTTCGAAAAAATCGAAGTATACACGGTTTCCTTGTTCCTCTCGGACAAGGAAATCACCCTTTTCAAATCCAGCAGAGATAGTTGCAATATTCATGGCGATAGGCATTTGGGGTTCAATTATTTCGTAGTTCTTTGTAAAGAGCAAAATGATGTTTACCTTATGGACGTCGTTGCAATGCCGTTAAGAATCCGAACCTACTTTTTTCGTTTGTACTGGCTTTTGCTGCACGAACTCGTTCTTTTCAAAAAATCTTTTTGCACGCGTTCGCAGGCCGTCCCTTTTTGAAAATAATTCTTTCATCAAACATACGACATATTCGTCAATGATTAAGGAAGATAACTACGGCTTTTGGTTAGGGTTTGGGTTCACTTTGAAGCCACCACAGTTTCATAAAAAAAGGGCGGATCGAAACCGCCCCTCCACCATTCAAAAAAATATACTTGTAGACAGGTTTTCTTCGAAAACGAGCCGTCAACATGGGGAAGAACAAGCCGGGTAAAGGAGCCAGAAACAAGAGCAATAAACAATCCACGGGAAGGAGAGGTGGAAAAACTCAACACAGAAAAGGAGGCCACCAGCAGCATGCTCGCAAAGGGGCCATAGATGATGTATGCGAAGATGATGTTAAGCGTCGCAATGAAAGTATGATATGTAGGGAAATAGGCGGTGAGGCACCGCCTATTTTGAATAATCCATTGAAAGGCTTACGCTTACGCATGTGGGATTTCGCTCAATGTGATCCAAAAAGATGCACGGGTGCAAGACTTGCAAGGAAGAGAATTTTCCAACGGATGCCATTAAAACAATCCTTTCGTGGCATCGTATTAAGCCCCGAAGCAAAGGTCCCTGTGAGTCCAGCTGATATAGATATTCTCGAAAAATCAGGAATATCGCTAATCGATTGTTCATGGGCTCGTTTACAAGAAATACCGTTTCGACAAATGTCGTCGGGTCATCACCGACTTCTTCCGTTCATGGTAGCTGCAAACAGCGTCAACTACGGCCGACCGTTCAAATTAACTTGTGCCGAGGCGTGTGCTGCAACTCTTTATATTTGTGGCAAGGAAGATGCAGCAAGAGAAGTCATGAAAGAATTCTCGTATGGAGAGGAATTTTTCAAAATAAATCACACAGTACTCAGTATGTACGCAACTTGCGAAGACGCTGAGGAAGTCGTTTCGAAACAGAATGAATGGCTAGAATTGGAACAAGGCAATCATTCTGCGCTAGGAAGGGAGCAACTTCAAAAACACCAAAGTCTAGATGACGAAGATGGTGGCGAAGATTCTATGTGGAGAAGAGATCACGGATTACCTGGGGAACTTCCACCGAGCGACGATGAAGGTTATTACGATGGCTATAGCGATGAAGAACAAGGTGAAATAAAACTTGACAAATTTGGAAATTACATCATTGAAGATGAAGCACAAATTAGCCTAAATGATAGTGAGAATTTTAATGCAGAGGAAGAAGAGAAATCAAAATTTGACAGGTTCGGGAATTTCATAGCGGATGAACTAATAACTTAATGCACAATGAACCAAAGCTTCTTATGACGTTTGTGTTGAGTCATGATTTTTCGAGGATGTTGTGTTGTGGAATGTTGCGCAACAACTTTAAATTGCCACGCCGTTTTTGTGAGGTTGCACTGCTCGTCAAACCATACTCTGAGAGGGGAGGAGGGATCCCAATAGCACCACAAAAGCGCCCCCCACGCCCCCCCCCCCCCCGGCGTGCCGGGCCACCGCGAGCCCAGCGAGTGAGCGCCCTAGCCTCTGGCCCAGCGCTGTGGTGTGGGCACTTGATCTCTCCCAAGGATGCAGTGATTCATATGTGGCTGGGCCAATGGCTGGTGGGGTGCACCCAGAGAGGGGCATGCCATGCCTGCTCCCCCAGGCCTGCTTGGTGCTGGGTACATGGAGCCGCCACACAACATGGTCAATGGACATCATTCTCCATTGATTGTTTGCTCTGCAACCAAGCAGTGGATCAGGGCCCATTGGGATGCCAGGAAGCATTTCCTTGAGAAAAATTGGAGGTTTTGAAGGTGCGCATTTTTTGTCCAATAGACTTCTTCGATTGGGCATATTTTCTGTGTAGTCCTATTCTATTAATATTTTTAAGAGTCATAAGTTGCAACACAGACGCACGGATTACAAGGAAATCGAGCGTAGGAGGATATTCGGTCTCAGGTGAGTTCATTAATGTCCAGTAAATAGAGCACGCTTTCCTCCCAACTAATTTCCTTGGTAGGTTTTCTCTGTTGGTCGTATTATCACTCGCGCTGTAGGACGAAAGAGTAGACGAGAGAGTTAACTCTTTAGCTCTATCGTTTCGATTGACTCACCACATCCCAACAAATAAAGTCTCGCTTGATCTCCTTCTGGCTATTGAACCTCACAAGTCGAATACCATTATTTGGAAAAGTGTCAGCCTCGACTAGCAGACGTCACATCTCGTAGCAGAACGGTGGTATTGAACTGTTCAAGCGTCGTCGTTGAGAAGTGCTTACAAAAACAATCGCTTTGAAGCTAGCAACTTCAATACTTCGAGATCATGGATCCGGAATTTGCCAGGGTCATGGCCCGAAGGCGGAGTCTGACGGACGGAATCGAACCGGATCACGTCAGACTAACGGTGCCACTGAAGGAGCCAGATTCCCTCCTGCAACCAGATACCAGCAGGAATGGTATCGGAATCAATAGTCTCAAAAACGAGAAAGACAGTAACGGTTCTGACCATCTCAATTCCCGCAAAAAAGTTGGGTTTAAATATCGAAACGGAAAGTGTATGGATGCCGACTTACACATAAGTGTCGTTAATATACACAAGAATATCGATGATCAGGATAATGATCACAAAAATAATGACAACACCCGTTCTGAAAATGGACTTATAAATGGACTTATCAATAAGACGGAAGCAACTCGATTGAGTGACTTTGACTCTGATGAAGATACTTTCGCCGATGCTGAGTCTGATTGTGAGCCAAACCAATTTTTCCTTGATGAAATGCTTGAGGATGATGGCCACCCGGAACGGCTTAGCCTTTTAGATTACCGGAAAGAAAAATCGTCAAAGATTATAGTGGATTCATCAAGCCATTTATCAGTATCTGATGAACAAGATGACGAAAACGATTCTGTCCATGGTGACTCGAGCACAAGTAGTCATGACGAAATTGACAATGGAAGAAGTGGACGCAATAAAGTTAGTCGAAGCCTGAATGGAGATGCTGATTGTGAATCTACTACAGAGCGGTCGGAAGAAGACGAAGTAAGCAATTTACCAGCGATAAAAGATAAGGGAAAAGGCAGACGGATGGGACTAAATAGTTTTGGGACTTCACAAGCCGCAGGTCCTGGAAGACCATTGCTTCGGCAACCTAGTCAAAAGGCAGTATGGGGAAAATAAATATTTGAAAAGGAACTTTCGGATTCGATTGAATAATAGACGAGAACAACTGGAAAAAAATCGAGAAACCAGATCAGCAGATAGATGTTGAGTCGTTCTCAAATGTAATACGATAATCATCAAAGCGCCTTCTACAAAATTTACTCGTTGTGCACATTTTTGGTCATCGCTGTAGTGATTAATTTTTGCATGTAGGAGTTCTCTGCAAAAATTGTCATTTCATAACAGTTGATAGTCTCGCATCTATCAAAAATTTAGATAGTAGGCAATACGTGCCCCTGTGAAACTTTTTCTTTGACCTTTCACTGGCCAAAACTTCACATTCAAATTTTGCACAAAAAGTACTAACGTTGGAGCTATCTGTGGAAGCATATTGAAGATATTTATGTGCAAGAAGCATTGTACACTTCATCCAGCTACTTTTCTACACATTACATGGTATTGATTGATATCCTATGCTTTATCTAAGTCATTGATTACAGATTCTAGTTGAGCTTTGTCAGCACCCGAGAACTGTCCATACTTATTTTTTCCATTGAAAAACATGAATGTGGGAACGCTACTGATCTGATACTTCATTGCAGCATCTTGATTGTCGTCGATATCGATTTTTCCGAAGGCGACACCCTCAAACTTATCGGACAATTTCTCATAGACCGGTTTAATAGCCTTGCAAGGAGGGCACCTGGAAAAGTAAGAAAAGTATACGCAATACTGAGATTTACTTTTCAAAAAACTTCTGGATATAAACCATTGAATACCAACACCAAATTAACCTCAATTTTAAAAGGGACGTACCAAGTTGCTGTAAAGTATAAAACCGATTTTGGATTTGTTTCGGTAAATTTTTCGGTCGCTTCTAGATCTGAGATAGTTGTAACCGACATGCATCGAAAACCAATCGCGTTGAAGCGAGTAAGTCCCCGTAATGCTGTCACACCTTTTCCTATGGAAAATAACATTATTGAATAGTTTGTAGACGTATTGGTAGCAAAGGGAGGCAGTATGCAGAACGATAGGATGAGATATGAGAGATCGATAATACGAGCTTCCTAGCGTCGAAGTACCAAGAAGTGGATTTGTAATCGAATGAATCGATTGTAACATCACATCGAAATACCGAAAATTGATCAAGTTCTGCCTCTTTCATTTCAAATCTATGTGGAGGATGTCGAGTCAAATTCAATAAGATTGCCGAAACCAACGTAGTCGTTCACACTTCAGAGGACCTCGATGCAACTTCACAAATAGCACTCGTTGGGAGAAAAGAAGCGTGACTATTCTCCGCGAATCGCACTGATTACTATGGAATCGACAAGTGTGGATAAGCTGATAGAAGGATTGGTCAATGTGAAAGGTGGCGTGCAGCCTTCGCCGAACTCCCCAGAGAAATGCCCTGTATTTTGTTGCTTTTATGCCGAATTTGATATCGAGACCGGGCCAGTAGTGCGGTATCAAAGCCCAAAGAACTTTATGGAACAAGATATTAACATATCAACCACCGAGATTCACAGAATTCTCGCTAACACATTTGAAAGTTACAAAGACAACGAGAAAGTGCAACAACACGAGGAGAATGAAGCAACAGCAAGTCACACTTCCAATCAACCCATCAATCAAAAGTCGTCAAACAGTCATAATACAACGGAGGTGGTTCCCAACACAAATGCAACAGACTCAACAAAAGAACAGCGAGACGACAAAAAAATTGGGTTCAAAGTTTCCAATAATAAGGATGGAGAAAATCCTGCAGACGACGACATATGCTCTGTAAACATCAATATGCCCGATGGAGCTCAATCCTTTTTTGATTCTACCTCGCAGTATATAATTACTGGATCGGAACTTACGGGCAAAATTATTACTTTATCCACACACGACGTTCATGTTATGACTCGGCCAACACAGATAACAAACGATCGATACGAAAGGAACACTTTGCTTTTTTCCATTGGGATGGTACTGCGGAGAGCTGCCGATCCCCGTCCGTTTCGGCCTCTTATATCGAAACTTGCTATGACTCTGCAAAGCATGGAAATCGAGAGTGGAATATTATCTGATCCAACAAAGGTTGATTTAATTATACAACCGCTATTGGAACAAATTTTGATAACCATGAACAGTCCTAGATGGGAATGCAACCTACTACTCAATCGATCAACAGTACTTAACTTGAAGCTATTTCATCCTCCAAAGCCTCCAGCTCCACCTGTGCACGACTATCATGTTCCCGTATTGTTGGTAAGAGATTTCCAACTGGGCTATTACGAGTGGGACTTGGCCATTAATTGGGTGATTCTGCATATAGACGGTCTCCTCACTGCACGGCAGATATCTGCAAAAGCAGAAGTAGATTTAGAAATGGTATTAGCATGTTTGAGGGTACTCAGGCACCATAGTGTTATTTCTGTCGTTGATATGTTTCTCTATACGAACAGGTATGAGTGTACTGAACGGGCTGCTGCTATGTTAGCTGGCAAGGAAGATAAATTGTTACAAGAAGCTGTAGACTTTGCAGTCAAACGTAACCAAACGGCTCATGTTGTGCCACCATCAAGGTCATCTCCCCGCACAGTACCAACAAACGTTGGAATTGCAACAGGAAGTCCAAGATCAGGAAGTCCAAGATCAGGAAGTCCAAGATCTGGTAGTCCATATCATTCAGCGAACGCAAGCAAATTGCACAGGACTTCTTTATCGTCGTCTTACCCACCGAGAAGTGTGAACCTATTGGGAGGTGGAGATGGAAGTCAACGGAGTTCTAATTTTCGACATGCGATGATGGTCGCTAGTTCTCTTGAACGAGAACAAACGCATTTTATGGAAGGATCCAAAAGAAACTTAGCAGGCCAAAAAAAATTGAAAACAGCTCTTGTTGAGCTATACTGCGCTTGCAACCGAAACTTATCATTTGGTGATATTTGGGTAGCTCTTACCACCGAAGCACCGACCCCGACGGACGTACCTGATCAAAACAATAGGGAAGGGGATCATCGTACGGCCAACTTATCTTTTACTCATTCACGCTCGTCTAGAACTCGCAACGACTCGATCACCGACTATGATATGAGCGAAAAGGAGGCCTTAGCATTCACTCCAACAGAATCAGTGTATTTGGAATCATTGCTAAACCGAACCGGTGGGGCAGACAGAGGGAATGATAGATCGCTTTCTTCGTCATCAACACGATCACCTATGGAATGGAGAAAACTTTTTCTAGAATTCGATCATCGCAGATTCATCACTTTTGGTGTGATTCATGGACTCTTGATTCGTGTACATTCTTACCCTTTTTTCACAGGGCCATTTCCTGAAAGGAGACGAAACTTCTTTCATCATTCTAACACAAATCTAATACCACCCGAGTCGAAACGTCTCCATATCAAAAGAGAGACAATCGAAGAGAAAAATTTTCAATTAGCAAAATCTATAGCAGCAACGATGGATGGTACAAATTTGGATGACCAAATAGTTGGTGTGTTTAAGAAGCCTTTCAACACTCTTGTGGAGCTTGTAGAGAAATACAGTGGCAAAAAAGTTGCACACATATATGCCAGGGGAGACTAAATCAGATCAAATTATTAAATTTAAATTCAAGAGACAAGAAAGTCGTGTGACCGAAATACGAATGATTCTGCATGCATACTAGATTGAAATATGTTCTGTGCAATAGGAATCTAGAAAATTTCGTGAGGGTCAATTTCGGAACGACTTAAATCTGCACTATTTGCCCGCCCCTACATTCCAACCCATTGAGTATTCAAGCGACGAGAAGATATACTATTATGGTATTTGACATCTAGACTTTTGGCATCGAACGATCGGCCATCCTCTCGTGTAACATCAAAAAGTATTCCATTTTCTTGATATGCAATGTACATGTGCTTCCCATCGGGACTGAAAGACAAGCCTGTTGTCTCGTCTTCTAAATATGGACTTTCGAGAATAGTAAAAAATCTGCCAAATTCGTCTCTACTGCAAACCATGGAAATAGTAATGTGTAAGAAACCATTCGAATGCTATTTTTGAGGATATGTAGTTTTTGCAAACTTACGCATGGACACCAGCATCTACACCTCCCTCTTCAGTGAAGTAGAGCAAGCCACCTTTGTTCCCTAAAATACGCTGCATTTGATCAGGGCTTCCATCAAAGAGACCAGACACTGTAGACATATTATTGAATGTCATTTGGTCTAAGTCAAAAACAAACAGTTGTTGAATCTTTTTCGAAACGATGTACATTTTACCATCTTGAATGTCAATACCTTCGGATTGAGGATAGAAAGTTCTTGCGTTGTTCTTCGCGGCATTTAGATCATCTGTCCATTCAAATGTTCCGCCTGTTCGTTCGATGTTTGGGTTGACAAACAAGTAATCTACTACGCCTTCCTCTTGAAGCATTTTCCATTCATCAACTCCCCAGTGGGTAATGTTGGGTGTAAAGCGACGAGTGCATCCCTTATTATGATCCTCGGTCGCAAAAAAGCGCGGTTTATCTTTGTCTCGAATGTCGTAAGCAAAAGACTCCCATCGACCGCCAGCACGTCCTAGAGATATTCTTTCAGAAGGGCGTTCTCCTGAGGGATCTACCTGATATATCTGACCTGCGAAAATCATTGAAAAATCAGTCAATTGTTTCTAAAATTTGCAACGACCGAGGCTATTTATCTTGAGTACATACCTGTGAACTCAACTTCTTCACAGCTGACCCATGTATTCCATGGAGTTCGTCCACCACCACAATTCATGTGGGTGTTTTCGAGAACCATTCTGTAATTAAGAATGGAACCATTCCTATCAAAAGTAATCGCTCCTGCCCCACCTTCAGTCTCGTTCTTTGCTTCAGAGTTGCTTACATAAATCCAACCACCGTCATTCCACAATCGTGTGTCAGGAAAGGTTGCGCCAGCATCTGGGCGTATATGAAAGTCTAAATCCGACGATGATCCGTCGGCATATTTTATGGGTTTTCCAGTCTCGGCAATTACACGAGCTTCCAAACCTTCCGAGAGTAAAAGTTTGTTTTCCATGCGGGTTAAATTACCTGGAATGTAGGTAACGTTTTTCTCGGGAGTCGTACTGGTTTGAGAATTCGAGGGTGTAGAAGCAGGCAAATAGGAAGGTGATGTCGATATTTCAGCTTTGGTTGGTGATTCGGTCGGCTCGCTCGATTGTTTTGTTGGAGTGTCGGTTGGTAGATTAAAGGGCTCAATAGTGTCAGACGTTGACACATTTGCCGTGGGTGCAGCGGTGCGAGATATGTCTGTTTTGATCGATGGTTTACTTGAAGGATTCTTCAACGTTTGATCTTCCATAGTACTTCTTTCACCCATGACCCAACCCAGCCAATAGCCTAAACCAAGAACAGACAATCCCAAAACTAACGATAATATAATTATCCATCTGCGAATTCGTGTAATGATTAACTTGGAAGGCAACGCATGACTTTTATCATATGATGAATTAGAGACACGAGTCAATGAAGAATCAGTAGATTCTTGGCAATCAAAATTTTCCCCATCGCCAACCATCACAAGAATATAGTGTCACCTCACGAAGTTGCACGATGGAAAAAAGAACGTTGTGGAACCGACACTTCTCAACACACACAGCTATCGAATTCGGATCGATTGTACTCTATTGTGAACAAGCTTGTAATACTATGTAGAACAGGGTTGATCCACTTATTAGCTCGCAATGATTTCGTTAGAAGCCGCGTATCAAGAAGTTGCATCCGTTGTCCGACACCATAGTCTGTGGAAAATGGCCGATTTTTATTCTTGGCAGAAAATCCTTGGCGCGACGTGAATTTTGTGGTCCAGATGATAAATTTCTTCCAATTTTGGTCTCACAAATTGAGAGCAAGCAGAAATGATCGACACGAAAAACGCGTGGATGCAAAATTGACATGACGAATATAGTACTGTCATATCCCTAAAGGAAGCTCCCAAAACTACTAAAGCAAAATTGATAGTCGTAAGGTGCCATAGTGTTTATGTGATCCGGTTTAGTTTATTTCACCTCTCGAAAGCTGCCTCAAAATTTTTAAGAAATCATCTTTAGATTTACACTATAGTAGAAGCGTCGTTGGACTCTCCAAGTGAGATTTGAAAGCACTTAACCATGGAGCACCGGCTGCGCCGTCGACAACACGATGGTCTAAGCTAATAGTTGCGGTCATTACAACACTTTCCTTGTAAATTTCATCGCTATCGGGATCGTCGTTAGGAACAATTCGATTTTCCATTGCACCTAGCGCTAGGGCGCACGATTGAGGTTCTCGAATAATTGGGGCACAAGACTTGATTCCATACATACCAAGGTTCATAATTGTAAATGTACCCATCGAACCGAATTCAGAAGTAAGTTCTCCAGTTTCAACAGCCATCATCGCATTGTTTAGTTCTTCAGAAATGGCTGTCAAACCCTTTATTCCGCAGTCTCGAATCACTGGGGTGTATAATTGATCCCCTGTACCAACAACAACGTTCATATCAACAGAGTCGTACACTCTCACCGCACTGTCCATCCAACTAGCATTTACTGCTGGCACAGCCTTCATCGACTTAGCTGCAGCCTTGATGATAAACTCGTATACACCTAATCCTCCCTCTTCGGATTCAGATGATAATTCGTTCCGAAGTTTCAGTACAGAATCCATACAAATATCAACAGTTAAGTAATAATGCGGTACATTTCTTTTCGATTGTGCAAGACGATCGGCTACTTCCTTCGCAGATTCAGAAATAGGATAATCTGTAAATCCAGCACCAGGGACGGGAGCAGCGGTGGCCATTGCTTGCTGGGTAGGCGCAGATGTGGTCAAATCTTGCGTGGCAGCGGCGGCAGTGGGAACAAACTCTCGTACATCTGCAGCAATTATACGACCACCGGGTCCAGTGCCAGGGATGGTAGAAATATCGTATCCCATCTCCTTAGAGACCATGTGGGCAAGGGGAGATGCCACAACCTTACTTCCTACGTTCGACGTTGTAGGCGGTGACGGCGACGCAGCAGGAGTGGCTGGAGCTGGTGGTGCCGCGGGAGTAGCTTGAGGTGCTGGGGTTTCATCGACCGCCGGCGCCGGAGGTGCTGTTTCCGCCGCCGAGTCGACGACGTAGTCCTGAAAAGCAGAAGCATCTCCTTCTTCCTCGACAGTAATCATGATTGGTACACCTACATCGAGTTCTTCAGATCCAGCTTCGACCAAAATCTTAGCCACAACTCCATCGTCTTGTGCTTCAAAATCAACGGTAGCCTTGTCTGTTTCAACACTACAAATCACGTCACCTGGACCAAAACTATCACCTTCCCCCATATTCCAACTAGCAATTGTTCCCGTCTCCATCGTCTGCAATTTTCAATGAAGAATGCGAATCATTCGAAGTCAAATTAAATTTTGAAATATGATAAGCTGATCGGTTTCTGAAAAAATGACAAAAACCCTGCAACTTAAACGTTTAGCTCGACGAGAATTACGTACCGGCGAAAGTGCGGGTAGACCGACAACTTCGTGCGGAGGGTAGCTTGAAAACCATGCTCGGAATGCTGTTGAAGTAGCTACGGATGTTTGTTGAGAAAGGTGATTCGACAACGCAAATGTGGATTGCTGATCCAATCTGATCAGGCGTCGTCCAGCGCTGAGTGCTCCTCTCCTTAGCATCGTTATGCAATTATAGTCTTTTCAAACACCAAATGAGTCACAGAATCTATGAAGAAGAGAAGGGTATAATTACGAAACAATAACGGCGGGTGCAGCGGAAGCAACAGGGTCAAATAACAAAGAGTGCGGTTGCTTCAACGGAGGATAGTATTGTGAGGTAACCAGGGCGAAGGAAAATCGCCCACATCATCTGTCCTCTGCGTGTAAGCAGAATAACAGGAGCCAAGCAAACCATGGTATCATCATATCCAGTTAGCATACCCATCACAACATAGTGATCGGTCTGTCCTTCGTCCATCGTTGATCACCATTACGAACAACGTAATACGTTCGCGGTAAAAATTAGCTGTAGTGGTAGAATCTTTACATACGACGGTAGATCGCCAATTTCATACTCATAGCAAGAGAGCAAAAGATCGTTTTCCGTATCATCTATTACTCCTCTACCCAGTCACTGACAAAAAGAACAGTGACGTCTACACAACAGAGAAACATAAACGACCGATCGACCCCACAAAGTTCGAAAAATGATCATCCGACGATTCAATTCCCTATTGACTGTTTCACTGTATATTTTTTGCTTGTCGTCGCTACTAAGGACGACAGCATTCACTGGTCGAGAGACTAGGTCCGCGTCAAAAACTTTACTCCATAGCACCCCCGACAATGCTG
>Ga0115013_10001007_pt1 | contig 16621 bp, 11 predicted proteins | sample SouAtlMetagenome_2_FD_88686 | JGI IMG/M metagenome (GOLD analysis project Ga0115013, IMG submission 88686) | Marine eukaryotic phytoplankton communities from Atlantic Ocean - South Atlantic ANT15 Metagenome | ecosystem: Environmental > Aquatic > Marine > Oceanic | place: South Atlantic Ocean...
AGCTCTGGTCGTTGGTGGCATGATTTGTGAATCGAATTATTACAGCTATTTCCGAAACCCAAGTGTTTTTCAAGAAAAATAAGAATTTGATAATTTTTTCTTCATGGAGCTCGCTTGCCTGAAGGCGCGTGAAAATCCTGTTTTTTCCGCTCAACGTTTCACTCAAGTGCGATTCTCTAATACTCTATATAGAATAGTACTCGAGATCAACACCGAGACAAAAAAGTGACAAACTGTTGCAGAAATAGATTGTAGAAAGAACTGAGATGAGTAATTGCACAACATCGAGATTCCTTAATTCGCAGCATGGCATTATCTGAAGACTTGAGACAATTGTAGTGACTATTATAGATAAAATTTCTTTAAAAAAAATTGCATTCTATTATCCCACTATCGGCTTAAAGTCTTTAACAGATAAGAGATGAGCTCCTCTTGTCGGTCGGGTCACAAAATATGGACAATCTATACCTGTTTTTTCTTTGTATTCAGATTTTATGTGAGCCATTAGTTCCTCCGCACTGTCTTCGGCGACCAATGTGACTGTGCACCCTCCAAAGCCGCCTCCAGTTAGGCGAGAACCGTAGACGCCCGGAAAATTTTGGGCGATATCAACAAGAATATCCACCTCTTTGCAACTCACTTCGTAGTTATCTCTCATGCTAGCATGGCTATCGTTCATCAATTCGCCAACCCTCTTCCAGTCGCCTTGTTCCAATTCTTCTTTCGCCTGAATTGTTCGGTCATTTTCGGTAATAACGTGTGTCGCTCGATTGTATTCGACTTCGGTCATATATTCTTTGGCGTTTTCCACATCTTCCATTGTGGCATCTCGTAACGTCACAATATCGGGATTTACCTTTTTGAGAGCATCTGTAGCCGATTTGCACTGTGCCACTCGAATTGGATATTCTCCACCTCCAATGCTGTGTTTGATGTTAGAATTTGCCACCACTATCACCGGCATCGGATCCTCCAACATGAGTGACTCCTTTGCCATTTCTGTCACTTTAAACTCCAATGCACGACAGTCGATCAACATCAAACTACCGTTAGTTGCGGCACTGCTGATTGCTTGATCCATGATACCACAAGGAGAGTTGCACCATTCGTTTTCCGCTTTTTGGCAACGTAGAGCCCTGACCTTTGGTGGGAAAAAATCTTCCTGCTTTCTGTCCGAAGCGAATGCGTATTCTCCCAGCACTGTCTCCACGAACCGACCTACAGCGACCTCTAAAGAAGCACTACTGGATAGACCGGATCCCTGAGGAACGTCGCTAGTGATACAGAATTTCAAACCTATCTCAGAACCCTTCGGGAGATCTTGAAGGTATTGGAAGACCGTTCCTACAACATAACTTGTCCAGTCTGGCGTTTCAGACGGAGTAGACGATTCCGTAATCTCAAAGGTTTTTAAAGAATCTGGAAACAATGCACTTGCAAAGCTTATTTTCGCCTTAGATTCGCCATTTCCATCAGCACTGACCTTTACACTCCCTTGTCCGTATACAACGGTTGAATAATCGATGGCAAACGGGAGCACAAAACCGCCGGTGTAATCCGTGTGTTCTCCAATAAGATTAACTCGGCCAGGTGCGACGGCAATTGCGGTAGTGACGGGGATGACCTCCTCTTCCGTGGATCTAGTTTCATCAAAATATTTTCCAAACAGCTCCTTGGCTGTTTGGGCTTTCGATTCCATTGTAGTGATTGGTGTACTTCTATTATCACCTCCGTTAGATAGTAATAATTTATTCGCCCTCGTCGTCGACTTCGTAGCGCCTTTCACTGAAACACCGATATCTTTGTTGTAAAAACCGTGTGCGAAAAAATTGTTCGTAGTTGTTACGAGTTGAAGCAAAATCAGCGCCGATCCAAACAGAAAGCGGAAAAGATGCATTCGATGATTAATGACCTTAGTGATGGCTGGAAGGTTTCCAAGAACGGCAAGAAACGGTGAGGCGAGGACACAAGTAGTCTTCAGCCGACAGGTTTGGATGTTGCGGCACTTTCTGACTCCTCAGTGACCAAATGCAATCCAAAATGGATTTATAGGCAGGTTTAGGGCGATTAGAGATAGGGTTTAGGCTTTAAAAACTAATTGTTGATGTTGGGTGAGCTCGCGCATGGAGAACTGTTCTGAACAGACGGCAAAGAAGATGTCCATCAACTGCTGCAAACTCTGCTGCTGTGGATGTGCTTTTTTTCGACTGCCCTTCTGGATTTGGGCCAATCACCTTCCCCATCTTGCCCTCACGATACAAGTAGCGCAACCCTCTTTGTAGTCTCATTCCAGCACCAATTGAAATTACATCGCCTTCTCGACTCTGATTCTTGCTTGTACAGCAACTATCAGTGCCTCAATTGGGAGCAAAGAAGAATACGCTTTACCCTGGAGATCAGAGAAATTCAAAATCAAGGCAATAGAAGTATTCCATGATCTTACCAATCGAAATTTTGAAACTATACGCAAACCGGAAAAGAAGACGACTTTCTCATCGGTTGTAAATTCAAAGAAGCGTGATTCGAATAAGTTTCTATCTTATTTCCGACTTCGAAATACGGATCTAGGAGAGTTGACCCCAAGGAGTAGATTTCCGTAAACGAATAAAGGACTGGTTTTGTGCGGTTAACAGTCAGCAAATCCGGATAGTATGGCATCGTGTGTGGCGTGTACAGCGACGCGTTCCGCCCTTTTGTCGTCGTCGTGTCGAGCTCTTCATGGCAGAACCATAACTTCAACTACGGTATCGACCTCGTCTACGACAGGCTCTTCCTTTCAGACATCAGCTGCAAAGAGGGTCAAAGGACCACTGCGGCAATCGCCATCGACCTCCTCTTCTCCGTCCTCTCCATCACCATGTCGTGCTTTGTCTACTGCAGCCGCCAATATTCATCTTCAACCTACCCCTGCGTTCATGCTGCCTTCCACGACAACGGTAACCAGCTCTGCTATTACGAAGAGCAACCAAAAGAATACCAGGAATTCGGTTAAAAGTATCGATAACATTTTAATAGCATCGACAGCAGCGCTTTTAGCGGCATCTTCCTTCAATTTCGTATCGGCTTCCGCGACACCATCACCATTGAGTACAGCTGCAAACACCACTGCTTCCGTTTCGAAAGCGACAGGGTCAGGAGGAGGTGGAAGTGGCAGTGGAGGAGGAGGGCCCTCAATGGATGTAAGCGTTGCCCCGGCGGCAGCGGCCATATCATCTGCAAAAGAGGATGTGCAGAGATACGAAGATGCTATCGCAAATGATCCCTACCAGGTAGGTTTATGACTTCATACAGATGGATTTCTGGTTCTGATACAGCACTGCGATTACATATTTTTCTTTACCCAACACTTGAATATTCTGGTTTGTTTTCTAAAATTATTTTTTCGGACTACTTCTGTTGATTCACAGGTATCAAAGAGCGCCGAGCAAGGCGTTCGATGGACTATGGAAGATACATATACCGTTGCTAACGGTGGGCATTTTGCCGCCGTCTTTGATGGGCACGGTGGAAGTGGTGTGAGTGGAATGCTTCGAGATCATGTCCATAGGCTTTACTCCAAGGCGTTATACCAACGCCACGGGGAAGAGACTCAACGATCGGCTCTCGATGAAATGCAAGTCGATGATGACGAGAACAAAAGTGTTAATAAGAAATCCACAAGTTCTATTCCGTCAATCAATAGCCACATAGCCTCAATTCGGGGTGCTCTGAAACGTATCGAACGAGAATCTATGCGACACGATCACTTTGAATACCAAGGTAGTACGGCAGTTGTAGTCCTTGTTCACGTCGGTGAACATGGAAAAAGAACAATAGTCTCAGCGAATATTGGTGATAGTCGAGCCATATTGTGTAGAGGTCGAAAAGCAATTAACCTTACTAGAGATCATAAACCAAGTGACGAACGAGAAAAAGCGCGAATTCGATCTATGGGAGAAGACGTCCAATGGGATCCGTATGGAGAAATATATCGAGTAAAGGATCTTTCGTTGTCAAGAGCTATAGGTGACCGATTCGCAAAACCTGTTGTCTCAAGCGAAGCGGAAATAGACTGCCTTCCGGTAAATGAGGAAGAAGATGAGTTTTTTGTAAGTTGTTTGATTTTCTTTCCTCGTACTTGAGAATTATTGTCTATTTGCCTCGTGTACAAATCTATTGAACCATGCTAAATTATTTTCTTGTTTTATAAATTGAAAATAGTTGCTGGCGTCGGATGGCCTTTGGGATGTAATGACGAGTCAAGAAGTCGTAGATTTTGTGCACGAGATGCTGGAATGCCCTACACAGAGTGTGAAAACAAAGAAAGGAAAAATAGTTCTGACGCCAGAGTTTCGAAAAAGGAAAATGGCAAGATTTGTTGCACATGAGGCACTGGAGAGAGGATCTGCTGACAACGTTTGCGTCATTTTGGTTTGGCTAAAGAAGGAAAAGAAATAATAATTTAACACTTTGCGATTGCGTCTCCATTGGGAAGAGTTTAAAATAAATTGAGATCCATGAGATTGAATTTCCCAGGATTCCAGAGAAATCTTAAAATGATATCTTAAAATGATACTAAATACAATCATTACTACGTTTCTTGGGATTTGGAGAGTCTGCCAAAATACTGCCAAACGGCAAAGCAACCGGGTCTTGCTTTCGTTTACGCCTTTTAGGGGAGCGTTCGCCATCGTTATCATGATTCCGTGCTCGAACTTCAGAATTATTGTGGTCGTCGTATTTTCTATCTCTTGATTTGCCTCTAGCCATTGGAGGGATTGTTCTTTTTCGGGGTGATGTAAGACTGGAAACATGTCGTTTATTCTGTTTTTCTATTTGCCGACGATTCGGAGCTAAACTTTCGTTGGATCTATTTCTCAGTGCTACTCGACGGCTCGAGGACGAATCTTCATTCGATTTCTTTTTTGGGACTTGAGCTTTGACTGTTCTCAACCGCATGAGTTTTGTCCTCATGTCGACCCAATTTTCCATTTGATCTGCTTCTTCCTTCAAAAGTTCCCTTACATCATCACTCAATAGTGAGTTGTCGAATCTAGTTTTCTCCTTCCTTTCCCATGACCTTAGCAAGTTGACAATCTGTTTTAGGTTCGCCAAGAATTTGCTTTGCATTTGCTTTCTAAAGCGTTCTTCTTTCAAAAGAGTTGTTCCTCCAATCTTCTTAGAGAGTAATCTCTGTTTGTTGCATTTCAATTCCTCAAAGTCTAATAATTTAGCATTCATAATACGTATCTCCGAGTCAAGTGATAATATTTGGCTTTTTAAATCCTGCTTAGATCGTAGTCTCTCGACTTCCTTGTTGACACCCTCGAGCTTCTTCAGTCGTGTTTTTAACATACGATATGAATCTGATGCACTTTTTACTGCGCCAACCATCCACTCTTCAGACGAACAAGTAGGCCCAGAAAATTTCTCTGAAAATGGATTTTCATCGTCTAGTTCTAAGCTTGATTTTGATTTTCCTATTATTCCCCAGAAATCTCTTCGTTCTTTTTGCGAAACCTTCAACGCTTCCCACACAACCGTCAACGCTTCGATTTCGGTTTGTGTCAATGCCTCTATACCATCAATCAAAGATTCCAATTCGGAGATACATGAAAGAATCAAGTCTTTCGATAGGGGTGGCATTCGAAAAAGAGCGTCATGAAATCCGGCATATGCTTCACTTGCGTCGATTTCTCTACCTACTATGTTGAGAAGTGTCTTTTGAGAATGCTCAATCACTGACTTTAGGGCTGTCGAAAGGAATCTTCTTGAATTTGCCGAGTTTGATATGGCTTTACACATCAACTCGAGATGTTGTGAAAGCTTCAAGGATGAGGAGGAAAGATATTTTGAATTCGCTAGACCGCTGAGGATACCCTCTACTGATTTAAGATCCCACCAATCAGGTTCGTTGGAATCGTTTCCACGGATCCAGTTTCGAATAAGGTCAAGGGATTGATTTTCGTTTAAATGCATTTCTCCCATGAGGATTGCAATTTTTTGCTGTAGCTCTCTGCTTTTCAACAGAGTTTCTGATTTGACAACTCTTAACTCGGAGATGTGGCCTTCACATCGGGTAAGAAATTCTGTTTCAAGAGAGTTAGCTGGTAAAATTTCATGAGCATCGTCTATCTCATCTTCTGTATCCAAGCATTTTTTGTTCACTTCCTCTCTACTACTGTGTTGAAGCAACAACTTCAAATCTTGGTGAAGGTTTGACGTAGATAATTCTAGTATCTCGGACAAATTCGTCACTCCTTCTACTATTTTTTGCCTTCTTGCCGCAGCAAATCGGTATGGTACTTCAAGACCGGTTAGTTGCTCCCTTAGTTCTTTTAAAGTTTGAGTTAAAGGAATCTCAGTGGAAATTTTGTGATTTTCTTCGGTAGAGTGTCCTAAGGCTGCCTTTGTCTTGCATAACCGATGAGAGAGGCCATCTATCTCGGCCTCTATCGAACACTTCTTTTCAGCAGCAGCATCAAGTAAGGCAACGCATGTGTTTTCCAAACAAAATTCAATTCTTTTTTGTGCATCTTCACGAAGTGAACCATCGATCCCGACTTCTTCCCATATCTGCTGTAACTTTACCATTGTAGTACTGACTTTTTCATCACCCTCTTCTTTTTTCAATAAAGCCTTTACTACGGCGAGATTTTCCTTCGAGACTTGCACCTCTACTTGACTAGCACTCAGTAAACTTTGTAATCGACGAGCCTGTCCTTTTGAATCTTCAAGATTTGAGTAAGCATCTGATAAATTGTCTTCTAATTTTTCTCTCTCGTTTGTCAATTGCTTAATAGTAAGAAAGTGATCATTTCCTGCTTCATCAAGCACAATTCTACCTGCGATATCTTGTGAAAGTGTCTTCAATTTGAAGTTCAAAGAATCTACTTCGGACTCAGCCCCTAGCAAAGCAGCATCTTTTCGTCCGAGTAATTCAGTAATATTTCGACGATCAGTCTATGAAAAATTGGAAGTCAAATGTGAGAAAAGAAAGATATACCGCCAATATATATTCTCAAATACGACGCAACCTACCTCCGCTTCAACCAATTTTGAAAAAGTTTCGTAAATTATAGACCTCAACGTAGAAGATGTCATTCCACTCAAGAGCTTTTCAACAGCATGCTCGGCATCTTCCTCTGATGAATTCTCTTGATTAGGCATCTGAGCAGAAATCTCTTGCAATTCGGAATCAAGAATCTCAAGCTTGAATTCCAAATCAACAATATTTTCTTCTAGATCTTTAACCACAGCCAATTGTTCTACTGATTCATCATTTTCACCATGTAGCAGTTCTCGTGCCTGCTTCAGCGCTTTCACTTCGGATACAACCTCACGCATTGTTTCGCTGTAAGTCGCTACAAGTTCCTCATACTTCTTCTTCAAACGAATTTGTTTCACTTTGTCGAACACCATCCTATCAAAAATGTATTTAGTTGAATTCCTATCTTCATTAGATAGATCTTTCAAAATGCTCTTCGACTTCGTCGCATTTTGACCTCCACTTCGTATTGATCGCTGTATGCTGGATGTTTTATGGATAGAGAGATCGGTTTGTCTTATTGAAAGAAGCTTTATTAAATGCTTTTCTGTACTTTTAAGCTTTTCTGAAAGCTTCGTACAATACATTGTTCGTTTGTTATAATTCTTTTTCTGGATATTCAGTTCGCTCTCCAGTTTTGTCATTCTTTTGTCGGTATTTTTCGCTTTCCGTTTTAGAGCCAATAATTCTTTTGTTTTCGCTTCTGTCATTTTCTTATATCGAGCAGCATCGTCCTTTTGCTTCTTGAGCAACGATATCTTTGCATGCTTTAGCTCATTCACTTTCCGTTCTAAAACTTTGCACTTCCGAGCTTGATCCTCTGCATGTCTCTGCTTTTGTCGATGATTAAGTGTCTCTCGCCGTGCACGAGAAAGATTAAATTCGACCTTTTCAAGTTTCTTTTTAATGGATGCAGAGCATCCATTTGTAGGATCTGTCTTTGCTCTTTCTAATTGCTTCGCTAGGCTCAATTTTTCATTCTCAAGCTGTTGAAGCTCTTCCATTAATCTTTCATATTTGCCTTTCAATCCATGATAAACTTTCAAGCTCTCTCGTAGCTGCAGTAGCATTGTTTCTTGTTTCTCTAATTCCCCATCCATCTCCTTCAATTTAATATCGCCTTGCTCTCTCCATTTCACGTATTCACTGTCGTGCTGCTGGAGTTCAAGTAAATGGTCGAGAATTGCCATTTCTTCATCAGGATTAATGTCTTCAAGAATAGAATGATCTAGCTTTTCTTGATCTGTGAGTCTTCTTGTAGCATGATCTGTATCCCCTGCATGAGGCTTTGGAGTGATTTCAAAAGAAGGAGCTGGTGAAGATTGTAACATCTCGTTAGGATTCATAACCGCACCAGCAACTTCGTATATCTGCTGAATATAGGCTTCAACGTCGTTTCGCTGAAGGAGAGATTCGTCAATCTGACCAATTTCTTTTTGCTGCTTTGTTTTCCCACCGATTTGAAAGCGAGCTTTAACCAGCTCGAATTGTAAAATGCGATTTAAATTTTTCAGCCGTTCAAGCTCAGCGGAAGCACCATCGATGTTTTTTGTTGGTGCGTTGCGAATATTTCGAGCACGATTGGCGTAATTCAACGTAGATAGAGTTTCGCTAGCATTTGTATCGGAAGGAGATACACACGCCAAAAATAGAGTCTGGCTATTTCCACCTAGCGCATCTTGGAGAAGACGAGTTAGCTTTGACTGCCGATATGGTACATGAACCTTTTTCTCTTTTTTCAAATTATCGTCATCGGCAAGAGCGTTGATTACATTTCCAAGCGCCAAAAGCCCCTCGTTGATTTTGATACCCTCTCGCGCACGTTCACCTTCTGCCCCGGTCTTCTTCATTCGCTCGCTTCCTGCCAAATCAACAAAGGTGAACTGCGAAACGGTTGTTACAACAGTACTATCACTATCATTGCGCCTTGTCTTTTGCGACAGGTGTACAGTAAAGACTGCATGTGATCGACTTGAAGTATGATTCATTAGAGTTGCTGCGGTAGTTCTGTTCATAGTTCCCTCGTGAAGAACCTCTAATGCTTCTGCTGTGTTCGAAATAGAGCGATTTTTCAATCCCACGACAACTATTCCTCCCTTGGAATCTTCTCTCAAAGGTAAGGAACGTCGATTGGTATCCAACAGATCATAGACATCCTCTCCATAAACTTCCAAAAAGGATGCTTTGAGGCTATATTCTAGAAGGACTTGGCTACCTTCTATCCCTTTATCCGAGGCTGACTTTTTTTGCTGCATTTTTAGGAAAAAGTCGGTTATGAATCTCGGTATTAGTCCTGCCTGTGATGAAGCCTCTGGTTCAACGTGAGCTTCACTTCCCATTGTAAAAGTTTTTCCAGAACCAGTTTGCCCATATGCCATTATCTTCGAAAAATTAAATATATGAGTTTTTGCCACAAGAGAATAACGATATGATTACGAGTGCAGATTGTCTATTCTTTTGATCTAAACTTACCGTGGCGTTATACCCATCAGCAAAGCTCGATAGCAACGGCGTGGATACACTCTCGTACAATTCAGTTTGGTCAAAGTTTGAATCGAAGACAGCGTCGTACGTGAACGTCCTCCGGCCCATACGAATTGTAGGAGAGTCGGCAGTAAGGCTGCAGTGACCCCCCTGTGCGATCTCTTGTGATGCCAGCGGACGAACTCGAACACCAACTCGTACCCGGGACCCACTTCTGTTATCTTTTGTTGCTGTCATTATAATTATAAAATGTAAATGTACAAAATTATCGCCGTATCTATGGCCGTTGGATCTCGGTGTAATTATACAGGATCCAGTGGTTGATTACTACTCTGGATGGTGACAAATTTGGGTGGATGCAATGGAAGAAGCGTTCATACACGGGAGGGTTTTTTCTTTCAAACAAAACAATTTGAAAATGTGCCGGTGAAGTGGCCGGCGCGGCGGATCAAAAAAATTAACGTACACACTTCGTATCAAACAAAAGCGCACGAAAGAACAAAACGAAAAGTAAAGAAAACAGAAACGATGGTGAAATACAACCCCGAACCATTCAGCTTGAAATCATAGAACGAGAGCGTTCATTCACAAAAATGATGAACCACGAGAGGATGAATCCTCCAAACTATTATTCTTCGTCGTCGCGGTTTCTCGATGATACTATCAGCAACAAACAAAGCGATATCGAAAGGGAAACGGACGATCTGATTCAACTCTTTTCCAAAACGATTCGATCTCTTGCGGCAGATGCTTGTACCATTCGACAAATCACAGACATGGCCGATTTACTTCTCGTGAGAGAGCAAAGAACGAACGAATCAGAAGATTCGGACAATAGTTCCAACAACAACTCGATGAGTATTCCATCCAAGCTGATACAACTCGATAAACTGGTAGCCACCGCGGAACACAAGGTAGTAGTCTTGCGACAAATCCTGGCCCAAGAAAAATCGGCCTTGACAAAATTCGAAACCAATCTGAAACAAGAAGCCAACGACCAAAAGGAGTTTATTCAAGCATTGAACCAACTCGTGCAACAATTCCGAGAGAAGAAGAACAACAACGATGACGAAGAAGCTTCCACCATTGTTTCCGATACGAGCAGCTCCAGAGCATCCTCCTTTTCGAGTAGTCGTCGTCGCAGCGAATCTTCGATGAGTACCTTGAGCGAAAGCACTCGCATCCGAGGAAGACGAAGCAGCATCAGCAGCACTACTAGTAGCCTCGTCTTGCGACCACGATCTTCCAACGGGATTCTTTCCCAGCCCCCCGAACGATCCTTGGAGCATCGATCTTCGAGTGTTCAAACGAAAAAGAAACGTCATCTTGTTAGCTTTCGAGACGAGAACGAGATTCGTTACACCACGACGACTAGTACTACCATTCCGAACAATGATGACCAAACCAGTACGTACTCTTGCTTTAGCGAAAGCAACGAATGCATGTCGCCCCAACAGTCTACGGACAACACACACAGTAAACCCCGCTTTGTGCCCGTCACGGAAGACGAACTCCAACAACATACTAGGTTTGGCCCACACATGTGTCGATACGATATTAACGAAGCTCTCGATGAGATACAGTCGGTTGTCTGGAAACATCCAGACCTCGGAGTAGCAGCAAGCCAAATAAGAACTCTCCAACTCAATCGTTCCTGGTCCTTTGACGACGACGACTATAACAACAGTTCCATGGTTCAAGACCAATTTCCTACCGTCACCGAACAAGAGCTCCGTGAAAATTGTGCCTTTTTTCGACACGGAGAATCCACGGCCCGTTCCACCTTGCAGCTTTTGTGTTCTCTCAAACGCTTGAAGCAACTTCCCGGCCGTACGCACCAAACAAATCCAGCGCACCGAACGCCAGCTCGTGGCAGAAACAGCAAGAACAAAATCCTGGGGAGCGGGGATGTCACCTACGTTTGTCTTTTTGGAAACGGCACCAAGGCCATGAAATAAATTGCGTGCCTTTTTTATCAAACGACTCTTACGTATAGTATTAGTCGAACTTTGAAGGAGGACAAAGTGTATCTCATTTGCATTTCAACATTCGCAAATGAGAAGCAGGTCCGGTAGTATATCCATGGAAACCAACAATGATGATAGTTCTTGTTCTACAGATTTATGGACCAACAAAACGAATCATTTCTTCCCTTTACTAGATGCAACGGACTAAGCTCTTGAGTTCCTGAGTGATTACTTTCATTGTTTAATTTTAAACTTCCATTTTGTATCAGTAGACTACTTATTCCGTCACAAGTTGCAGATTGGATGAATTGCAAATTTGTCACAGGTTCTGTGAAGTGCAAATTCGTTAAAAATACTGGGGTAAACCATTTTACACGACCATTTTCTTCGACGTCCATGATCAACATATTTTGTCACGACCTCGAATTTTTGATGTTCAGTACTTTTTATCGGTTGATCAGATAATCAAGAAAATGATTCAGCGAATAAGCATTTCATCTATGCTTCAGAGAAAGCTTCTTATAGCAAACGAAACGAGGGGACTCTCTATGTTTTCGTTAACTAGTTTCATTCCATTGTTTCTTTTGCACGGGTATCAAGCTAAAGGATGGCAAAGAGGCACCTCCCGAAGGAAATCCACCACGATCAGCTGGTACAATATTCGGATCTAATCCTTGCCATGCTTGCACCGTGTCGTATACAGACTTTTCCATTGCCAATGTCACAAACGGCAGTGCAAATAATCCATAAACGCCAACGGGCGACTTCACAACGCGTTCGACGACACGAGAAGTGACACCCCTTCCATGAGCGTATAGAAAGGCCGAAAATGGAACCATCGCTGCTGCGGCGCTATACATCCAGGCATAGTTATCGCGTTGATCCATCTCAAACATCGTTGCCGGGCGGCGACTATTGATCTCGCCCGTCGCGCTTGTACCATCCATAGAAGCACTCATATTTCATTCAACAGCAAACGAAATATACAGAAATTTGTTGATGATATCGGTCAGTCTATGAAATGAATCGGGCTCAGTCTATTGTTCCACTACAAAGGCTACTTTTGTCGTTGGTATTTGGTTCCTTCAGCTTGCATGCTTTGGTCAATTTCTCACTCGCACGAATTCCATGAACTACGAGTATTTTCAAATTTTACGTGTGACCACGTTGTGGCCGTTTTTTTTCAATTTAGCACTCAAATTGACACTACTTCAGTCCCCACAAATGTGAGTCTACGGCGACAGCGACAGATGGCCAATGAAAAAATTATTCTCAGCAAAAGTATGGCACGTTCTCGTTCTCGTCGTCATTTATGATGATTCACTGATTATTCTTTATTCGCGCTATTTTCTAGGTGATCAGTATCTTCCTTTTTAGGCTACAGAGGAGACAAAAACCAGTTTGCCGACAACCATACTTCAATAACAGCTACCTCTATCCACTTCATAAATTTGACGAAGCAAAGCTTGAGAAAACAGGAACGTCCATCATGAACTTGAGATACATAGTGTCCAGGTCGCCGTCATCTCTGCGAGAAATGAAACGCCGGTTGCTTGTTCGCCCATCAATCGCTCTGAGTGCAGAAAAAGTGGCTGTTCCCAATGGACAATGCAACTTGAACATCCGAGGTGGCGTTCGCTCGTTCCATTCTGGATCCGCGTGCCTTTCCTCTGCCGACGCCTTGGATATGACCGATACTTTTGCTCGTCGCCATTGTAAGTCTTGTCTTGTTTCACCTAATGTCAATTATGCGTGTCAACTTTTTTTTTCTCACGTCATTCTCTGCTCTTCTGGTGTTTGTGATGTTGTCCTTGGTACAGTGGGCCCAAGGCTGGAGGAATCAACCTCAATGCTACAAACTATTGGCTTCGACACTTTCGACGAACTTGTGCAATCAACTGTTCCAGCCGACATTATGGCCAATAAACCGTTGTCCTTAGAGGATCCAATGACTGAATCGGAAGCTCTTGCGAAAATCAGATTGTTTGCGGATCGCAACAAAGTTATGAAATCTTATATAGGGCAAGGTTACTACGATACACAGGTCCCGACTGTGATTTTAAGAAACATTCTCGAAAACCCTGGTTGGTACACTGCGTACACTCCCTATCAAGCAGAAATATCTCAGGGACGTCTTGAAATGCTTCTTAACTTTCAAACACTCGTGGTTGACTTGACGGGATTACCCATGGCCGTTGCCTCATTATTAGATGAGTCCAGTGCTGCGGCCGAAGCGATGCAAATGTGTTACGCTCTGAAGGGAGGAAATGGGAAAAACAAAAAAGATAAGTTTTTCGTATCCGATGATGTTCATCCACAGACGATTGGATTGATCGAAACCCGAGCGTCAGCAATTGGGATCAAAGTAGTACGGGGAGCTCACTCAGATGTCGATTTCTCTGGAAACGATTTTTGCGGAGCTCTTCTGCAATATCCGAATACATATGGAGCCCTTGAATCTGACGGAGAATCTTACGAGAGTTTTACAGCCCGAGCTCATGAAGCAAATGCCATGGTTATTGCTGCTACCGATCTTTTGGCATTGACGAAACTAGCTCCTCCCTCTTCATGGGGAGCGGATATTGCTGTTGGATCAGCGCAACGCTTCGGTGTTCCAATGGGTTTCGGTGGCCCGCATGCTGGATTCTTGTCGACATCCGACAAATACTCACGTAAAATGCCAGGTCGAATCATTGGTGTTACGGTTGACTCATCTGGGAAACCCTGTTTGCGCATGGCGATGCAAACGCGAGAACAACACATTCGACGTGACAAGGCAACATCCAATATTTGTACTGCTCAAGCATTATTGGCCAATATGGCTGCTGCCTACGCTATCTACCATGGACCAGAGGGCTTGGCAGAGATCGGAGGCCGTGTTCATGCTTTGGCACGGGTTGCTGCGAGGGAATTAAGAGCGGCCGGGTTTGAGCTGGCTCGAAACGAATCGGGCGAATTCTTTGACACGATTTCGGTCGATGTTTCTACCAAAGGACTCACAGCCCAAGAAGTCCAAGAGGGAGCTGTCAAAGCTGGTGCAAATGTTCGCATCATTGACAGTAACACTGTAGGTATTTCAATGGGCGAAGGTATCACACGTGATGATCTATCTTCGTTGTTGCGTCACGCATTCCGTATCGACACGGCCGACGTCACCGCCAACGATGACTCCTTCTTGACTGTTCCGTCAAAGTACGCACGTAAAGGTGAAATCTTAACCCATCCTATCTTTCGTCAGCACCGTTCGGAAACACAAATGCTACGATACTTAAAGTCGCTGGAAAACAAGGACTTGTCTTTGAATCATTCGATGATTTCATTGGGGTCATGCACCATGAAGCTGAATGCAACAAGTGAAATGATCCCAGTAACTTGGCCCGAGTTTTGTGATATTCACCCCTTTGCTCCGCACGATCAAGTTGAGGGATATCACGAACTCATCGAAGATCTGAATACTGATCTTGCCGAGATAACTGGTTTTGCTGCCATTAGCGCTCAACCCAACTCTGGAGCCACGGGTGAATATGCCGGTCTCTTAGCTATAAAAGACTACCTCGAATCTAAGGGTGAAGGTCACCGTAACATTTGTTTAATCCCAAAGAGTGCTCATGGAACAAATCCTGCGAGTGCCGTCATGGCTGGAATGAAGGTAGTGGTGGTTAACAATGACGATGAGGGAAACATCGAAATTGAGGATCTCAACGCTAAAATTGACAAGCACCGGGATAATCTCGCTGCTTTCATGGTTACATACCCGTCCACGTTCGGAGTTTTCGAGGAAGGCATCGTTGAAATCATTGATTCGATTCACGAGGCAGGCGGACAAGTATATATGGATGGTGCGAATATGAATGCACAGGTGGGCCTAACAAGCCCTGGTCTCATCGGAGCTGATGTCTGTCATTTAAACCTTCATAAAACTTTTTGTATTCCCCACGGAGGAGGTGGTCCTGGTAAGATCGAAACAGTTTCATTGTGTATGTTTGTTTGAAAACATTTCCCATTTGTTCTAATATTTGTTGGTATCTTGAATTAGGTGTTGGGTCAATTGGCGTCGCCGCACACCTGGCCCCCTTTCTACCAGGCCACGTTGCCGATCCTGAAGCTTCGGGAAAGCTTTGTGGAAGCGATTTATGTATCCCGAAAAAGGAAGGGGCGATCGCAGGTGCTCCTTTCGGATCAGCAGCAATCCTTCCTATTTCTTGGATGTACATTAAGATGCTAGGAGAACCTGGTTTAAAATTGGCCACAGGTCAGGCAATTTTGAATGCGAATTATATGGCAGCTCGACTTAATGGAGCATACGACGTTTTGTTTGTAGGCAAAAATGGGCAATGTGCTCATGAATTTATTTTAGATCTTCGGCCACTTAAGTCATCAACTGGAGTGACAGAAGAGGATGTTGCCAAGCGATTGCAAGATTACGGCTTCCATTCACCAACTATGTCTTGGCCAGTAGCAGGAACCTTGATGGTCGAACCTACTGAATCAGAAGACTTACAAGAACTTGATCGATTTTGTGATGCTATGCTCTCAATCCGAAAGGAAATTGACGATGTTGGCAGTGGTAGAGTTCCTTACGAAGACTCACCTTTACACAATGCTCCACACACGATGGATGATTTGATGTCCGACAATTGGAATCGTCCATACACCAGAGAAGTAGCTTGTTATCCTGCTCCTTGGATCAAATCAAATAAGTTTTGGCCGACATGCGGACGAGTTGACAATGTTTACGGTGATCGTAACCTTGTTTGCACCTGCCCACCATTAGAAGCATACGAGGATGAAGAAGTAAAGGAAATAGCATAGTGATCGTGTGGATGAAGAGCTCAAGTTTTATCAAATCAATTTGAATTAGGATTAATGAGATAAAGTCAATGATGAGGGTTTGTTTGATTTTTATGTAGCGCATGAATTTTGTTTTGGTGATCCCATTTGCACAAGCCATGGGTCGAGGGAGTGGCTGGTGCAATTTTTGTGTGTATGTGTTGGGGGTGAGGGGGATTCCTATTGCAGGGCAGCAACGAGGGTGGGGTGGCAGCCCACAACAGCACTTGGCTGCCCCCACCAGGGCCAAGTGGGGGGGGGGGGGGGGGGGCCACCAAGAGGGGGGTGCCCCCCCCCATGCACCCCCAAAAAA
>Ga0115013_10001008_pt1 | contig 16620 bp, 16 predicted proteins | sample SouAtlMetagenome_2_FD_88686 | JGI IMG/M metagenome (GOLD analysis project Ga0115013, IMG submission 88686) | Marine eukaryotic phytoplankton communities from Atlantic Ocean - South Atlantic ANT15 Metagenome | ecosystem: Environmental > Aquatic > Marine > Oceanic | place: South Atlantic Ocean...
AAAATATTGAAGATAAATAAATTTGCCATCATTATCAAAATCATAAGACTGGTAAATTGGAAGTGTAACAGTTTTTTCATTTTCAGTATTTTTTACTGAGAAATTACAATAAAATCTGACTGACCCATCGATTTCTTTAGTTTCGACATTAACACCAGGTAAAAAAACAATTGAATCAGAAAAATAAAAGTCATATTTCGCCCACATTTCTTTGTGTGCCGATTTTCTATCTTCAACACTCATTGGACCTTCAGAATTAAAATATGTTCCTCTTACCTTACAAGTGTCGTTGTAATATTTTTTATAATCTATAGATTCGTTTACAAAATCATTAAGATAAGATTCTACAGTCATACAATTTTTTAAAAATAATTGATCAATATTATTATCTTTATTTTGATTTGTTTCATTCGTTTGGCATGAAACAAAAAATATTATAAATGTTAAAAAGAAAATATTTTTCATAATTTGTATTTTAAAATTTGGGCAAATATCAATATTTTTTTAAACCTATTAACTTATTATACTATTAGAATTACAAATAGATTGATGAAAATTATATTGATCTGCAGATTCTGGAATTTTAAAAGAATTAATTCGATACCCTTTTGCCAACTTTAATATTAGGTGGAGCATTGATCATTTGGACTCTAAAGCTTCTTGGAATTATTGATTTGTAATTACATTATTAGCACTTTTAATAAAGACCATTTAATAAACAGATGGATCATCTCCAAGAACTATTTCAACAGATGTTTTCTTAAAAATTTAGTCCCCCTGATTTCAACATGCTTATAAGTAAAATAAGAGTATAATATTGTTAAAATTAAACACAGAATGAATATTATAATTTGAATTGTTTCATTATTTGGTATGCTAAGAACTTTAAATAAAATATTAGGTAAAATATATAATATTATAAAATGATTGAGATATGTTGAGTAAGAAATTCTGCCTAAAAACTGCATAGGTTCTTTCTCAAGAATCCTAGAAATCCATCCATTTGTCTTAATTAGTATAAATATAGATAGTCCAAAAATTACTGGTACTAAGAATTCAAAATATACTCTAATACTATTGCCGACATTAATGTGTAAGATATAAAGAATGCTAGTTAGTAGAAAAGGTATTGTGTATTCTAAATAGTTATTAAGTTGAAATTTTAATAAATTTAATTCCCAAATAAAATATCCCAACAAGAAACACATTAACCCTCTTATAAATCCATAATCTCCAAAAACGAAAAATGTTCCATAATCTAATAAGGTGATCGTTGATAGACACATGATACATAAGAATAGAACAATTTTGCGGTTTTTGATTAATATTACACTTAATAAACCAAAAACAATATAAGATATCATTTCTGCAGAGATAGACCAAGAAGGGTGATTCATTCCTAAAGAATCTCCAAGTAGAGGAGTAGAATTTAAAAAAGTTAATGAATCTAACGTTGTATATATTTGTTCCATTAATGAACTACCTTCATCAATATATTTAGTGAGAAAATTATTTGATATTATCATGGCTACTAAGCAAATGTTGACCGTGTAAAAAAGAAGTGGATATAATCGAATAAACCTTTTCTTTAGGTAGGTCCAAAAATCTTTGAAATTACCTAGAGAATGATAATTATAGGCGATAACAAATCCGCTTAACACAAAGAAAAAATCAACAAAAGTATGAGACTCTCTAATGATAAAGAAGTTATATAAATAATCAGGCAAGAAATCTTGAGAATAATGATAGATTACAACCATTACACTACAAATTCCTCTCAGACCATCTAATTTCTTAATTCGCATTTAAATTGAATTTATCTCTTCAAAACTAAGAAAAAGAATATACTGCGCATTAGAAAGACCTTAGAAATTGAAACCAATTCATAGTGTTTGAAAGAAGAAAGAAATATTAGATATCGAAGAAAATTTCAAGTTCTTGTATAAGTTGCGAATATTTATATCTTTACAATTAAATTAAATAAAATGAAACAATTATTACTATCTATCTTTTCTTTTTGTTTTGTTCTAACTTCATTTGGACAAAACATAAACATATATAATAGTATTTTTGATACAGATCCAGTACAAGTTTCTCCAAATAGTACTGGTGGTTATGATGTGTATGACGGGATATTTGATACTGACCCAGGAAGAATAGAACCAAATGGGACTGGTGGTTATGATGTGTATGACGGGATATTTGATACTGACCCTGGTACAATAGAGATCGATCCCTGGAAATAATAAATTCGACCTATTTTAAAAGTCGTTAAATTATACCCAAACTACGGTTACGGTCTAAGTCCCAAAAAAATTCGATTTTAACGTATTGATTTACTAATCGACAACTTCCCCATAAGTTTGGGTTTAGTGGATTAAATCGAATATAATCACGTAACATCCTAAGTTTAGAAAGGAAATGAGCTTACAAAAAATACTTGGTCTGAAGGATAGACCATAAACACGGTCACGGTCTAAGTCCGAAAATCTTATCTTTGACATATGTTAGAAATTCTATTTGGCATATCATTTTCGTTGTTTGGAGGAAATATCATTGATACACAACTTAAACATCACAAATATGAAAAAGAGGACTATAAAGAAATTTTTTATTTAAAGAATAAAGAATCTGTTAACACATATTGTGTTAAACATTCTAGAATAGAAAATATTCAGAAAAAGAAATATCGTAGTCATAATGGGTTAGAAGAAACCAAATATAAAGTTACAGTAAACTGTATAAAAGATAATTATATGTCAAAAAATAATATCAATCCAGAAAATTATCATAAAAATCGTAGAGAATTAAAATCTACATTATCAAAATCAGATTTTGATTTGTCTTATGATAAATTTGGAATAAGTTGTTCAGAACTATTGGTTGAACACTTATATTGTAATATATGTTTTAATTCAGATGAAAACAGTTTAACCTCATATGATGGGAGAAAATTTAAATTTAAAAAAAATATCTCATCTATTGAAATCACAAATGAATGTCTTAATTTGATTTCAAGTATGACAATGGGTTCTAATGAATACTCAGAATTTTTAAAAACTCAAAAATAAATTCTAATATTTGATTTACTAATAGACAACTCACCGATAGATTTGGGTTTAATGTATTAAATCGAATATACTCACGGAAATATCACATAAATTAATATAATACTATTAGTTTAAATTATTAATAATATTTAGTTTATCTTTAACTAATCTCTAGATTAATATTTATATCACTTTTAATTTACCCTTTTATTACATTCAGTAATAATGAATTAGTTTATTTTGATGATAATTTAAACTCAAAAAAAGGTAATTTTAATGTTTACATTGATGGTGGGACTTTTGGTATTGTAAATTCACTTTTTTTAAATGTTGAAAAATATATAACAAGTTCACGTTCAAATAAACTTCATTACTATCTGAGAGGTTCGTACGGAGAGGTAATTTTATTTTCTGGTGGTTCAGGTACGTCGTCTTTTACAAAGAATACAACAACCGGTGTTGGTTCAATAACATTTCTCACTGGTAGAAATAAAAATCACTTTGATTCAAGTATTGGAATATTTGTAAGAGATGATTCAATTCTTCCATTTTTGGATTTAGGTTATCGTTTTCAAAATCTTGAAGGTGGATATATTTTTAAAGTCAAAGTCGGTTTTTTAGGTATTGGATTGGGGTTTGGATACTCTTTCTAAAAAAGAAACTATATTAAGCATCACTGTCTAAGTCCAAAAAATATTGGATTTTAACGTATTGATTTACTAATCGACAAACTCCCCCATAAGTTTGGATTTAGTGTATTAAATCGAATATACTCACGGAAATATAACATATCTTATATGACAAAGGTTTTAGAAGTGTAAGAACAAATAGTATTCTAAAAAACACTTATTTCTATTCAATTTATTACAAAGGAAAAATTAGAGAAAATAGAATCAATAGAAATTTTTAAACTGAAATTACTGATGTTCGTTTAATTAAGTCTTTGTATGTTTGATTAATAAAAATTAAAAATCCTATAAAATGTATCGGTATATATTCTTATTTCTCTTAGTGCTATCCTCTTGTCATAACAAACCCTCTAATGAATTACATGAGATTACTATTGACATAAAAACTGACTCTATTTACGCAACAAGCAAGAATGATTCCATTTTTGATAAGCAGGTTACAGTAAAAAACTACTTTAATCTAATTGATGATAGTAACAATATATACATTGTACAACTTTATTTTCAAGGCCCTGACTCTTTAATTAGGTTCGGGGGAGGGTTTTCCGAAAAAAATGACTTTAATAAGGCTAGATACCACTGGACTTCTGACTCCTCAATTAACATGACCCTCTTTAACACTGAAAATGACAGTAGTAAGGCTGTTTATTTAATTGGATCTATGGATGGGAAAACTGGTATTAACGGGTACTTAAATTAATTTTAGAAGGAAATGAAATTGAATGTGAATAGATCGTGAAATCTCACGTACTACAATAGTTATTCCACAGTAACTGATTTGGCTAAATTTCTTGGTTGATCAACGTCACACCCCCTCATTACTGCTATATAGTAAGATAATAATTGTAATGGAATGTTGGCTAGAATCGGAGTAAGTGGTTCGGCGACTTCAGGAATTTCAATTACATAATCTGCAATTTCTTTAACTATTTTATCTCCATGAGTAACAATAGCAATTACTATTCCATTTCTAGCTTTTACTTCCTGAATATTGCTAACAACTTTTTCATAGTGCCCTTTTTTAGTAGCAATCACTACAATAGGCATATTTTCATCGATTAATGCAATAGGACCATGCTTCATCTCTGCTGCAGGATAGCCTTCTGCATGTATGTATGATATTTCTTTAAGCTTCAATGCTCCCTCTAAAGCAACAGGGAAATTATATCCTCTTCCTAAGTATAAAAAATTTTGAGCATCTACAAACATTGCTGATATTTCTTTTATGTAATTATTCATAGATAGCATATTCTCTACTTTAATTGGTATCGTTTCAAGCTCAATTAAAAGTTGTCTATAATAAGATTCTGATATTGTTGTTTTTTTACGCGCTAGCAAAAGTGAGATAAGTGTTAGTATGGTAACTTGTGCAGTAAATGCCTTTGTAGAAGCAACGCCAATTTCTGGTCCTGCATGAGTATATGCTCCTGCATCACTCAAACGAGCAATTGACGAGCCTACAACATTACATATTGCAAGTACAGTTGCACCTTTTTCTTTTGCCAAACGCATAGCAGCTAAAGTGTCGGCTGTTTCGCCTGATTGAGAAATTGCTAAAACAACATCTTTTTCCGTTATTATTGGATTTCTGTATCTAAATTCTGAGGCGTATTCTACTTCAACATTTATTCTGGCTAAGCCTTCTAATAAGTATTCTCCTATAAGACCTGCATGCCAAGAAGTACCACAAGCGATAATAATTATTCTATCAGAATTTAAAATTTTATCAGAGTAACTATCAATTCCTTGCATTTTAATAATTGCCTCAGAAGAAAGCAATCTACCCCTTATTGTATCAGTAATAGATTTTGGTTGCTCAAAAATCTCCTTTAACATAAAGTGCTCATAGCCCCCTTTTTCAATAGCTTCTAAACTAATTTCTAACTCCTGAATATATGGTGTCAGAGTAATATTTTCAATAGTTTTAAGCTCAAAACCATCTTTAAGTGAAAGACGAGCGACTTCGCCTTCTTCTAAGTAAACAACCTCTTTTGTATACTCAACAATTGGTGTAGCATCTGAAGCTATAAAAAATTCATTATCACCAATACCAACAACAAGGGGGCTTCCTTTCTTAGCTACTATAATTTCATCTAAATTTAAAGTTGAAATTACAGCAATAGCATATGCTCCTACCACCTCATTTAAAGCAAGACGAACCGAATCAAATAATGAAATGTTATTTTTTTTTTGAATCTCCTCAATAAGGTGAACTAAAACCTCAGTATCTGTATCACTTTCAAATTGATGGCCTCTTTTTAGAAGAGCCTTCTTTATTGATTCATAGTTCTCAATTATGCCATTATGTATAATTGATATTGATTTGTCATTAGTATAATGCGGATGAGCATTAACATCATTTGGAACTCCGTGGGTAGCCCATCTTGTATGACCGATCCCTATAGTACTAATTTTGTTCTTGTCTTCACAATAAAGCTCAAGATCAGCGACCTTTCCCTTTTTTTTATAATTCATTATCTCGTCACTCAACAAAGATATACCTGCACTATCGTAGCCTCTGTATTCAAGACGTTGTAGCCCTTTTATTAATATTTGATAGGCATTTCTATGTCCAATATATCCTACAATTCCGCACATATTAAAACTCTGAGTAAATAATCTTTAATTCAATATTTGGATTAATTATAGTCCTATTTGCATTGACTGATTCTCCTGTTGGCACGAGGATCAAAATATTTGATTCATATTCACCTTGAACTAAATTCTGTAAAAACTTTGTTATATTAAATTGATAAGTTTTATCAGTTAACTCTCCTCCAAAGTGGGATTGCCCCTCTAAAATATCTTCTAAGAAAAACCTTGTATTATTACTGTCTAAACGAACCAAAGAAAGATCAGAGTGCGGCAAATCTGTTAGATTATCTTCATTAAAAACAAGAAGCGCCTGATTAATTATTTTATTTGATAAACTTTGCTTAAGTAATTGCAAATCATCAAATTCTAAGCGAACTTCCAAACCGGCCATAGACTGAACTGCTAAAATATTGTCTAAAGAAAGATTATTTTGCATTATAAAATGATTAATTCTTTGTGCAGCAGCAGTAAAAAGAAAATCATAAGACAATGAGTCGTTATAATATAATGTTAGCTTTGAGCCTCCATCAATCAAATTAAAATATAAAACAGAAGATGATGGTTGTGTTGAACTAACTGAAAAATTTAATCCTTTAAAAAAATTAATAAAAGCATCATTATCCACAAAATTATCATTTGAAGCATTAAGAAGTAATTGCCCTATCTGATTAGCATTAAAAGAAAGCGCCCTAGAACCTAAGGAATCTGTATCATTAAAAAATGATGTATTAGGCTTTGGATAAAATGAATGCTGGAGTGGCGTTGAAAATGGTATTGTGGAAACTGAGTAATTTGAAAAATATGTTGTAGTATCAAAAATATCTTCATTTAATTGATTAACATCAATACTCATTTCTATAGATGTATCTCCATAATAGCCGGCATAGACTAGTGTAATTATTGCAGAGTCAAGTAAAGGCTCTGATCCAAAATCAACAGCATTATCACTCAATCTTAAATGTGTTGAAAATGAGGCTTCAGCATCTAATAAACTTGTAGACTCGTATTTACCTAACAAAGCATAAACAGTCTGACTAGAGCGAACAGAATCTACTTTTTGAGTAGAAGCTATAAAAGGACTATCATCATTTAAGGATGAAATTGTAATCTTATCTGTTTCCGGCTGTATTTCGAGACCAATAACTTGAGGGTCTGTGCAAGAATAAAAGAATATAATACACAGCCATGAAAGAAAAAATATGTGTTTCATTTGAGGTTTTTGTTAGTTATGATAATACATCTACCTCTTCTAACAATTCGTCATACAAGGCGTCATAGGCTTCTACACAATTTTCGAGACTTTGATGTGGTATTACATATTTGCCAGAATCAATAATAAAAGTATTAAGATTCTCACATATTTTATCACTACCCACAATTACAGCATCAGAGTATTTAATTGCTAATTTGTGTAGATTATTAACAGTTGCTGTATTAATCAAACTAACATCATCGTCACTAACACCTGAAATGATGGATTTTCGCGCCATATCGTTGTCAATTTCAACATTTGATTCTTGATCATAAATAGAATAAACAACTTTTGTATTGTCAAATATTGGATCTTCAGAAAAGGCTTTTTTTAGGTACATAGGCACAAGAGCTGACATCCATCCATGACAATGAACTACATCAGGAGCCCATCCAAGTTTTCTAACAGTTTCTATTACCCCGCGACAAAAGAAAATAGTTCTCTCATCATGAAATTCAAAGTCTTGCCCATCCAATTCATGCATAAATGTCTTTTTTGGGAAATAATCTTCATTTTCAATAAAATATACTTGCATTCTTATAGGTTGTAAAGACGCAACCTTAATTATGAGAGGGTAATCTAAATTATCTAGAATCATATTCATCCCCGATAATCGAATAACTTCATGAAGTTGATTTCTTCTCTCGTTAATACACCCATATTTAGGCATAAAAATCCTAATATCTTTTCCCTTTTCCATGATACCTTGAGGAAGATGCCTACACTTAGTAGAGATTTCTGTTTCGCACAAATAAGGTGTGATTTCTTGCGAAATAAATAATACTCTTTTCTTATCCATAAACCAAAGAATTATAATGACCGACAAATGGTCTCTAAACTTCTAGTGCAAATTTACGAATTTTATACTCATAAATCAAGTAAAACGTTACTTTTACTAACTTAAATTTATACCTAATGAAGGTACTTACAACAATAGATTCTATTAAACAATCATTGTCGAAAGATATGATGCATAATAATATAATTGGTTTTGTGCCGACTATGGGTGCGTTGCACGAGGGACATATAGCCCTGATTAAAAGTGCAAAAAAAGATTGTGATATAGTTGTTTGTAGTGTTTTTATAAACCCCACCCAATTCAACAACTCAAATGATTTGGGAAACTACCCAATAACGATCAAAAAAGATATAAAAGTATTGAAGGAAAACTTTTGTGACATTCTTTTTCTTCCTGAAATCTCTGAAATGTATCCTAATGGCCTTATCACAAACCAATACCCATTGAACGGAATAGATCAATTATTGGAAGGCCGCAAACGCCCAGGACATTTTGATGGAGTCTGCACAATTGTCGATCGTTTGTTTTCTATTATTAAACCAAACATAGCCTATTTTGGAGAAAAAGATTTTCAACAAGCTGCTATTATCAAACAGTTAGTTAATCATCTATCTCTCATTATTCGAATTAAAACTATTAATACAATAAGGGAAAAAGATGGCTTAGCTAAAAGCTCAAGAAATATATTGCTTAATGAAGAACAAAGAAAGAAAGCTTCATACATATACACTAGCTTAAAAAAAATAAAAAATCTTTTCGGCAAATTAGATTGTAGGCAAATAAAAGAAATAATTAAGGATGACATTAAAAAAGTAAATGGGATGCATTTAGATTATTTAGAAATTGTCGATCGCCATAGCTTTAGGCCACTAAAAGATCAAAACAATAAAGAAAATGCCATAGCACTAATTGCTGTTTTTTTAGGAGATGTAAGATTAATAGATAATTTATCTTTAAATGATTAATTTTGTACTATGCAAATTGAAGTTGTAAAATCAAAAATTCATCAAGCTACCGTAACAGGTGCAAACTTAAATTACATTGGTAGCATTACAATTGATGAAGTGTTAATGGAAGCTTCAAATATTATTGAAGGTGAAAAAGTGCAAATTGTAAATATTAACAATGGAGAGCGGCTAGATACATACGCCATTAGAGGCGAACGTAATAAAGGTGAAATATGCCTAAATGGTCCTGCCGCCAGAAAAGTACAAAAAGGAGATATTATTATTATTATCTCTTATGCACATATGGACTTTGAAGAAGCTAAATCATTTAAGCCAACGTTGATCTTTCCTAATCCTAACAACATTTTATAATCATAAAATGAATATTATAAAATGGGCTAAATATATTTTTTTTCTTTTTCTTGGAATTGGCTTGGCTTATTTAGCTTTTAAAAATCAGGATCCAAAAACTTTAATCTCTCAGCTAAAAGATGTAAACTACTCTTGGGTTTTAGCTTCCATAGCTTTTGGATTTATAGCTATTGTAAGTAGGGGGCTCAGGTGGGTTATATTACTTAAAAATTTAAACTACTCAACCGGTAAGCTAAATAGCATATATGCTGTAGCCATTGGTTATTTCACAAATATTGCTGTTCCTAGAGCTGGTGAAATAACACGTTGTACTAGTCTAAATCAAACTGAAAATATTCCAATAGATAAACTTTTTGGAACTATAATTCTAGAAAGAGCTATAGATTTTATTTTTTTAATTAGTCTATCGTTATTAGTGCTAATTTTAAAATTCGAACTTTTTTTAGAGTTTTTAGGGATTATTTTTGTGGGACAAACAATAGAAATAAAGTCGTTAATTTTTATTGGTTTAAGCGCCATAGCATTACCTGTTGTTTTGATTTTATTTTTTCAAAAGATATTCAAAAATTTTAATTTTTATATTAAAATTAAAGAATTCATCATTGGCGTAAAAGATGGTTTTAAAAGTATTCATGGATTAGAAAATAAAGCAATTTTTTGGGCACACACTCTACTTATTTGGATAATGTATTTAATGATGACGTACATATGTTTTTTCTCAATAGAAGCCACCCAAATGTTAACATTAGTAGATGGGCTATACGCAATGATTATAGGTGGTTATGGCATGGTCGCTCCCGTACAAGGTGGTATAGGCGCATATCACTATATAGTTAAAGAAGGCCTTATGCTTATTAGTATTTCAGAAGATTCTGCATTATTATTTGCTACCATAGTTCATACTGCTCAAACATTAATGACGCTTAGTGTTGGTGGTATTTCTATATTAATGGTATTTTTATCAAAAAGGAAAGCAACAAAGTGAGAGGTAAAACATATTTTTCAAAAAAAGTTATCCGATTTAACTCTATAAATAATGTGGTTAATAAATGGAGGGATAAAAATGACATTGTTTTTACAAATGGATGTTTTGACATCTTACACCTTGGACATATACATTACCTTTATAAAGCTTCAAATCTAGGTAGCAAATTAATTGTAGGTGTAAATACAGATAAATCTGTTCAACAGATAAAAGGAAAAAATAGACCGATAAATAATGAATCTAGTAGAGTAAATATTTTAGCATCATTAGCATTTGTTGATGCTGTTGTACTATTTAATGAAGATACACCAAAGGAGTTAATTAAACTTATAAAGCCTAACATCTTAGTTAAAGGAGCAGATTATAAAATAACAGATATTGTTGGAAGTGATTTTGTAATCTCTAATGGGGGTAGAGTAGCAACTATACCTTTTCTTAAAGGTTATTCTACAAGTCAAATAATAAATTCTATTAAAAATGACTAAACTAAAAACAACTTTTTTTTGTCAAAATTGTGGCACACAAAGTGCTCAATGGATGGGTAAGTGTAAGTCATGTGGAGAATGGAATACAATTGTAGAAGAAGTTATAAGCAAACCCAAATCAGGCATAATAAGTTGGGATAAAAAAAAATACAATAATATTAACAAGGCCCAAATTATTAGTGACATTTCATTAAAGTCAAAAGCAAGGATAGATACCTCTGACAATGAACTAAATAGAGTTTTGGGGGGAGGTATAGTTGGAGGTTCACTAATATTATTAGGAGGAGAGCCTGGTATAGGAAAATCTACTCTATTATTACAAGTAGCATTGAAAATACAAGGTGAAAAGGCTCTATACGTCACTGGAGAAGAGAGCGATCAACAAATTCGAATGAGAGCAGATAGACTTAATTTAACTAATTCTAGCTGTCAAATACTTACCGAAGTAAATATTCAAAATATATTTCAACAAATACAAGAAATTCAACCTTCATTATTAGTAATAGATTCTGTGCAAACATTACAAACCAATAATATTGATTCAGCTCCGGGTACTATTTCACAGATTAAAGAGTGTACGACAGAATTAATTAATTATGCTAAAGCAACTGGCACTCCTGTAATTCTTATAGGACATATCAATAAAGACGGCCATATTGCTGGGCCGAAAATTTTAGAACATATGGTTGATGTAGTTCTTCAATTTGAAGGCGAAAGAAATCACGTTTATCGAATCTTGAGAGCATATAAAAATCGTCACGGTTCAACATCAGAATTAGGGATATATGAGATGGTAACTAACGGACTTAGAGAGGTGAGTAATCCATCTGAAATATTATTATCTCAAAAAGATGAAGATATGAGTGGTATAGCTGTTAGCGCAACAATGGAAGGTGTGCGCCCTCTTATGATTGAAACACAAGCGCTAGTTAGCTCAGCTGTTTATGGCACTCCTCAACGAAGTGCAACTGGTTTTGATTTAAGACGTTTGTCAATGTTATTAGCAGTCTTAGAAAAAAGATGTGGTTTTCGACTTGGAACAAAAGATGTTTTCTTAAATATCACCGGTGGAATTAAGGTTGAAGACCCTGCTATTGATTTAGGAATTGTATGTGCTATACTATCTTCAAATGATGATATAGCTATTAAAGACAATGATTGTTTTGCTGCTGAAGTTGGGTTGTCAGGTGAGATACGACCAGTAAATAGGTGTGAACAAAGAATTCAAGAGGCAGAGAAATTAGGTTTTGAGCGTATATTTATTTCAAAGTACAATAAAATAGATCGTCAGGACTTTTCATTAGACATCATAAAGGTGAAAAAGATTGAAGAAGTATTTAAGATACTTTTCACCTCTTAATCATCTAGCAATTCGTATAGATCATACAACTTAGGAGTAAGTATAATTTCTATTCGTCTATTTGCACTTCTACCTGAGATGGTATTATTATTCTGAATTGGCACAAATTCGCCTTTTCCTGCTGCTGTTAAGCGTTCTGGATTAATAGTACTAGAATTACTTAAGATGCGTACTATTGCAGTTGCTCTAACTACACTTAAATCCCAATTATCCTTGATTTGTCCACGACCAGCATATGGGATACTATCAGTATGACCCTCAATTAAAACATCAATATCTTTTTGATTTTCTAAGGATTTTGACAACTTAGAGAGTGCTTCTATTCCTCTTGAATCTATTTGCCAACTTCCAGATGCAAAAAGTAACTGTTCCTCTAATGAAATATAGACCTTTCCATTTTTTTGTGTAATGGTTAATCCATCTCCTTCGAATCCTAATAATGCTGAAGAAATTTTATCTTTTAATGATGATAATAATGAGTCCTTCCTATTTATTATATATTGTAATTCTACAACTCTTTGTTCTCTTTCAAAAAGATCATTTTGTGCCTTAAGAAGTTCTTTTTGTTTTACGCTTAAATTAGCTTCTAGACCTAAAAGCTCATCTTCTTTGTATATCAGATCTTCTCTAGCAGATTGCAGCTCATTTAGTAACTTTTTGGTTTCTTGAGCCTTGTTGCTAATCATCTGAGTATTTTTAGCTATCAGCAAATCATAAGCTTCATTTAAATCTTCTAGTTGCGTTTTTAATTGACGATAAGATTTAGCTCTTTGTGTGGAGTCATAAATCATATTATTAATTTCAGTATTAAGTCGTGATAATTTATCTTTTAATTCTATGTTTTCTGTAGAAAAAATAGAGTTTTCACTTTTAATCTGCTGGTTTTCCAGAAAAGTTTCCTGACGTTGTTGTTTGATTTCCTCGACAATTTTTGGAGACACACAAGATGAAAAAATAACTATTATAATAAGTATAGAAAAGATTCTGCAAGTCATATTTTTATTTATTATCTCAAATATACATTAGCATTTAACCCACTTAAGGCAGATTAAAAAAGTTTATTAACATATTTAGTTTGATTAATCGTTAAATTAGTTCAAGTAAAACTGGGCAGTGGTCAGAATGTTTTGCCTGATTAAGTATTGCTGCTCTATGTAGTCTTGATTGCATAGTTTGACTAGCCAATAAATAATCTATTCGCCAACCTAAATTTTTTGCTCTCGCATTTGCCCTATAGCTCCACCACGAATAATTATGTGGTTCTTTGTTAAAAAAACGAAAAGCATCAATAAAGCCTAAGTTTAATAACGATGATAGCCACTCTCTTTCTTCGATTAAAAAGCCGGAGGTATTTTGGTTGCGTTGTGGATTATGAATATCAATTGGCATATGACAAATATTATAGTCGCCAGCAATAATTAAATTTGGAAAATTTTGAATAAGTTCAACAATGTAGTTATAAAAGTCATTTAAAAAAGTCATTTTAAAAGATTGTCTGAGCTCACCGCTACTACCAGACGGCATATAAACACTAATTATGGAAAATGTTTCAAAATCAACTCTCATAACACGACCCTCATAGTCGTAGTCTTTATGGTTTATACCGAAAGTTATATTGATCGGCTTTTTCTTGCAAATAATAGCTGTACCACTATAGCCAGGCTTTTTTGCAGAGAACCAATAGGAATGATAACCTAAGTTCTTAAAGACAGTGGAATCAAATTGATCTTCCCTTGCCTTAATTTCCTGCAAACAAATAATATCAGGATTGACAGACTTTATCCAATCAACCAATCCTTTTTTTAGTGCAGCTCGTATGCCATTGATATTATAAGTAATTATTCTCAAGGTTTATCTAAATTTTGCATTAGCTATTCCTATTAAATTACCTTCAATAATAAACTCAAAATAATAAACTCCTGAAATTAAAACATTACCTCTTGTCCATAAATGGCATTCGCTAATTTTTTTATTGTTATAATCAAAGTTATGGTTAGTAGTATATTGAGCTGTACTATCGTTTTCAACAATAGTTTCCTGAATTTTGTTAGCGACATTAAGTACATCGCCTTTAGGGTTTATAATCCTTATAAAAAGCTCTTTTAAGCCGGCATCTGCAACCTTATTTTCAACAATATCAAAGCAAATACTAAGATTTTGTATTTTTGCTGCCCTATTAGTTGTGACCTCTCGACCACTTGAGCGATAATAAACTCCTTCTACATGAATGTTGTCAATTCCTAATACGGATGCTGTAAAAACTCGTTCACTCAAATCTTGATTAAACTTTTCTAATGTTTTATTTCTACTTGAGATTAGCTGTATAGCTTTTTTAACGCTATCATTTTCTAATTGTAGTACTTCGTTCAAAGTATATAAAGAGTCAATAGACGAAACATATCTCTTACTTATCTCTTTTAATATCTTAATTTTTGCTCTTGCTTGTGACAATTCCCCTTTGGATCGAAGTAGTTGTTTAATTTCATCAGCATAGGCCAAAATAGTTGAGTCTCGATCCAGTAATTGTCCACTTAAATCAGAATACTCTTCTTTTAAAATTTCATGCTCATCGATTAAATCATCTAAATTATCTCTTAAACTATTTTTTTCTTCCTCATATTGGATAACTGTTTCTAAATTCTTTTTATACTGGTTTTCTCTAAAAAGTATAAAAATTAAAATAAAAGCAAGTAATATCGAAAGAATAAAAATAACTCTTCTTGACTTCTTATCCCTAAATGGGCTAATACTATTATTTGGCTGATCCATTAATTTTAGAATTTTTTATTTTTTTTATCAAATTTAGACTCAAGTTCTGCTAACATCATATTTTGAATTTTATCTAATTCCTCTGATAAATTTCCTCTTGTCTTATCCTTCAACATTATAACTATATCTAAAAAATGTTGAGCTGAAGCTATATCAGACTCAGTACAATTAACATCATCCAACTTATCGAATGAATTAATCGCATTTCGATGTAAAATATATAGCAACTCGCTAAAGAGCTTATCATTTTTGTCCATAGATTAGATTTTTTTATTTCTTGAAAATCGAAATTAATTTACACCTTTTCTAACACATATTTAAATATTAAATAGAATTTATATGCTTATATCTTTTTAACAATTAACGACCGGATTATATAAATGTTATTCTAGTTTATAAAATTATTAATAATTGTTTATTGAAAATAAAAAAAGCCCCGAACATTACTGCTCGGGGCTTTAATCAATCTATTTTAATAATTATTGAAGAACAATCTTTTTGTTGATACCACCAGTAGAAGTTGTTATTTCTAAGAAATAAACTCCTTTAGGTTGATTGTTCATATCAATCACTTTCGTGTATTGACCAACAAACTCTGTTAACTCTTCAGTAAATATCTCTTCACCAATCATATTAACAACCTTCACTGTCATTGTTTGCTCCTCTTCAGAAGTAAATGTAACATTAAAGACGTCTCTAGATGGGTTAGGATATACATCCAAGTTAGCTACAGAACTGCTCTCTAATTTCGCACCACCTAACGTGTAAGGTACTGGCTGAGAGAAAGTAGTTGCCCATGATGAACCATTAGGTCCACAAGCACCTTGTATTCTCCAAGAGTAAACACCTTGTGTTAAGTTATACTTAGTCTTAGAAGTAGCATCACCTGGAATATCATTCCACATATACTCCTCACCCGTTGATAAGTTAGTAAGGATTAAGAAATAGTGGTCTGGTTGTCCAGTTAATGGAGTACTCCATGACATAGTAATTGCTGTCTGAGCATTATTCGCTGTAGTTGCAAAGTTAAACGGCATCTTATCACAAGGCACTTGAGTTGAGAACGGTGCAAATACACCCCATCCCGAAGTATACATTGGATCTGAATTACCATCAGAATCAACGTTGCCCGTACACCACGCTTTAGTGTGCCATTCGTAGTCTGTACTAGGCTCGAAGTTACCTTTTGTGACGTTGATGTTTCCATCAGAATCACCAAATACATAACGGTAAGAGTTAGTACCTACCTCTCTTAACTTACCTCTAGACTGCCATACATCTCCTGTAGCAGGAGCATCAGCACCGAAAGTAGCCCAT
>Ga0115013_10001010_pt1 | contig 16611 bp, 14 predicted proteins | sample SouAtlMetagenome_2_FD_88686 | JGI IMG/M metagenome (GOLD analysis project Ga0115013, IMG submission 88686) | Marine eukaryotic phytoplankton communities from Atlantic Ocean - South Atlantic ANT15 Metagenome | ecosystem: Environmental > Aquatic > Marine > Oceanic | place: South Atlantic Ocean...
AAGGCGTCTTCATACGATTCTCCGTATTCGTCATATTCGTCGTATTGGTTGGAGTCTCCGAAGAGCTCGTCTTGCATTTTCTTAGCCTTAGCCTTCTCTATTTTGTCTTGCTTCTTCGACTTCTGCGCTTGTCCCTTGACTTTCCGTTTGGCTTGTTGGACCTTTTCGTTCTTGATCACATTGCACGATTTGATAATATCTGAGATGGCTATGTCGTCAAGTACATCCTTGCTTTGTTGAATAACCTCCTTGATAAAAATTGCCGCAAGATGAGTTTTTCCGTGCACCTGAATTGAGAGTGTTGTAGAACCGTTTTAGGTTTGAAAATAATTTGTAGCCAACGTCCACCGGACGACAGAAGAAATGACGAAAAACACACCAAATGGCATAGAAGTAACGAATAAGTCGACGAATTTACAATTCTAAGCACGAGTGGTGCCGGATACAATATATCTGTATTTGTAAGATTGCCCAACCGTGTGGAAAATCCCCAAATGCGCTTACCTTCATTGCATCCGCAACCTTTCTTGCGTGCTTCATGTGGTCTTTCATATCTTTCATGATCACCTTATCTCCCGCCTGTTGTGCCATGCGTCCTTTGCTGCCACTATTGACACCTCCTCCGAAGGCATCATCACCCATCATTTCCATATCGGCCTCTTCTTCTTTCTTTCGCTGAAACAATTTGCGTTCTTCGATCGTCATATTGGCTTCCATTTGTGCCTCCAATTCTAATGCTTTCCGAGCAATCTCCAAATCATCTGCTCTATCCTTTTCGGCTTGTTTCTTGGCTGCAAGAGCCGATCCTTTCTTTTTGAGGGAAATTTTATCCCGCTTTTCCTGTTCCTCCTTTTCCTTCAAGGCCAAGTCCTCTTCGTCGTCAAAGTTATTGACCGGCTCATCCTTTTTGGTAATTCCGAGCTTGGCATCGAGAGCATCGTCATCGACGTCCCAATCATCATCGTCACTATCGTCCCAGTTGTCGGCCATTTTGATACAATTCTTTGGATATTCCTTGGTTGTGAGAATACAGTAAATGCAGGTTGTTGCGAAATTCAATAGTTGCTGCAGGAAGAGAAACCTCCCGGGTTTGGATGGACGGTTACGTAGACTGGTACTTTTTTTTTATTTTCACGAAAGTAGAACTGTATTATTCGAGTCAGTCAAAAAACATTGTCCCATAACCTAATGCGACCAAACTTTAACCCTAACCTTCTTCAGATGAGAATCCTTTTTCATTTTGATTGTTGACAAACAAATATTCTGAGTAGAACATCCATTTCTGAAATGTTGAAGCGTCACGATCGGAAGAACCTTGGACAAAGCAACACGATGCCGAATAAATCTAGAACCCACCGATCCGACTACCCAAATTTTTGGCTGTGCCTTGAGAGTCTATGTTCCATATTTTCTCGCCGTAGCGGTGCATACCAGAACAACAACAAATGCATCCGTTGTGATAGTACGATTGGATCCGATGGTGAATGCGCCCGCAACAATGGTGACATCGATGATGACAGGACCGTGCACTATTTCAATCATGCATCTCAGGCACCTCTGTCGGATGGTGTCAAAAAGTTGGGAGCCGAACTGATCCAAGCTAATCCGTGGGATAATATATATAGAAATCACAGTGCACAAGATAGCCAGGAACGGGTGAGGAGTTTGTTCGCAGCTCTCATTGATGGTGAGGAGGTTAAGAAAGAAAGCAAGAACAACAGCATAGGTTCCCGAATTGCAATATTTCCAAGCACTGCCTTTGCGATTAGCCTCGCGGCTAGGAACATTGTCGAATCTCGAAGAAAACGAAAGTGTTGTAACAATGGTGGTCGTATTCTTGTGTTGCAAGATCAATTTGATTCTGCCATTTATCCTTGGCAGCAGGTGTGTGACGAATCGAAGGGCCAGTACTCCCTTGAAATTTTGGGGTATCCGGATCATAAACGTGGCAGTGGTGATTCCAAACGTACTATCGGCGCTAGCGATTGGACCCAGGCCATTTTGGAGAAACTTGAGGATGATCGAAATGGCGAAGAAATCATTGCAGCGTGTCTACCACCGTTGCATTGGTCTGATGGGTCACTTCTCGATCTCGAAGTTATTGGTGCGGCTTGCAGAGATCGCGACATACCACTTGTAGTAGACGCAACACAAGGTGCGTGTTTTTTTAGTGTTTGGTGCAACAAGGATGGCTATGGTTCGGTTTTGGAGGATGCCACCCCCACAGATAATTTCTCGAACACTCGCCATCTACAGTAGCAGTGCCCTAGCATCACAAGAAAAAGATCTCTCGTCGGTTCTAGTCGATACTATCAGCCTCACCAACTCTTTTTGTTCGTTCTCTACTCGCTCGGCAACCAGCTATTGGGATCATGCCTTGCAGTATCAGGAAAATTCGTCCAGTTATGTTGGCTTGTAGTACACACAAATGGCTGAGGGGCCCGTCAGGATGTTGCCTGGCATATATTTCTCCTGAGGTACGAACAGGGTGCATGATTATGCAGGACGAGATTCGTTTTCTGTGATTTTTCATCTATTCCCACTGATGCACGTTCCTCTTGTTGATTTTCCAAAACACTAGGTTCAAGAAGACTGGCTACCCTTAGACTTTCACGGAAGGGGTCGTGACTTCGAGGCTGGCTCCACCTCGTGGGACGTCTCCCGGAACGAAATGGGACCTAGGGGCTACCCCGAAAAGTATTATGGAGATGCACGAAAGTTTGATAGCGGGGGAAAGGCTAATCCCTTGCTCCTGCCGATGTTACAAAAAGCGATGGAGGAAATTGAATGCATTGATGTCGCCGCGGCCCAGGTGCAGTTGCGTATTTTAATGCAGCCTTTGCTAGACTGGGCTTCTGAACATGGGTATTCCATAAATACTGGTCCACGTGCCTATCATATAATTGGTCTTGTTCCGAACGAGAAGACACCGGAAGAAATGATCGAGATTGCTAAGATTCTACAAACAAAAAAACGAATTATACTTGCCGTTCGGTGTGGTAGATTTCGTATCTCTCCCTATTTGACAAATACTCCAACTGATGTGGAACAATTAATTGGTGGATTGGAAGCCCTTTCTTGAGAAGTTTTGCATATGCCTTGTCGAGCGGCTGGTTCCAGTATACTCGGTCAACACAAAACGCTAAATCATCGGGTTGATTTGTCAAAAGTGGTATTTTTCCGGATGGTGATCAAAAAGGCTGGGCCCGTAACCCTTCCAAAAGCATAGGGGAATTTAAATAGAAAGTGCACAATAAAATTTTGTTACTTTAGTTCATTTTAAAAGTCGTCTATAAACGACTTGTGGAATAGGAGCGTTAGATGTGTTATTTTCAAAACATGTAATCATTGGCGGTTCAGTCAAGGCTCGATTCCAGAAGCAAGATATACACACGAGGTATCTCAAAATTCAAAACCTCTTTTCCCGTTTTTTTTTAAAATTTGTTGTTGCATATTCATATACCCAATGCCAAACCAGAAACGCTCCCGGATAAGCTCAAGGCGGATGGAAGAAATATGTGAAAAATAATCGACTCTAGAGCTACCATAGTGGATTGTCTATTCGATAATAGGAGGCGTCGATGACGGAAGCGCATCACTGTCGATCACAATTGTTACGGGACCATCATTTACGAGAGCAACATCCATCATTGCTCCAAACACCCCATCGTGTATTTTGTCGGTTTCGTATTGAGATCTTAATAGTTCTAAGAAATTCTCGTACATTGCCTTTGCTGGAATTGCTTTCATAGCGGCCTTATAATCGGGTTGGTTTTTTTTTGTGAGTTTTCCGTACAGTGTGAATTGTGACACGCACAGTATATCAAGACCACGTTGCTTAGCCCCATGCCGCCCTGCCATGGAGTAATGGAATGAATTGTTGCAAACGGTATTTGTTAGTCGGGTTTGAGGGGTTAAATCGACAAGTCAATTTCACGCTCTACACCACCATTGGGATATCTATTTTGTTGTTGTTTTGCGAGACGCACAACACCAATGCAAGTCAAAACTTACAAGGGCTGCCATTGTCGTTCTCCCAAAGCTTGCATCCTAATAATTTCTTTGCACAATATTCGAGATCTTCTTGTGTATCATTCTCGTGTATTCCAACCAGTGCCCTTTACAATCAATTTTGCACATGGTTCGTGCGATGCATCCGCGTGGTACCAGACGCAATAGGAATAGACGATGGTGAGCACAATTCGAACCAATCGGTTCGGCACTATTGTTTCAATTCCACGCGAGAGCATAAACCATCACCAGGTGCGAAGATCGACCGACTTACATGGCGCCTTTCTCGATTGAAGAAACGATCGATCCATCGACTGTGACACTAGCAGATTTTACCCGTTGCACAACTAATCTCATGGCAGTAGAATGTTTCAAAGTGTCAGCGCCGTACACGAAAAAGAGGACGAGACGATATATTGTGGCGGTCATCTATTGCTCTCGTTTTATGGCAAAACAGCTCGTGGATTCCTTGAAATTTACAATTGTACCAAATAGAGGTGCCAATCGAAAGTGACCTATGACACATCATCAAATCATGCGCATTAAATATTTGAGATTGGAACAAAAAAATTCAAATACTAGGATACCATATTATATTTACTGTATTACTGAATGAAGTTTACACAACGAAACGAACACCTTTTTAGCACTATAACGGAGTACTGGGGATTCGTTTCCATATTTTTCTTCTTGGATACGAAACGGAGACAGGAAATTTTCGATACGGGTTAATCATCAATACGGAATTGAACGATTAATCGTCATCTTCAGTGGGTGTGGGTGCGGGTGGTGTGTCATCACTGGGCGCATCATCACTGGGGGAGGTCTCAACTGGCGTAGGAGCAGGCGCAGGTACGTCATCACTGGGGGAGGTCTCTTCTGGCGTAGGAGCAGGCGCAGGTACATCGTCACTGGAGCTGCCGGAACCGGAACCGGAATCACTGTAGTACCCGTACTTTGCACCCTTGCCCTTCTTGGCAGCCTTTTCGGCTTTCTTGGCGGCCTTCTTGTTCCTCTTGCTACTCTTGGAAGAGGACCCGGATCCAGAAAATGGTACGACACAATCAATCGGGCCCTGGTCTTCAATGTTGTCGAGAACACCGTACATGGTCTGAATCTGCGCGTTCTGCACATTGATGATTTCAATGCAAAGAGCATTGAGAATACATGGATCGAAGCTTGCATCAGGTTCATCATCACTTCCAGGGAGGCCGTCCGCAATATCAGGGCAATCAGCCGCACCGGTCTTGAGCAAGGACTTGCACATATTCACGGCGTTCTTGTGGTGGGGAATCATCTGGTGGCTGAACAAGGCAAGTGGATCGTCAGCAGGATAGTTCGTGGTCATGTCTACAAGCATGGCGCAGTTCATCGAATCAATGCAGTCGGCAAAGACTCCGTCGGGACCACTTGGAAGTTCACCACAGACGAATTTAGGTGGACATTGGCTGTTGGGGAGCTGGTAATCTGAGATTCCAAAGGTTCCGCATTTGGCGTCATAGGCGTCTGTAACTTGGTAACCTCCGTTAGGGTAGAAGGGGTTATTGTCAGGGATAGGTGGGGTGTCTGCTTCATTGATGGGCATTCCATCGCTATCGATAAACTTAATGCGGCCACTCATACCAGCATGAATGTGGCAGAAGTAAAAGAAATCCTCTGTTAATCAAGTCACGAAGGAAACAGAAAAAATGGAGGTGTTAGAGAAGCGGTATCAGCATGATCCATTCAATCACCAAGGCAATCATAAGCATTCAAGAAAAGACTCACCATCGTAATCATAGTCTGTGGGAACAAACAAAGAAACACTGAATTTTCCCAAGTCAATCCAGTCAAGAAGTGGATAGAAGAATAAAGGTTCATATTCGCCGAGACCGAAGTCATCGTCACCGCTAGACTCCGGTGCAATAACATCGTTGTTACTGTAAGATCCAAGGTAACCGGGGAAATCGTCACCCTCGAGAATGTACATCGGTGCAGGGCAAGAATCAGTTGCTTGACAGTTGCCGGTGCCCTTATTAATGCCGGGTTCCAACTCATCAGCACCGGCAGGGTTTAGGGCTCCATCAACCTCGTATGCGAATCCGAGTGCGTGGTACCAGTTGTTCACATTGAATTGTTCAAAAATGTAGGTTACGCCCTTCTCCATACCTGGAAGTTAATATAATGTGGTGCAGACGATGGAAATTTAGATGTTGCGGGAATAATAAGCCTTTAGTGATGCCAGATTTATCGACACGAAACTTCTCTACTTACCTAGGGTAGGGTTAACGCCGCACTCTTCTTCTCCCTTCATAGTGTAGTAACCCAATTCGCCCGCAAAGATGTCACGGTTGACACTGTAACGACAGACCTTCTCTCCGTTCTCAATACCGCATTTTGCCTTACAGATGTCATCTGCTTTCACATTCGCGGCAAAAGCAAGTGCCAAGATAGTTGCTTGAAACTTCATGATTGCTTTCTTTTGTTGGTGTATGGTGTTGAAAGATACAGCAAAAAAAATTATGAAAAAGTGAAAACATAGATATCGAGTGAAAAATTGATCGATCGATTTTTCAGATCGCTTTAACGTCTACGCTCGTGCTTTTCAGACAATTTTACTTAAGAAGAAATTTTCTCTAACCGTACAATCGACCATTTCTGGAGCTTTCATCGCGCTTCTCCTAAGTTCTCATCACGTGCCAGCTGGCATCACTATGCCGGGGGTCTCGCAGGATGTCCAAATAAAAGTCTCAATCCATCCAAAATTGGTGGTCGATCGGCATGGAGAATGCAAATATGTCATTTTGAATCAGCAAAATGTCCAGAAATCAAGGTTTTCTGTGGGTCCGTGCTCAACATGTGCTGTCACGTGCTAATCATGTATTCGTAAAAGGGTCTGCTCAACAAAAACATCACTGGAATAATATGCCAAACTTAAAATTCGGTATCATAAAAATAATTATTCAGGATTGACGTAAATCTCATGGAAAGTGCGTGTTTAAACATGCGATTGCAACCCGTAGAGTGGCGGTATTGTTTTTGATTATTTGGTCTCGTACGTAACGGGATCGCTAGATATAAATTGTTAGACAATTCTTAAGCGACGGATTGAAGTAATGATTCGTGGTGACGCTACACTTATAGTTCTTTTTTGGAGCGTGGGGCGCGACGTTCAAAGACAATTTTGACACGACCGATCTTCAATCTCATTTTGGGCGGCTCGGCCACATAATTAGGCGCTCCGGCCTCTCTGCTCCTCAAATAGCACGTTCTCTCTTATCAATTTTAGTCTCACGTACGTACGCAGTAGTTAGGTGGGAGAGGGGCCTCGCGCCAAGCGATAAAGAGGGCAAAGCAAAGAGCCAGTTGAAGGGGGGAGCCACCCCACAACTTGCTCATGGCTGAGCTGGTGCAGCAGGTGGGGGCACTCACAACAAGTGCAGCATGGTGTGGGTGCCGTGGGGAGTTTGCCCCAAACAAAATGCCATAGGGAGCATCCCCCACTGGGTAGTATGGCATTTTTTCTCTGCACCCAGTTTTGGCATGAAACTCAGCTGGAAAAGGATGTGGGTGCATTCTTTGTTGCAGTGGCTTGTGGCTGCAACAACAACAGGATTTTATGACATTGGCCACTCTTGGCCTGCAAGACACTTTTGCAAGTGTTTGCATTGCTGGAGCAATCGTGGCAATAGTTGTTCTGCTTCTATCCATTTTAGTCTCGGGAGCTACGTTTGATGCATCGTATATGAATGTGATCCCTACGCCTACAGCACATAACTTAATCAGTTTGACTTTCAAAGTTCTAGGACTAATTGTATTCGCAATTCGAGCTCCGCATTCCCTTGCCAAAAAATGCTCATAATATGCAACATTCTTCAATAGGCCCTTACGCGGAAATTAATGTGATACCAGTGTTCAAAGAGGATGCTTTCCGGAGACTCAAAAATTGATTGTTGCATTGTTGTTGGCAACTTTTGACATCGTGACTTCGTTCATTCTTTTGAGACCGAGAAGAAGTGGAATACAAATTGTCGTTGATCATAGTTTTATCAAGCGAAGAAAAGCCCAAATGAGTGCCACTGATCACTGTTGCTGTTTGTGTTGATTGGAGCTCTCGTGTAAGCTCATCTTGTCGCACAAAGTCGATGTTCGAGGTCGAAGTCAATATCGAACCAACGTAAAATATCGCAATAAACAACAACAGGTACCAGAGTCGATCTTCGCCAGAACTCTTGTCTTTGGCGATCTCTTCATCTTCGTGCGAGATTTGGTTGCTCCCCGAAGCCCCAATAGCACAATTTTCTCGGCGGGATCATTTTCTTGTGTGTGACATCGTGTCGAGCGTTGAAAATATTAGTGCGCGAAAAACCCAGAGTTGATTTTTGTTTAACGAGACATCCATGTTACCGTCGATTTAGTGCTTTTGACTCTCGAAGGGGTCATCAAGATGAAGTCGTCATCGCTCATCCGAATCATCTTCCTAGCGGTCTTTGCTGTATTCGTCCTGAATTTTGTGATCCTTCTCGTCTACTTTCCATTAGATTCTTCATCGTCGTCTGGTACACTATCTATATTACCTTTGGCACGAAACAACTACGAGTCCTTTCGTAAGACCACATTGGGAAATTTGAGAAAGAAATCCTTCCACCACCAGCAGCAGCGGCCTCCAGTGCCCGCTCGTGTCAAACAAAAGCCAAAGCAGAACGTTACAAAACAAACAGCGAAGACGCCTTTGATCGCAAACAATGACACGGTCACGACTGTAAACTGCCCCGTCTATGGATGTCCGATATATCCACCCGAGTTGACAATCCCTCGCCTAAACCAGTCCATTCGGGCAACGTTAGAGTCGTCTGGTTATTCATTTGGTTCAAAGCCTGCGCCAGAAGCCAAACAATCTCCATCCAAAACCAGATTCGAATTTGCTTCCGAGTCGTTTGCGATGCTTTCGCAACAGGGCAAATCTCACACGGTCAACCAAGATCGGGCTGTCTTTGTATCTCCGCTTCTTCCGGACTTGCTGCCATCCAAAAGTACAAAATCCTTTTTGGCGTGCATATTTGATGGCCACGGCTCATCGGGACACGAAGTCGCCCAAGAAGTAGTGGAAAAGTTTCCGCTCATCTTGAGCAATAAATTGACACGCGTGTTAAGTAAATCTACCATTGAGAATACCAGTAGTTACGAAACTAATAATAACAATACAAACAGCACTGGCGAGGATATCCGAGTACGCATAGGAGATTACGACCCGATCGATCTTGCGATACGAAACGCCCTGAACGAGACATTCCTAGAAGTCAACGAGAAAGGGACCGCATTTTCATTCTTACGGGGTGGTTGTACCGCTAGTGTTACCCTCCGGTGGGGCTCGAAATTGTACGTGGCAAACGCCGGAGATAGCGAAACAATTGTTGTCGCAACATCTGCATCTTCGAATCAGAAACTTACAAAAGAACAGCAGCAGAAAAATCCTTCGCCATCTGCGAAGGTGGTATACGAGACCCGAAGAGACAAGGCTAATCAACCGGCGGAACGAGAAAGGATTGAAAAATTGGGAGGGATAGTCCATATTAATGCGCAGGGCTTTGATCCTCGGGTGGTTATTTATAGCAAGGTTGCGAACGAGATGGTCACACTAGCAATGTCACGGAGCATCGGAGACTGGGAATATAAGGCAGTAGGGGTTACTGCAGAACCTACTATTGACTTGATTGATCTTTCGAAGACATCCTCCACTATTCCGAGCAAAACGGTGTATTTGCTCGCCGCAAGCGATGGATTTTGGGACCTACGACAGAAGCAACTTTATGCCAATCGAATGGCGGCCTCGTTTTGGAACAGCAATGAAAGCAATCAAAATCCTAAACGGAGAAATGACGCGAATGGAAGATTCCTGCCACTATATCATCTATATGATATGATGCAAAGAATCACACCCAAAGTACAAACAGGGTATAGAGACGATATCACAGCGATGATAGTCAACTTGAAATGATTACACGATGCCACCCAATATATCTTTTATAGGCCTCTGAAAAATCAACACATTGCCTAAATGCTTATTGTTTGAAGAGTCGCGACAATAGCTATGCCATAATGATGGTCTCTCTCTACAAGGTTTCATACAACCTCATGGTATTCCTTCCACCCGATTCAACAATTTATATTACTTTGGCATCTAAAATTTCATCTTTATTCAATGAGTCGCTAAAATTGATGGAAGGATAGGAACGACTACATGATACTACAAAGTAGGTTCATGCTCATTGAATCAATCAATTCCTCATCCAGTTTTTCCAAACTTTTCGGCAGATTCGTCTTCTTTGTCACATCTAACGGGACCATTCCAAAAAAAGGCGAAAAAATGGATAATTCCTTGGATAATGGACCCAACAAAAGCTGAGATTGGGATGTTGGATAACAACGCGTTCGCAAAAAGTTACAGATGACTTCGTCGGTTGCTGTTTTAGTTTATTTTGTAAACGAAGAATAAAAGGAACAAACGTATAGATGTAAGAATAATGCATATTTTTGCGGTCATGAAGTATGCAACAGATGAGGTTGTTGTCCATCCTATTAGAATCGGACAATATGAATCACATCAGAGGTTCTAGTGAACTCATTCGACGGTTGCAAACTCACCAGGCAGACAATGCTCGGATATCGTCGACGCCAAGCTCTCCACGAAGGAATCCGCATATGGTTGATGCTGTGTTCCGACAAAAGCGTCAGCATACCAAACAGGAGGGAAGCGCTGCAGTTCACCTTGAGCGATGAATAGTGATACCAAATGCATAGTGAAAGCATACCTTTTCGGACAGTTGCTTTGCAAATTGACCATCTGAATATCAAACCAGTTCCATCGAGCCAGGCCATAAGGCAAACTATCTGGATCCGTTACTTGAATAAAGTTGTAAAACGAATGCAGATTCTTTTTTAATGTCAGAGTATACTCTATCATGGCCATACATCGTTCATAATCTGTCCAATCTTCATAGTATCCGGTTTGATATCGAGGGTCGATGTTCAAAAATGGAAACGAAGTAGATCGGTCGACTGGATGTTTGCAGGTGCAGTACTCCTTATGGACCTTATAGGTACCTTTACAGATACGCCGAACACCGCCTCGTTCCCTCCAATTCAGTACACCACTTGACATTATGATATCGATACAAGATACTAAGTCCGGTGTTCGTTTGGCGCACACTTCATCCCACACATGATTATGTTTTTTATTTCGTTTCTGGTTTCTTTGTTGGTGTTTATTGCTGTTTCTCCTTTGAAACGCGCAGTTAGCGTGGAAACAAAGGTTCCGATGGCTCTTCAGAAGAAGAACCTGTTCGCATCGGTGGCATTTATTGGTGCCATTCAAGGCATTTAGTTCTTTCAAAATTACATCCCATGGTCCTGCTGTTTCTCTTCTTTCAAACCATAACGCAAGACAGCCTTTATTGACGCGTCTTAGACGCATGAATTCGTACCAATGCAAATATTTACCTTCGTAGATTAGTTCTAGAACCGTCTCAAAAAGATAGGCTTTAGCGTCATATTTTAATCGACGGGCACAGGAGCGGGTTATCCTGCGCTGTTTCATGAGAGGTTCAATTGGCGATGGTGGTAATATATTGCAAATCAGAGAACAAGGAGGCCGTGGGATAAAATTCTGATCATTGTTACAAAAAAGAAGTGACAATGATCGTTTTGGTTTGAGATCGGAGGCCGTAAAACAATCATTTGATGTGGAGGAATTCTTCTGTCGTGGCGAAAGACCGGCAAAGGTGGAATCTGTGGCCCTTGCTACTGGGCCTAGTTCTATTTCTTCGTGGCCAAATTGATCGTAACTGTAAGCATCTTGATTATTTCGTTGTATTTGTGCGAGAGCAGCGGCTGCATATGGACCTTGGCGCTGAAGCCAATACTGTGTGAGTTCTTCTGCCGCTTGTCTTTGCTCGGCGGCTCTTCGGCTTGCTCCTCTCGTTTCCATGGTGAACCCCGTCGAGTTCCCACTGTCGGACGATATATATCTTGCTATGAAAGAACTAAGTGTAGCCTTCGATGGCAGCCCTGTTTGTGTCGATAGTCAAAGACTGTTTGAGAACATTTCAAAAGGTATTTTGATAGAATTTCATTATTATGATCACACATATTTTTGAGTTTAGAATTTAAGCCTTGAAATTTTCTTGTCCTTGAAACCCTTCTATGAATCAACCACACGACTTGTTCTGTTCTCGTCCATAAGTACTTTTTGTCTTAGGCCGATACACTTCTATTCATAGCAAGCGCTTTTTACAAGAAGGATAAGTAAAAATTTTGTAGTATATGCCCCTCACATGAGACCCTTAAATGCAACAGAGTTTTTCTTTCAGGGTTTGGGGAGGTTTCTTATATAACAATGTCGTTTTTGACGAGACCTCTTTCAGCTGTTGCATACTACGGTATATACTAATACTTGGTACGAAGTGGTTTCTTCGGGCCTGAAAACGATTTTTCAAGGTTTCATTTGCGCGCATCAAGAGGTCTTGCTTCTAGGTTGTCAAGAAAAAAAAAAGAAAAAATGCGAAAGAATTTTTAGAAATTGCAACGCGGAACGATGTCCGAAACCGTATCGAGAGAACAGGCAGGATGATATGTTTTCTTTCAGGGTTTCAAATTCTGCATGCAACTTTGCACTTGTGCTGACTATTGGCTGTAAGATATAGGTGTCTGGTTACATTTAAAAAAAAAAAATCAGACGAAGAACGGTCCATACTCTGCTGGTTGTGTTCCGATACTTTTTGCGATACATCGTTCGATTGATACATTTTTCTCAAAAATAAACTTTGCCAGATGCGTTGGCAAAAAAAACAAATGACTATTAGTGACAAAACAAACACGATGCTTGACCACGCCGTGCCTATCGTTCAAGCTTCCATCGTGAATGACAGCACGGAGCCTTGCGGAGTGATTCGAACCGAGAGCGTTTTGATCGACGAGTATTTGGAATGCAATGGTGATGCAGAACCTTCTTTCGAATGTAGCGAGTCTCCCAACGTTATTTCGGTGCCCATCGTACAGAGTACCGATCCTCATGCATACTACCAAAGCTATCAAAGCGGATATTTTCCTCCAGAAAATATCACATACTCCCAAGTAGATCAGTCAAAAACATGCGGTGCCTGGGCTGCCGGGATGATTCTAGGCTTTATTCTTGGAGCAGGGCCTTCACTTTCGATAGTATTTGGAATTGGAGCCGCCTATTGCTCCCAGAAAGAAGAAGGTGTTGCTGGAGATATCGCAAGGGCACTTAGCGAAGTTGCAATTCTGTCACACAAGAAATTTGTCGAAGTTGATAAAAAACACAACCTCATCGATACCTTTTCAAGTAACGCCTCTAACTTGTCGAGGAACTGTTTCTTTCTTATGAGTAGGGCATCTTCAACTATCTTTTCGATGGTGTGTAACAAGAAGAATCGTAACGAGACGAGGCAAATGAACACCTCAGATACGGAAGTGACGTAGGAAAACGCCAAACTTATACTTCCATCTTATACTGATTATCGAGCCCATCCAAAATTGTTTGCACCACTTCAATATAGTTAAGTGATAAAAGTGGCTTGTACTAACGCCTCAACGGTGCGCATCGCTATACAAAAATATTGCGTTAATATTATACTTCCTGATCCAAAATAATTACATCTAAATATTATAAGAAAAAATTACAGTAGTTTATTTTTTCCGTATCACACTCAAACCATCTCTCATAGGTAATAATATAACTTCAACTCGATCGTCTCTCGCTATAGCCGAGTTGAACCTATGCATAGTAGTTGCAAGCTTTCTCGCTCTCTTATTTTTTCGAAGTTCGGCTTTTCCGGCGTCATCTTGATCCAAAACAGATACAAATTCTCCAGTGCTAGCTTCCAAAACTAATCCCTTCCAGAGCACGTTGTCAACCACAATCAGACCACCTCGATTCAGCAATCGGTCACTAGTCAGACATGCCTCGACATACTCTAGCAATCTTGTTTTATCTGCATCTACGAAAACCAGATCAAAAGGTTCTATCGCCTGCTCAAAGTCCCCTGTCGCAATGGCCTCGACAGAGGCCAGGGCATCAGTGACGCGTAATAGGTCGCATCTTGCAACTCCACCATCGACACTCACAGATACAATATCGTCATGCACTTCGCCAACCTGATCGTCAGTCCGAAGAGCACCGATTGCATTGACGGCTGCTTCACTGTCGAAACCATGTTGTTCAATAACCCGCAAGTGAGCGGCTGCTAGATTCAATGCACGGCTGTCCCTTTCCATCGACATTACGTATGGGCCATCGTTTCTCTTCTCACCGGCCCCAGGATCACTTCCTAATATTCTGCCAACATTTCTAGCCCCCTCTAGCAGACAAGCAGTCGCATACCCCGTAAACGTTCCCAACTCCAATATCCGACCATTTCTTGTCATTGATGCAAGTTGAGTCAATAATCGACCCTGAGCATCACCTGACACCATGTGCGCCCCACTAGTTAAATAAATTTGCGAGTTCAACTCCATCTCCTTGTAAATCGATGGAGCTGGCGAAGAGTGACCGAGGCTGTAATCATCAAGACTTTCGTATCGATGATGTTGCTCTACTTCCTCTTCCAATAACGGTTTCTTCCTTTCGAAAAGTTTTGCACCATTGAGAACACGATTCTTACACGCGGTGGAGCATGTCCCATGATAAGCTGTGCGGCATGTTTCGCATTGGATCATGCGCTTGTGACAATTTTCATTGCGACAGTTGCTCACGAGCTCAGTTAGCGCTCCACAAGTAATGCATTTTCCTAGCTTATCATCTGTGATTTGACGACCCAAACGTCCATCAAAAACAAAGTTGGTGCCTTTGAACATGGATTCTTCGCCCTCCTTCTTCTCGTTTAATGTTCGATCGTAAGCAATAATCCCACCAGCCAGACGAGAAACATTTGTGAAGCCCATTTCTTGTGTTAAGTAAGCCCCAACTTTGACACCTGCAATATGTATTAAAATGGGGGAGCAATAATCGGAAATGCGACAATGAAGAATCTGGTAATTAGCTGAATATTCGCATTACACAATTTTACTTCTTCGGGAGCAAGATTTCACCACACATCATTCAAACGATTCAAAAACGGGCATGTGCACTTACAGCGAATTCCTCCGGTACAGTAGGTCATAATAGGAGCATCCTTAGGCGTATCAGCCAGTCGATCCTTTAAAACATCCCAGCTGTCCCGGAAAGCTTCTGTTCCCAAGGGCTCAGCACCCTCAAAAATCCCAACGTCGGTCTCATAAGTATTACGGCAGTCCAAAAGAATGGGTGTCTCATCGTCACCTTGGGATGTTTCATTCTTTGCTTTGCGTGATTGTTTGAGTCGATCATGCCATTCTAAGGGGGGCATGTCGTACCCAGCCGATTGCCAATCCAATGATCTGTCGAGGCCATCAGCAACGACCTGCGACCGAACCCGAACGTGGAGATTGCGAAAGGGAGGTGCAGGTTTGCCATTGATTGGAACCCCAGCAACAGCAAATTCCTCCTGTGAAAGCGGCTTTGGATCAATGTTGATATCATTTTCCATGTATTGACCCAATTCAGGAATAGACCGACAGCAATCCATAAAATTAGTCAACACATTTGTTGGGACACTCATCTGTGCATTCACGCCCTCTGTGGCAACGTATACGCGCCCAAGTGCCTTAAATGGTTTCCATTTCTTTCTTAGATCAAAAGCAAATTTTTCGGAATCTGCAATACCGGAAGGTGGAAAGGCGTAAAATGATAACATGGTCATGCTTTTGGATTCAGCAGGATCGGACATTCCGTTTAAGTATTCTGGTGGTGGTGGTGGAAGAGGAGCATTGGGATCTTTCATTACATTAATTTGGATAGAGGGTCTTTTCAGTCCAGAGGTCACTGAAGCTGTTGAATTTTTGAAATATTCATCCGCAAGGGCAAAAGTCTTGACCACGTCTTCGTCATTTTCAATTTTCCAAGAGAGAGCTTGTTCATGATTGTCTTCCTCTGCCGCCGAAGAGTGCACGACTGCTACAACGTTTCCGGTCTCATCGATATGAGGTAGATTTGCAGTCAACAAAAACGTGTTCTTGCGTAAAGCTCGGAAAAAGCCAAAAATCTCGTCTTTCATTCCGCGATACGTCGTTGTTCCTTTCGATCCCATCTCTATGAAAACACGACCTCTTTTTTCCCGCCCCGAGAGTTTCAACTCATCTCTCAAATCGTCATCGACCCATACTTTGACGGCATATAACGGAGGGACTTGAAATGAGGAGGATCCGGTGTTGTTATCACCGCTAGTGTCAGAATGCAACAATCGTTTGATATTCAAATTTCTCGATGCCCTTTCCTGTGCACTTCTCTCTCTTGCGGCCCTCTTTCCTCGATTTATTTCGAGGCGACGTTCCAATAAGTCTTGGTTCGATAGTATCTCACTTCCCCCTTCTTTTGACGACAAAGCGAGTGCCCATATTTCATGAGAAAGCAATGGGACTCTAATTGAGTTAGGTTTTCTGATATTCGAAAAATCACGCTGGAAAGCCTGCACAGCAGGGATAAGAATTCTATAGTGGCGTCTATTACTGTGTATCCTCGTTGTA
>Ga0115013_10001011_pt1 | contig 16599 bp, 15 predicted proteins | sample SouAtlMetagenome_2_FD_88686 | JGI IMG/M metagenome (GOLD analysis project Ga0115013, IMG submission 88686) | Marine eukaryotic phytoplankton communities from Atlantic Ocean - South Atlantic ANT15 Metagenome | ecosystem: Environmental > Aquatic > Marine > Oceanic | place: South Atlantic Ocean...
GATCAATCACTGCTCCGTCTGTTGGTGCATCTGCAAAAGCAAACGAACCACCTGGTAACCCAGTAACTGTAGCTGTAGCACCATCACATGTAGCGGTCAATTCAAAAGAAGAATCATCCTCGTTGAGTGTAGTCACCTCTGAAGTAGAAGTTGAAGGACATGCATCGTTCGTAGTATACTCTATATTATATGTTGACCCATAGGATCCACCTGAGATTGTACAAGTATCAGGATAAATCACTGCTCCGTCTGTTGGTGCATCTGCAAAAGCAAACGAACCACCTGGTAACCCAGTAACTGTAGCTGTAGCACCATCACATGTAGCGGTCAATTCAAAAGAAGAATCGTTTGGATCTCCAAAATTTATTCTGATGTCGTCTGAAACTATGCAATCCTGGTCATAAACCTCAACGGTATATATTCCAGTTTCAGCTGATGTAATGTTTAAAAAGGGATCATTTACAACTAGAGATTGACCATCCAAATACCATTCATATAAAGCAGTTTCTGATTCATATTGACTATTTATTATCACTGGTAAAACATCACTACATAATTCTATTACATCTTCTTCAATGATGATTGTTGTACCATCTTCTTCATATTCAACAACTGCCTCAATACTAAATGGAGCTTCCTCAATTGTAATTATTATTTCGTCCTCGACAATTATTGGGTTTCCAGTACAAGTTGTATAAGTAACTTTTGCGGTATAAGATGTTGTTTCTGTCGGTAAAACCTCAAAATTTGGATTTGTTCCAATTACATCACCGTTTGAATCTAACCACTCAAATTCAATTATACTATCTCCAACCGGTGTAAATCTCCATGCTTCCTCTTGCGTAGTCCAAGGACTATCAGAACTATTTCTGCCTGGTGGTACATAACCTTGTGTGCCAGAATCGTTTTGAATTCCAACAGCTGCTACTCCACCTTGCCAAGAATTACATGTTGGTTTATTTTGTATGTAAATGTCTATAACATTTGTTGTTTCATATAATACAATCATATGTGTTGCGAGTAAATCTCCACAACTATACATTTCAACATTATAAAAGCTGACGGCAAGTACACGGTTAGGATACTCTCCAATGATCTCCCATCTTATTTCCTCACCATCTGATGATGCAGGATTAATATCATGAACGGGAGAAAAAATATTTCCCTCACCAATTGCATCGGGACTGTTAGTGGGTATGTTATCTCCGTTTGTAAAGGACCATCCGTTGGTTGCATCACCCGCATTAACATCAAATCTTACTAATCCGTTTGATCCAACCTGAAATTGTTGTTCTAGATTTCCAAAGAAACAAAAATCAAAAGGAAGGTCCCGAGGTGAGTCCCAAGCATCATCAATATTAGTGTTTACAGAATTTGATAAACCCTGAAAAGGAAAAGGAGGAACAAAAGCGATTTCGTTAACCTCGTATAAATCTGTTTCTCCAATTTCTAAAAAATCTGCACTTAACTCAACTGTTTCGGGGCACTCAAGTATAATATCTTCGCCTGCACTAACATAAGGGTTCCCAGGTGTAGTAGCGCCAACAATAACCTGAACTTCAGCAATGTTGGATGTACAGTCATTATAATCGGTTATCAACAGGGTTACATTGTATAAACCCGCACTTGAGAACGAATGCTGAACATTTTCTCCAAAAGCCACTGTACCATCGTCAAAATTCCACTCATAAATAGCATTATTAGAATTTCCGTTTGAGAAATTACCAACTCCGATAAAATCAATGTTTTCATCAATATCTACCTCAATGGAACCATCAATATTAGCTGAAGGATTTGAATCAATTGATGCGGTGACATCTTGACAAGGCTCAAAGCAACTAATAATTGCTTCCCAACCACTGGCCTGAGCTGCACCATTACTAAAAAATTGAATTGTCAAACACCCTGTTGGATTGTCAGCAACGATAAATCCAGGGCTGGATGAAGCACTAGTACCTGAAAACATTCCAAATTCTTCTGCTGAAATACTGTCTCCATTATAAATGATCAATCCATCACCATTACCATTTTGTACCGGCTGAGTAGTAAATGACTGAAAATCTAATTCAACAACCTGAGCATCATTTTCTGGACATATAGTTATGGTATAATCCTCATTTGCACCATAAACACCTGTTGGACCACCTGAATCATAGAATGTGCCTGAACAAGTATTAACAGTACCACCATCGCTAATCAAAATTTCCTGAGCAATAAATGTTAATGGGGACAGAAATAAAATCCAAAAAAGAAACTTTAATCTTAAGATCATTTTAGTTTTTTTGGGATTATATTAATTACGTAATCTGTTCCGTCTACTCTGAATATTTGACTTTGTTTAGATTCAAAATCAAAATCATAAATTAGTGGATTAAAATTTTTATGGTTAAAGTTGGTTGACATATTAGATTTAGATATGGAACTCAACTTTGGTAGGGATTCGCCACTATTGTATTTCTTAACAATGACTTTTACCCTATTTCTCAAAACATCCTTAATGTTAATTTCCAATGCTTTAACAGAAACTATTCTATTGAAAGTTTCATTTCCATAAGCTGATTTTATATGATTAGCCTCGTTTTCGGTTAACGGCACATATACATTCTTATCAAATTTAATAATCCAAGAATCATGCTGATTACTTTGACAAAAACTAAAAAAATTAACGCAAAAAAATAAGATTAAAAAAAAAGAAATTTGCTTCATAAATCTTGTCTATAGAAGCTAATTTAAATTATTTTTTTTTAATTAGATAAATGATAGCAATCATTTAGGTTTATGATTTAAAAAAACTTCTTTATATTAGGCATGATAATTGTTTATAACAATCTAAACAAAATATTTAGTTATGAGAATAAATGATAAAATAACTTTGACTGATGAAGAAATTGGTGATGACCATATATCAACTTCTGATTTTACTCCTATTAGAGATGACGCATTTGATAAGTCCGATGAGGAAAAAATATCAATAATTCAAGAACATGTCAAAGAGATAATGCAAACTTTAGGTTTAGACTTAACAGACGATAGCTTAAGAGGAACTCCTAAAAGAATAGCAAAATCATATGTAAATGAGTTGTTTTGCGGATTAAATCCAAAAAATAAGCCTAAAGCATCTACATTCGATAATAAGTATAATTACAGTGAAATGCTTGTTGAAAAAGATATTACTCTTTACTCAACCTGTGAGCATCACTTTTTACCAATCGTGGGAAAAGCACACATTGCATATATTTCCAGTGGTAACGTTATTGGGCTTTCTAAAATGAATAGAATAGTTGAATATTACGCGAAAAGACCACAGGTTCAAGAAAGACTCACAAAACAAATAGTTCGTGAACTTCAAGAAGCTCTAGGAACAGACGATGTAGCTTGTGTTATCGATGCTAAACACCTATGTGTAAACTCGAGAGGAATAAAAGATGTTAATTCAAGTACTATTACTAGTGAGTATGGTGGTAAATTTAAATACGACACTAATACCAAAGACGAATTTTTAAAATATATTCAACTAGATACTTCTTTTAATGGACTATAAAATGTAATTTTATTACATGCAATCTGTTGCTAGTCATAAGTTAAAAATTTACAACAGCCTTTCTGGTAAAAAAGAAACTTTTACACCCATTTCTAAAAAAAATGTAGGGATGTATGTGTGTGGTCCAACTGTGTACAACTACGTTCATCTGGGTAACCTTAGAACATTTACCTCATTTGATATAATCTACAGGTATTTAAGTCATCTTGGTTACAAAATTAGATATGTCAGAAATATTACCGATGTTGGCCATCTCGAAAACGATGATGATCAAGGGGAAGATAGAATAAGTAAGAAAGCAAGATTTGAAGATCTGGAGCCGATGGAAGTAGTACAGAAATACACTTATGATTTTCATGGTACTCTTCGCAGGTTTAATTTATTACCCCCAAGTATTGAACCCTCAGCAACTGGCCACATAATCGAACAAATTAAATTAATTGAAATATTAATAAATAAAGGATTTGCATATGAAGTCAGCGGATCTGTTTATTTTGACGTTGTCAAATATAACAAGTCAAATAATTACGGAATATTAAGCAAACGTAAAATTGAAGACCTAATACACAATACAAGATCTTTGGAAGGTCAGACAGATAAAAAAAATCCTCAGGATTTTGCACTTTGGAAAAAAGCCGAAGCGAATCATATTATGAAATGGAGTTCACCTTGGAGTGATGGGTTTCCAGGGTGGCACCTTGAATGTACAGCGATGAGTAATAAGTACTTGGGGGATAACTTTGATATTCATGGGGGAGGTATGGATTTGAAATTCCCTCATCATGAATGTGAAATTGCTCAATCAAATGCTTGTTTCAATACTAATGCTGCAAATTATTGGATGCATGCTAATATGTTGACCTTAAATGGTAAAAAAATGTCTAAATCTACTGGTAATAATATCCTGCCAAATGAAATTTTTATAAGTGGCTCTCCCTTACTTTCAAAAGTTTTTTCAGCGTCATCTGTGAAATTTTTCATGCTTCAGGCTCATTACAGAAGTATTTTAGACTTAAGTAATGATGCTCTTTTGGCATCTGAAAAAGGGTATAAAAAGATTATTGAAGCGATAAATATTTTAGAAGGTTTTAAGGACTTTGACAGAAATACTTCTTTTGATATCACTAAATGGTCAAAGGCTTGCTATGATGCAATGGACGATGATTTTAACACCCCTATTTTAATTGCAAACATTTTTGAGGCAGTTAAATTTATTAATAACGTTAATGGTGGTAAAGCTAAACTTTCAAAAAGCGACTGTACTAGCTTATTAAAAATAATTAATCAATTTGTTTTTGATATTATGGGGCTTAAAAAAAATGAATCATCAAAAAATAATGATGACAAGCTCGATAATGTAATGAGTATCTTATTGGAATTAAGAAATGATGCAAGGATCAATAAAGATTATGAGCTGAGTGATAAAATTAGAGATCTTTTGAAGGAAAAAGGGATTAGTGTAAATGACAGCGATAAAGACTCATCATACACTATTGAATAACATATGAAATTTTTAACCTATCCTCTTATAGTGATAATAAAGTTTTATCAAAATGCTATTTCACCCTATACGCCTGCAACTTGCAGGTTTCAACCAACATGTTCACACTACTCGATTGAAGCATTACAAAAACATGGAATTTTTCTTGGCTCCTATTTGATGGTTAGAAGAATTCTTAGTTGTCACCCGTGGGGAAAATCTGGATATGATCCAGTTCCTGAAAAATTTAAAAGAAAATAATTATGGAGATATTACAGTTTGTATGGGACCCTTCTTCAGAGGGGATAACAATTCTTGGAAAATTTACTATCTACTACTACAGCCTAATGTGGATGCTAGCATTTATAATCGGCTTCTATATAATGCAAATAATTTATAAAAGAGAGGGTTTGTCAATGGAGAAGCTTGATTCTCTATTTGTCTATACAATCCTTGGAACAATGATTGGGGCTAGACTTGGACATGTAATTTTTTATCAATTTGAACTATTTGAGCAAGATTTTTTTAGTGTATTTCTTCCGTTTCGATTTTATCCAAATTTTGAGTTTACAGGATTTAGAGGTTTAGCTAGCCATGGAGCAGCTATTGGTATAATTACGGCCATGTATTTATATAACACTAGAGTTTTAAAAAAGTCTGTATTGTGGATTTTAGATAGAATATTAATTCCTGTTGCTATTGGAGGTGCTTTTATCAGAATTGGTAATTTCTTTAACTCTGAAATCGTCGGGAAACAAACCGAGAGTGCATTCGGGGTTATATTTTCAAAACTAGGAGAAGACTTTGCTCGTCACCCTGCTCAGTTATACGAAGCTTTTAGTTATATTTTTATATTTTTTATAGTTGCTCATATTTATTGGAGAACCGAAAAAATTAAAAAAACAGGCTATTTATTTGGTTTTTTCTTTGTCTTACTTTGGTCAAGTCGATTTATAGTTGAATTCTTTAAACAAGCTCAAGTAGATGGAAGAGAAGACTGGATATTCGGAATGAATACTGGACAAACATTAAGTATACCTTTTATACTTGTTGGTTTATTTCTGATGTTTAGAAAAAATTCAAGATCTTCATGATTAAACTATTTAGGTTAATTGCTTTATTAGAGGGAACCTCTTATATTTTACTACTTTTTATAGCAGTTCCGATTAAGTACTGTTTGAATGATCCAACTTATGTTAAAATTCTAGGAATGCCCCACGGAATACTTTTTATAGTGTATTTGATTTTTGCAGTGATTTTTAAATTTAAAAAAAAATGGAATCCGTTCGATTTTATTATAATTTCTGCAGCATCACTAATCCCTTTCGGAACATTTTATGTAGATAAAAAATATCTGAGAGAGACAAATAAAATTTAATCTCGGTATTTCTTAAGTGTATCTTTCATTATAGGTGTTGCAACAAAAACTGAAGAGTAAGTACCCACTAACACACCAACGATCAATGCAAATAATAAGCCTCTTAGTGAATCAGCACCAAAAGCAAACATAGCCAGTAATACAACCAGAGTTGTGAAAGATGTATTTAAGGTTCTTGAAAGAGTACTGTTCAATGCAGAATTTACGGTAGTTTCAAAATCCCATGTTGAGTGCTCTTTTAAAAACTCACGGATCCTGTCAAAGACAACTACAGTATCATTCAGTGAATATCCAATTACTGTCAGGATTGCAGCAATAAACGCTTGATCAATTTCCATACTAAACGGCATAAACCTGTAGGTTAGGGAGAAAATTCCAAGAACGATTAATACGTCATGGAATACAGCCGCTACCGCTCCAAGTGAAAATTGCCATTTTTTAAATCTTACTAAAATATATAAAAACACAACAATTAATGAACCTAAAATAGCCCAAAATGAGGATTGTTTAATGTCATCTGCAATGGTAGGGCTTACCTTACCAGACATCATTTTACCAATATTATTTTCAGCATCTAAAAACTGAGCATATGTATATCCGCTTGGTAAAAAAGCCTCAAGAGATTTAAAGAGTTTAGCTTGTACATCTTCATCTGCCGCTGCAGAATTTTCATCAACTTTATATTTTGTTGAAATTTTAAGCTGATTAGGTCCTCCAATTGTTTTAATTTCTGAACTTCCAAATACAAGATCAGTAGATTTCTTTACTTCTTCAGTGTTTACATCTTGAGCAAATCTGACTGTGTACGTTCTACCTCCAACAAAGTCAATACCTTCATCAAGACCAGTTGTAAAGAGAGAAAAAACTCCAGAAGAGATTATTATACCCGAAATGAGATAAGTTAATTGTCTTTTTTGAAGGAAATCAAACTTCAAGTTTCTAAATAAACCTTTTGTCAAAGGAGTAGAAAAAGTAAGTCTTGAACCTTTATTTACATCCCAATTTATCAACAGCCTTGAAATAAAAATTGCCGTAAATAACGAAGTTATAATTCCGATCAATAAAGTGGTTGCAAAACCCTTAATTGGTCCTGTTCCAAAAGTGTATAAAATTAAAGCTGTAAGCCCTGTTGTAATATTTGCATCTAGTATAGAGGAAAGTGCATTTTGATAACCGTCTGAAATTGCAGGTTTTTCCTTTTTACCACGATATAATTCTTCTCTTACTCTCTCGTAAATAAGTACATTTGCATCCACTGCAATACCAATAGTTAACACAATTCCAGCAATTCCAGGTAAAGTTAAAACTGCACCTAAACCAGAAAGTATTCCAAATATTAATACAATATTTAAGATAAGTGCTACATTAGAATAAAGACCAACCTTACCATAGTAAAACATCATCCATATTAGTACTAGCGCTAATGCTATCATGAAAGAATTTGTTCCTGACTCAATCGCTTCTTGTCCCAATGATGGACCTACCTCATCTGCTTGAACTATATCGGCTGACGCTGGTAACTTACCTGCTCTTAATACATTCGCTAAATCAATTGCTTCATTAAGGTTAAATGCACCAGATATTTCACTATTACCTCCAGAAATTGGACCACTAGTTACTCCAGGCGCAGAATATACTATGTCGTCAAGAACGATTGCTATTTGTGAACTCTGATTATATGCATTTCCTGTCATTTGTTCCCATATCTTGGCGCCTTTTGAATTCATTTGCATACTAACAGTTGGGGTAATACCATCAACAGAGTATGATTGTCTTGCATCGGTAATTACAGAACCACTTAATTGAGGTATATTTTCTCTGTTTCCTTTCAAAGCATAAAGCTCAACCAATTCTTCACCATCTTCAGACATTTGAGGAATACCCCATAAAAATTTTGCGTATCTCTGTGATGGCTGTAAAAGAGATTTTATGTCAGGCTGGGATAGATATTCGGAAATAATATTTCTATCCTTTGAGTTAAACATAGCGATTATAGGTCCTCCAGCGTATCCCTGACCTTGAATAAGATCAAGAATTGGGTTTTTTTCAATTGCTATTGAATCATTATCCGAACCTAAAAGCTCCTCAACTTCACTCAATTCCTTTTGTTCAACGTCTGAGCTTACTAATTTAGATTTTACAATTTCATTAGCCTGAATAATGAATGGAATAAATTCTTCACCTTTAAACGCATCCCAAAACTCTAGCTGAGCAGTACTTTGTAATAGACTTTTCACCCTTTCAACATCTTTTGCACCAGGAAGTTCAACTAAAATTCTACCAGAATTACCTAGTCTTTGAATATTCGGCTGCGTAACTCCAAACTTATCTATTCTTTTTCTTAAAACCTCAAAGGCAGAAGTTACAGATTCATCGATTTTAGTTTTTAAAATTGGCTGAACCTCATCGTCGGTCATATTGAAACTAATTTCTTCACTGAGTGTTCTGTTAGCAAAAATATCTGGTGATGCTAACTTTGTGTCCCCTTTGATTTCATCAAATGCTATGAAAAAATCCTCTAAGTATGTGTTCTGGCTATTTTTTTGCTTTTCCTCAGCATCTGTAAGTGCCTGGTTAAATATAGGGTCTTTACTATTGTTAGAAAGATTTTGTAAAATATCTTTTACGGATATTTGAAGAATTACATTTATTCCACCCTTTAAATCAAGTCCGAGATTCATGGCTCTATCCTTAACTTCATCATATGTGTATTCAGCAATTCCTATGTTAAAAACCGAAATATTAGAAAGAGAATCAAGATAATTTATTTTCTCATCATTTCTCTTCTTGTCAAAATTATCTTCCTGATCGCTTATTTTATTTACAACATACTCATTTGCGGCATTTTCGATCTGATTTGATTTAAATGTAAACGATAATTGGAATACGCTTACTAGTCCGAACAGTAGGGCGAATAATTTTACTAATCCTTTATTTTGCATAGCTCATTTATATAAAAAAGTGGTGCAAATATATAATATCAGAGATAAACAGGCAATATATTACACTATTAATTAGCAAGAGAAAATAATTGTATAAACTATAAATTTAAAAGAGAATTTGTCTTCTTAACTCCGTCTGCACTTTGGGATAAGTGATTTAGATCTTCAATATCTAAATCTAATTCTACAATCTTTTCTATACCGTTTCTACCAAGAATAACTGGAACTCCAATGCAAAGTCCAGTTAGACCATATTCTCCCTCAAGCATCGCTGAACAAGGGAAAATTTTATTATGATCACAGGCAATTGAATGAACAAGTGAACTAACTGCAGCGCCGGGTGCATACCAAGCAGAAGTACCTAGGAGTTTAGTAAGGGTTGCCCCACCAACTTTCGTATCCTCTCTAACTTTATCAAGCCTTTCAGGTGAAAGAAATTTAGAAACTCTGATACTATTTCTTGTTGCTTTTGAAATTAACGGAACCATCCCTTTGTCACTATGACCTCCGATAACCATTCCATCAACATCACTTATCGGTGAATCTAAAGCTTCAGCAAGTCTGTATTTGAATCTTGCTGAATCTAGTGCACCACCCATTCCAATGATTCTATTTTTTGAAATGCCAGTGGTTTTGTGAACCAGAAAAGTCATAGTATCCATAGGATTACTCACAACGATTATTATTGTTTCTGGAGAAGATTTTAGCAGATTTGAGCTTACTTCTTTAACTATCCCAGCATTTATACCAATTAGCTCTTCTCTTGTCATACCTGGTTTTCTAGGAATTCCAGATGTTATGACGCATATGTCACTGTTTGCAGTTTTGGAATAATCGTTGGTAGTACCTACAATTTTAGTATCGAAATTGTTAAGTGATGCCGTTTGCATTAAATCCATGGCTTTACCCTCTGCAAAACCATCTTTTATATCTAGAATTACAACCTCTGATGCAAAATTTTTCATTGCAATATATTCAGCGCAGCTAGCACCAACTGCTCCAGCTCCTACTACAGTTACTTTCATAATATTTATTTATACGTCAATATTTGCATAGAGTGCATTATTTTCAATAAATTCTCTTCTTGGTGGTACGTCATCACCCATAAGCATTGAAAAAATTCTGTCAGCCTCTAATCCGTTTTCAATTACAACTTTTCTTAAGGTTCTAAATTCAGGATTCATAGTTGTATCCCATAGTTGGGCCGCATTCATTTCACCTAATCCCTTATATCTCTGAACCTTGCAACCATCACCATACTTCATCATGATACTATCACGCTGATCGTTATTCCAAGCATATTCTTTTTTAGCTCCTTTCTTTACAAGGTAAAGCGGAGGAGTTGCGATGTATACATGACCGTTTTCAACCAATTCTTTCATGTACCTAAATAGGAAGGTTAAAATCAGGGTAGAAATATGACTTCCGTCGATATCTGCATCACACATTATTACTACTTTATGATATCTGAGTTTTTCGATATTAAGAGCCTTACTATCTTCTTCAGTTCCTATAGTCACTCCGAGGGCCGTAAAAATATTTCTGATTTCCTCATTTTCAAAAACCTTATGCTGCATGGCCTTTTCAACATTCAATATTTTACCCCTAAGTGGTAAGATTGCCTGAAATGCTCTATCTCTACCTTGCTTGGCTGTACCACCGGCCGAATCTCCCTCAACCAAAAATACTTCACATTTTGCTGGATCTTGCTCAGAGCAATCTGAAAGTTTTCCGGGAAGTCCACCTATGCTCATGACAGATTTTCTTTGAACCATTTCACGCGCTTTTTGGGCAGCATGTCTGGCCTGGGCGGCAAGAATCACTTTTTGCACAATAATCTTAGCATCTTCAGGGTGCTCTTCTAAATAATCTCTTAACATCTCAGAAACAGCTTGACTTACACAAGATGAAACCTCTTTGTTTCCTAATTTGGTTTTTGTTTGACCTTCAAATTGAGGTTCAGCAACTTTTACTGAAACAATTGCAGTTAATCCTTCTCTGAAGTCATCTCCTGAAATTTCAAATTTTAATTTATCCAACATTCCGGAGGTTTCAGAATATTTCTTTAAAGTGTGAGTTAAACCTCTTCTGAAACCACTAAGATGTGTACCGCCTTCATGAGTGTTGATATTATTAACATATGAATGAAGATTCTCAGAGTAAGAAGTATTGTATATCATTGCTACCTCAACAGGGACACCATTTTTTTCACCCTCAAATGCGATAACATCTTTCATAATTGGCTCTCGTGTTTCATCTAAAAATCGAATAAACTCAACCAATCCTTCTTTGGAATGAAACTCTTCAGCGACAAAATTTCCTTCTTCGTCCTTGTTACGCTTGTCAGTGATTGTTATTGTTATTCCCTTATTCAAAAAAGATAATTCTCTCAATCTAGTGGCTAGAATATCATAAGAGTAAGTGTTTACATCTGTAAATATAGTTTTGTCAGGTAAGAACGTTACTACAGTTCCATTTTTATCGGATTTACCAACTTCTTTTACAGGTTCCAAAGACTTACCTCTTTCATAATCTTGAGTGTATATTTTTCCATCACGATGAACAGTAGCTGTAAGTTTTTCCGAAAGAGCGTTTACACAACTAACTCCAACTCCGTGAAGTCCACCAGAAACCTTGTAAGAGTCTTTATCAAATTTACCACCTGCACCAATTTTTGTCATTACGACCTCAAGAGCAGAAACACCTTCTTTTTTGTGCATTCCAACTGGAATTCCTCTACCGTTATCTTCCGTCGTTACAGAATTATCTTCATTAATAGTTACAGAAATTCTGTCACAATGTCCAGCCATTGCCTCATCGATAGAATTATCTACAACTTCATAAACAAGGTGATGAAGTCCTCTTGATCCAACATCTCCAATATACATTGATGGACGCATTCTTACATGCTCCATTCCCTCCAACGCCTGAATACTATCCGCTGAGTACTTAGCTTGATTTTCGCTCATAATTGATTGTAAAATAGTTAGTTTATATAATTGGTTTTTAATCAGTTAAAATTTGATAAAAAACAATATCAATCAAATATACGAAAAAATGGGGGCCCAACAGGTTAAATTATACTGTTTTAAAAAGATAAGTTATTAACAATTTTAGACCGAAATAATATGCTCAATATGCGTCCTGATGGACCTTGGAAATAGCCCTTCCTGAAGGCTCATTCATCGACTTAAAAGCTTCATCCCATTCCAAAGCAATTTTTGTACTACAAGCAATTGACGGTTCCTGAGGTACCGACATAGCAGCTGTATTAGAGGGAAAATGCTCTGAAAATAAAGACCTGTAATAATACTCCTCCTTAGTGGTAGGTGTTTTTATGGGAAACTTAATTTTTGCATCATTCATTTCCCTATCCGAAATAGTTTTGTCAACGAATTCTTTTAATGTGTCAATCCAACTGTATCCTACCCCATCACTAAACTGCTCCTTTTGCCTCCATAAGATTTCATCTGGCAAATAGTTTTCAAATGCTTTTCTCAAAATCCATTTCTCCATTCTTTTATTTGTTATCATTTTGTCTTGAGGATTTAAAGACATTGCTACATCAATAAAATCCTTATCTAGAAAAGGTACTCGTCCTTCAACTCCCCATGCTGCCAAGCTTTTATTCGCTCGAAGACAATCATACATGTGTAATTTATTTAATTTTCTAACAGTCTCCTCATGAAAATCCTTTGAACTTGGTGCTTTATGAAAGTATAAATAACCTCCAAAAAGTTCATCAGCTCCTTCACCAGAAAGAACCATTTTTATCCCCATTGATTTGATAACCCTTGCCATTAAGTACATTGGTGTCGATGCTCTTACAGTTGTTATGTCGTATGTTTCCAGATTGTATATTACATCCTTAATTGCATCTAAGCCCTCTTGAATTGTAAAAATAATTTCGTGATGAATAGTCCCTATATGATCTGCAACTTTCTTGGCAGCGGCCAAATCAGGTGAACCCTCTAATCCAACAGAAAATGAATGAAGTTGGGGCCACCACGCTGGCTGCTTATCGTTTGATTCAATCCTTTTTTCTGAATATTTTTTTGCTATGGCAGAGGTTATTGAAGAATCTAACCCACCAGAAAGTAAGACACCATAAGGTACATCACTCATCAGTTGTCTGTGAACTGCTTCTTCAAGAGATTGTCGTAAATTATCAATATCAGATTGTAAATCTTTTACATTTTCAAACTCAACCCAGTCCCTTTTATACCAAGTTATGAATTCTTCATCTGGGCTAATCAAATATTTTCCAGGGGGGAAAAGTTCGATTTTTTGGCATTGACCCTCGAGAGCCTTTAGCTCAGAGGAAACATAAAAAACATTTTTGTCATCCCATCCTATGTAGAGGGGGATAATACCCATATGATCCCTCGCAATAAAATATTCGTTTTTCTGTGAATCATAGATTGAAAATGCAAAAATCCCGTTCATTTTATCTAAAAATTTAGGACCGTATTTGTCAAAAAGAGGCAATATAACCTCACAATCACTATTTGTAGAAAAACTGTAATCAGGAAATTCTTTTCTCAGATCTTGGTGATTGTATATTTCGCCGTTGGCTGCTAAAATATATCTTTTGTCATGACTAAATAAAGGCTGTTGACCTGACGATGGATCTACGATTGCCAATCTTTCATGTGCTATAATCGCATTTTCATCCGAGTAGATACCACTCCAGTCCGGACCTCTGTGTCTAATATTTTTAGCCATTTCTAATACTTTAGGTCTAAGCGTCTTATCATCTTTCGTATTAAAAGCACAAACTATTCCACACATAATTATAATTTTTTATCAAAAGAACATAAATATTTATAAATATTAAACAATATTTATATTTTAACTACATATCTTAATTAAATAATGAATATTTAATTAAAAATATAAGATTTTAAATAATATATTGTCTAAAAAATTTAAATATGTTACTTAAGGAATATTAAGATATTTGTGTGTCTGAAGTGATAATTTCCAATTCGTATTTTTTTTAACAAAATCAACCATTAGAGGCATCATCTTTTCTCGCTTCCCCCATTCTGGCTGTAGATACAGAATAGCATTACTATTAACTTTTTTCGCCTGCTGCTGAGCAAAAATAAAATCATGGTTGTTGTAAACTATAATTTTTAACTCATCTGCATATTTATAAGCATCCTCTATGGGTAGCTTTGCTTTTTTCGGAGAAAGACAAACCCAGTCCCAATCCCCTGACAAAGGATGTGATCCAGATGTTTCGATATGTGTTTTTTTATTAAACTTTTTTAACTCCTTCGTCAATGGACCCATGTCCCACATTAAAGGCTCTCCTCCAGTAACGATTACAAAATCTGAGAATTCAAGCGAGTTTTTAACTATATCTTTTACGTGAATTATTGGATGAGCTTTTTCGTCCCAACTTTCCTTTACATCGCACCAATGACAACCTACATCACACCCACCTGTTCTGATGAAATATGAGGCGGTTCCTTTGTGATATCCTTCTCCTTGTATTGTGTAAAAAGATTCCATGATTGGAAGTACCTCACCCTTTTCCAATAATATCTTAGTCTTTTTGTCCATCAGAAAACAAATATAAAAATCTTAATATCTATATTTACCGACATAATTAAATATTTCTAATGAATAACCCAGGCACCAGGATAAATAAATTTTTAAGTGAGGTTGGCTATTGCTCCAGACGCCAAGCTGATGCTTTAATTGAGCAAGGAAGAATCTATGTAAATAAAAAGCCTGCAAAAATGGGAATGAAAGTCTTGGAGGATGATATGATTGAAGTTGACGGAGAGAAAATCAATCAAACCAAAAAGAAAAAAATATTCATTGCTTTAAATAAACCACGAGGCGTCGTATGTACTACGAACGCTGGAGTTGAAGAAAATAATATTATCGATTATATTAAATTTCCCGAAAGGGTTTTTCCAATCGGCAGACTTGATAAATCTACAACAGGGTTAATATTACTTACCAATGATGGCGGGACCGCCAATAAGATATTAAAAACAGCTAATAACAATGAAAAAGAGTATGTGGTAAAAGTAAACAGACCGATTCCAGAAACTATTCTTAGAAAAATGAGTGAAGGTGTGCCAATTCTTGGGAAAACAACTAGAAAATGTGTAGTTGAAAAAATCAAAACAAATCAATTCAAAATTATACTTACCCAAGGACTAAACAGACAAATTAGAAGGATGTGTGATTACTTCGACTACAAGGTAGTTTCACTTCAAAGAATTAGAATTATGAATATTAAATTAGATATTCCTGAAGGTAAATATAGACTCCTTAATGATCAGGAAATCAAAGGGCTTAAAAAATAAACCATGGCTGAATTAATTCAAAAAAATCAACTTGAAATGGAATTGACTAAGCTCTCAGGTAAGTGGAGCATTAGTGACAAATTTTTAATTTGTAAGTGTGAATTTAAAAACTTCAATGATGCACTTTCTTTTATGAATAAAGTTGGGGTTAAATGTGAAGAAATGGATCATCACCCTAAGTGGACTAATGTATATAATAGGTTAGAGATTGAACTTTTCACTCATGATAAAGACGGACTAACAATTAAAGATTTTGATTTGGCAGTATTTATGGATCAAGAATTTAAAAGCTATGAATAAACTCACACCATTTCATTTAGCCATTCCGGTTGATAATATTCCTGTCTGTAGAAAATTCTATAGTGAAGTTCTAGGGTGTGAAGAAGGTAGAAGTAGTGACCACTGGGTAGACTTTAATCTATTTGGCCACCAACTTGTTATTCATTACAAAGAAAAATCTAACGATGAAGCTCATACAAATCCTGTTGATGGCAAAAATGTTCCAATTCCTCACTTTGGAGTTGTTTTAGAATGGGATACATTTCACAAATTTTCTCACGACTTAAAGGGAAAAGGAGTAAAATTTATAATTGAACCCTACATACGTTTTGAAGGTCAGCCAGGCGAACAGGCAACCATGTTTTTTATGGATCCTGCTGGCAATGCGCTAGAATTTAAATCCTTCAAAGACTTTAATCAAATCTTCGCGACATAATTAATCCCAACCTGGAGGTCCTGGCGGTGTTGATTGTGCCTGAGCCTTCTTAGGGTTTAGAATAGCGAAGGTTCCAATAGCAGTCAATGCCGCATATTTTCCCATCTTCTTTATTGCCTGTTTTCTAGTAATACCTGTCTTCTTCATGATTATTGTATTAAAAGTTTCTTAGTTAATCTATCGGTTCCTGATTCTAATTCAATTACGTAAATAC
>Ga0115013_10001015_pt1 | contig 16556 bp, 14 predicted proteins | sample SouAtlMetagenome_2_FD_88686 | JGI IMG/M metagenome (GOLD analysis project Ga0115013, IMG submission 88686) | Marine eukaryotic phytoplankton communities from Atlantic Ocean - South Atlantic ANT15 Metagenome | ecosystem: Environmental > Aquatic > Marine > Oceanic | place: South Atlantic Ocean...
AAACCAGGTTTTTCGGCTTTCAATACCATATCACCATGAACTTGAGAGACCAAAGCATAGGTGTATTGCACACCAAAGAACGCATCAAAACGCTCCCAATCTTTGGATCTCGGAGACAGATCACAATCTGCTGTTGTAAAACCGTGAACCACACGCTCCGAAAAGACCTTACTCTTAATCAACATATGGATTGCTCCTACTTAGCTCTTTCACGAGCGAGCATGTAAGAAAAGAGGTGGGGATTTTTTTCTGACGCAATGTTTCACGAATGTGAGAGCTACTCACAGAAGGAAACTCTACTGCACCATCTGGACATTCATACCCTCCTCTTCCAACCACAATCGGAGAGAAGTGAGAGGAGATCTTTTTCCATTCCTTCCACTTGGGCAGATCGGGAATCACATCGGCACCGATAACAAGTCGAAAAGAATATTCTGGATACTGGGCTTGCAATTCCGTCAATGTATCAATCGAGTACGACGGAATTGGCAGCTCTGATTCAATTGTACTGACTTGGATCCGTTGATCGACATCCTGGCGTACAAGTTGACACCAAGCAACACGCTGTTCATAGGGTGCCAATTTTTTCCCATGAATCCCTTCGAAAGCATGACGAAAAACCGGAACCATCCATACTTCATCCACCTGATCGGTCCACAACAACCAGCTTGCTACCATTGCATGTGCTACGTGTGGAGGATTAAAGCTTCCTCCATATATCGCAACTCTCATGAAACCTCCCGATTACAAGTCCCGTACTATGTTGTATGCTCATTTATATGAAGATGCAATGCCCAAATATTTGTAAGCATATGGGTTTGTTTCGCAATTAGAGGAACAAAACGTTATAAAAACCACTTAGAGATAAAGGGGGAGAGATGAATCGAAAAGATTTGCCCATTGGAATATTTGATTCAGGAGTCGGAGGTTTGACTGTTTTGTCAGCAATCGCCCAATCCATGCCATATGAAAATCTCCTCTATCTTGGAGATACAGCTCGTGTGCCCTATGGCTCTCGCTCTCCTGAAACGATCTTGCGTTATGCACAAGGGGTTGCAGGACACTTGGCCAATCAAGGGGTGAAGGCCTTGGTTATCGCCTGCAATACTGCGACCAGCTATGCGCTCAAATATTTACAACAAGCGGCCAACAAAGAAAACATCCCCGTCATTGGCGTTATTGAGCCCGGTGCGATCGATGCTGTACAAACCTCTACAGGACAACACATCGGGATTATCGGTACAGAAGGCACCATTAAAGGCAAAAAGTACGAGGATATCTTAATGCGGCTGTCTCCTGAGGTTTCCATATATACACAAGCTTGTCCTCTCCTCGTTCCACTTATCGAAGAAGGTTGGCTTCATGATGACGTTACCAAAATCGTACTACAACGCTACTTGGAAAATCTCAAAGAAGGTCCTGATACCCTAATCATGGGATGTACACACTACCCTCTAATTACACATCTTATACAAGACGTTCTGCCCGATGTTACGCTGGTTAATTCTGCACATGCGACAGCAAAGGTTTGCAAGAGCGAATTGGCAAAACTCTCTCTACTACGAAATAACAATCAACAAGGATGGTATCGACTCCTCGCTACGGATAACCTTGAAAAATTTCGTAAGATAAGCTATTATTTTCTCGGATCTCTTCAAACTTCTCTAGAATTGGTGGATATAGAAGAATCTGATTTTACGCGATTTTCCCTATGATTCGTTTATACAATGTCAGCAAAAGATATGGTTCTATCTATGCATTACGCGATATTAATCTACGTGTAAGCAAGGGAGAATTTTGCTATATTACAGGTCCATCCGGAGCTGGAAAAACAACCCTACTCAAGTTGTTATATGGTGCAATTCGTCCGTCAGAAGGTAAACTTCTGGTTGGAACACATGATGTGGGAAAGATGAAGGGAAAAACACTTCCTCTTCTTCGTAGGAATATCGGGATCGTCTTTCAAGATTTCAAACTGATCCCCAGACGAACCGTTGCAGATAACATAGCCTTGGCCCTAGAGGTTCTGGGAACCGATCGTAGCACCATTCGCAAACGAGTCTCTGCTGTTCTCTCCATCGTCGGCCTACAAGGTAGAGAGGACTTGTATCCACAAGCTCTTTCTGGTGGTGAGCAACAACGTGTAGCCGTCGCACGTGCCATCATCAACGATCCTTCCATTCTACTTGCTGATGAGCCAACAGGAAACCTCGATGGTGTAATGGCTATGGAGGTCATGGAAATCCTACAAGCCATTAATCTCAGAGGAACAACCGTTCTGGTTGCCACACATGATGCCGCATTAATGCAGCGATTCCCTTATCGCAAACTTTCCTTTCGCAATGCTCGATTGGAGAGTTCATGAATGCATCCAATCTAGACTTTTTTCGTCACATCATACGAAGATCTCTTCGATCGATCTGGGAAAATCTGTACCTGAATACAGTCGCCTCTGGTGTTATTGCAGCCAGTCTCTTGCTTCTTGGGGTATATGTAAGCACTCTACTCAACCTCAATTCCATTGTCGACACATGGAACAAAGACATCCATATATCTGCATATTTCGATTCCACCCTCAGTGAACAAGATCAACTTGCAATGAGAGATACCATTTATGCCATGCCACAGACAGTAGAGGTCCGATATGTCTCTCAAAAAGAAGCATACTCATGGTTGACCCAGCGTGTCGAGGGGATTGAAGACACACTTGAGGAATTGGGTGAAAATGCTCTTCCGGCATCACTTGAGATCACATTACAGAAAGAAGCTTCGACATCTGTTGAGATAGAAAGTTTTGCCGAATCTCTTCGCTTACAAGGCTTTAATGAGCTTGACTATGGTGTCGAATGGGTAGAAAAATTCAATGCTTTTCTTCAGCTTCTACAAATGCTCGGCATTCTCCTCGGAGGATTAATCCTTGTATCTGCAACCTTTTTGGTCACCAATACGGTTCATCTTGTTGTCTATAATCGGCGTCATGAGATGGAGATTGCAAAGTTGGTTGGTGCTTCAAACAGTTTTATCATTCTGCCTTTCCTTTTTGAAGGAATTGTACAAGGACTCATCGGCTCATTAACTGCCATCGCAGGTCTATGGATCATTCATCAAACATTGGCCATTCGCCTGCAAGAAGCATTTCTACTGGATATCGTTGGAAAACTACACTTTCTCAACACCCAGCAACTCTTGCTCCTCGCCTCGATTGGTGTTGGCTTGGGCTTTATTGCTGCATTTATAGCATCAACACGATTTTTGAGAAAATCACCATGATTGCATTGCTCTTATCGTTCGCTCTATCACAGGCTCCAGACCCTCGTCAAACCCTAATAGAAGCTGGAAAAGAAGAGAGAAGCATCCTCTCACAAATCGAAGATCTCGATATTTCTCTATCTGCACTAAGAGCAGAAAAAGCAGAATTACAAAACCAAACCACGGCATTTGAGAATCAAAAGCTCGAACAATCAGAACGGGTTGCAAAAGCGACCATCGATCTGCAAGAGAAAAAAAATGATCTAAACAAAACATTACGGGCACTGTACAAGCTGCACAAGAGAGGGATTGCTCGTGTCGTTTTTGGTGCCGAGAGCCCAATCGAGCTCAGAAGAAGAAGCAGCTATCTCCTATCGCTTATTCAGCTTTCCACAAAAAAACTCGATGCATACAAGGATGCCCTAAGCAATCAAGAGCAAGAGCAGCAAACTCTTTCTGCAACCAAACAACAGCTAAATGCAACTCAAGAACAATTATTATTTAAGGAACAAGAATTAGAGCAGCTGCGCTCTTCCAAACAAACAATCCTTACTGATGTGCGTCAAAAACGAAGCACAGCATTAAAATTACTGAGTGAAATCAATCGGTCGCAGCAAAATCTACAAGAACAAATTCCTGTCCCTCAAAATATCCAAACCTCTTCTTTTTCCAGCTTATATGGAAAACTCCCCTGGCCTGTGCAAGGCAAGCTTATCCGACGCTTTGGAAAACAAAAAGACGACCAAAATCGAGTTGTTAAAAACAGAGGCATCGATATTGAAGCTCCTTTTGGGAGCCCTGTGCGTGCGGTCGCCAATGGAAAGATTATCTTGGCTGAATTCATTCCAGCATATGGTATGACCATTGCCATCCAACATGGCAATCACTCTACCATTTACTCACATCTCAATGGTTTAAATGTTCGCAAAGGACAAACTGTATCTGGGGGAACCACAATCGGATATGTCGGTAACACAGGTCTTACCGATACCACCAACCGCTATATTCTTGGATTTGAAATTCGAAAAAGCCGCGTAGCCAAAGACCCTCTCCCATGGCTGAGAAGAAGATGATTGCATCCCGGTTCTTCAGTGGATTGATCTACTCCGGTCTCGCTTTGTTTGGTGGTCTTTGGATTGGCTATTCGATGGTCCAAACCGCATGGAGTCTTGGCCAAGATCCCTACAAAAACTTTGATATATTCACGGAGATATTTCAACTCATTGAAACCAAGCACGTTGATTCTCCTTCTTCTGTGGAGCTTATTCATTCGGCCATTGATGGCATGGCCGAACATCTCGATGAGCACTCTCAATACATTCCACCGGAACGATACAAGATTATTAAAAAAGAATCAGATGGCTGGAGTATTGGCGTTGGTATTGAGGTCAACAAAGAACGAACCATTTTGCGTGTCATTCCTTCCTCTCCTGCAGCGATTGCTGGTCTTATGGTCGGCGATCAACTCACCCATATTGACAATCAATCCATCAAGAAAAAATCCCTTCACAAAATCCATAATATGCTAAAAGGCGATCGCGGCACAACGGTTGTTTTGGCCTTTCTTCGTGATGGAGTCGAACGAACAGAAGAACTGATTCGTGACAATATCCTAATCGAACCGGTTCATGTCATGGATTTTGGTGATGGCAATATCTATATTCAGCTGGATCGTTTTACCAAAAATTGCATCGTTGATCTCCAAAGTAAAATTGCTGCACTCTATGCTTCCAAGGAATTGCGTGGTGTGATTCTCGATCTGCGAGACAATCCTGGAGGTTTTGTAGAAGAAGGTGTTCAGCTTGTTGATCTATTTATTGAGGAAGGTGTCATAATAAAGGTACAGGGACGAAACGATGAAATCATCAAAACATACTCTGCCGAAAAGTCATCACAAGACATCCTCAAGGCCAAGCTCATAATTCTGTTGAATGGTAACAGCGCTTCCGCTTCGGAATTGAGTGCTGGTGTCCTACAATACTACAAAAGAGCCAAAATAATTGGAACCGACAGCTATGGAAAAGGCTCGATGCAAAAAATCTATGAGTTTGAAAATGGTGGCGCCCTCAAACTCACCATCGCCTATTATCTCATGCCCTCAGGAGAAGGAATTGATGCTGATAATCCCTTAAAACCAGATACCATCATCTCTGGACATTTGGAAGACCCCAAAAAAGATCTGATCGAAACCATCAACAAACTCAACATTGATGAGAAAAAGAAACAACTTATTATCCAACGATTATCGATGCTTCAAAATAACAAATCCTCTCCATCAATCCCTCGATCAGATGATATGGAATATCGATTGCAAAATGATCTTCAACTGAAAACCGCATGGAATCAACTGACAAACAGCTCTTCATCGAACGAGTAATACAAGGATGTATTCTTTGCTCCATCCTTGGGATTGCTATCTGGTATGCCCCCACCTGGATGTTGTCATTGACAAAAACCAAACTGTCTTCTACCGAACAGTCGCATCACAACCCTTCCCATCATATTGATGAGATTGTGGCTGAAATCGCGATAGCTCCTCACAATGAAGATATATACAACGGTATTCATTTTTCCACTTTTCTGATTGAGAATCCAAAAGAGATCGCAGACCAGCTCTATGTCACATTGCAAGAAAAGAACATTGAAAGCTATCTTCTAAGAGTCGATGATTGGGACATGGATCTGTATATTTATCATGAAGGAATACTCATCTATCGTTTGCTGTTTCTACAAAAAATATCAACCCCTCCTATTCCTGGAGAGACAAAACCCAAGATTGCTGTTGTCATTGGTGGGCTTGGGCAAACTCTACAATCTGAAATTATCGATCATCCGACACCACTCACACTGGCTTTTTCTCCCTCGAAACCCTTTTCCACCTTCATGGCTATCGAAGCAGCCAAAAACTGGCACGAAGTATTAATTGACATAAGAGACCAACCATCGGTTCCGAATCCGATAGAACTGTTGCCCTTTGCCAGTGGTTTTTTGCATCAGAACACAGAATTGTTTCGAACCGCTCAAGAAGCAACCTATGTATATCCTTCAAAGGGCACAGTATCGTCTTCCTTCCATCCTCTTTCTTTGCTTTCACGAAAATATATAGACGTACCCAACATCATAACAAGAGCAAAGTACAAAGCCATTACACAAGGTTTTGCTGGCATTCTAATCAACAGCCAAGACCCACAGAGAAATGCATTGCTCGAGTGGACGAAAAAAGCAGAGCAGGAGGGTTTTCATCTGGTTATGGCTTCTGAACTTCGCTATCGTCTTTCTGAAGCAACAACAATTCCCAAAGAGCCCGTAGAATAACCGTAAACTTCGCTCCCGTCTGAATCCCTTGCGCCCTTGGATAATGGCTAACAGGTAGTTGAATGATGCGTTTGGAGGAAAGTTTTTTTAATATCTCAGCATTGATCGCAGCACCTTTGGCTTCTAAGGACAGTGCTGAGAGAGCATCGTTTTTTATTAGTTTAAAGGCACAGTTTACATCGCGAATCGATATCTTCATGGCATGATTAACAAGTACAGCCCATACTTTTGCATAGAGTATTCTATATCTTGGATCTTTTCTGGGATAACGATACCCAATAATCACATCATATTCTGTGGTATATCTCCAAAATTCATGCAACTCATCAAGCCGAAATTGTAGATCAGAATCAGTAAAAAAAATCCACTTTCCCTTACTGTGCGCAAAGCCGGTTCGAAGTGCTGCACCATATCCTCGATTTTCATTATGCTGTATGAGCTTTACATGGGTATAAGATTGCACCAAAACAGCCGTTTTATCTTGTGATCCATCATCAATAACGATAATCTCAGCATTGTGGGTTTTTACGAATGGTAACGCCGCTTCCAAACAGGCTACTATATTTTTCTCTTCATTGTACGCTGGAAATACAATACTAAGATTAGGCTGTGACAACTTCACCCACCATATCATACTCGGTCGTTTGCGAGATGCGTACCTTTGTAAAGGCACCAGGTTCCAAGCTCTCTGGAGCTTTATCGAGATACACCACACCATCGACATCCGGTGCCTGCAAAGCTGTTCTTCCAACCTTAACAAAGGGGTGATCCTCAGAAGGACCATCTACGAGAACCTCTATTGTCTTCCCCTTATGAAGGGCACGTCGATTGGCGCTGATCTCTGCTTGTAAGGACATCAGCTCATTCTGACGCGCAAACTTGATATCATCCGCGACCTGTCCTTCCATGGTTGCGGCTTCTGTACCATCTTCTTGTGAATACGTGAAGACACCCACACGATCAAATTGCTGCTTGTGTACAAAATCTTTGAGAATAGCAAAGTCTTCCTGGGTTTCATGGGGAAACCCCACGATAAATGTTGTTCGAATGGTTACATTTGGGATGGCAGCACGAATTCGATCAAGGATCCGTTCTTGTCCGGCTCTTGTCACACCACGACGCATTCTTTTTAACATCGGACCGGAAGCATGCTGTAGTGGTATATCGATATAGCTACAAACTTTTTCCTCTTCTGCAATCGCTTCCAATAAAGACTTGGGTAAACCCATTGGATAGGCATAGTGCAATCGGATCCACCGAATACCATCTACTCGTGCGAGCGCACGAAGCAAGAGACCCAACGTGGTGCCATCTCTCAGATCTCTTCCATAGGAGGTTGAATCTTGGGACACCAGATTTAATTCTACAACCCCTTGTGCAGCAAGTTTCTCCGCTTCAGCCACCAATGAATCTATTCGTCTGGAACGCAATTTGCCTCGTAATGTCGGAATGATACAAAAAGCACAGCGATGATTGCATCCTTCGCTAATTTTAAGATATGCGGAATGTGTTTTCCAGGAGGGCAAACGCGGTGCAAATTCATCGTGAATATACATCGGTGTATCAATAAAACTTCTGGTATCGGGCTTTTTATTGGCAATCACATCTGCGATCCGATGATATTCTCCAGTCCCCAAAAAGAAGTCAACTTCTGGAAGCTCTCCTTCCAAGCTTTTCCCATACCTCTGCACCATGCAACCTGTAACGATTAGCTTTTTGCATTGACCACTCTCTTTATACTGCGACATATTTAAGATTGTATCAATCGATTCTTCGGTGGCGGATTGAATAAAGCTACAGGTATTGACAACAATGAGATCTGCGCCTTCGGGATCATCAACCAATTCAAAAGGCCCATTACGTAGTTTTCCAACCATGACTTCTGAGTCCACACGATTTTTGGGACATCCAAGGGAAATGAGGTGAACACGCTCTGACATGATTTACTCCTGTGCTCGTATAATTTCAGCACCTTCTGGAGGAACAAATTGAAACATCGATTGATCTTGTAAAGAATTTCTTTTTATATTGGAAAAGGATAATTCGACAGTACCCGCGTCTTCACTTTCTACAACAAATTTTGTGATCCACAATTCGGCTTTTGACATGGTAATCTCAAGTTTTTGGAATTGCTGCTCAGGCTTTGGTAGAACAGAAAGAACATAACCTTCTGCACTCTCTTCTTTTATCTTTACATTGTACTTCTTGGAGATACTCGAAAAATCGGTCAGTACATCAAACGCTTCATTGGCCTCACTCATATTACTTGAGATCAGAACTTGATTGTTCATTTCATTCCATAACGTTATGCTTTTGCCATCGGTATAATAGCTCTGTACCATAGGCGTTTGAAAATCCCATCGGATCAACTTCGGACGCATCGCATACAAGCGACCACTTTGTTCTATCGGCTCTGGGAATGCATCGCTTTTGGTGATCTGCGTAAAGTCTGCTTCTAGAGATTGCATATCTTTATGCTTTTCCGATATCTCATTCAATAAAACATTTACATCTGTTTGTGCCCAGCCCAAAGAACAGAAAAAATACAACATAATGACTCCAAAATCGCAAATTGATAGCTCGTTTATTTGACCATGGCAAACAACGGATGTGCAACAAATACATCTCAGGATCAGTTTTTATTCAACTGACAGGCTTTGCAAAAACCTTTCTTGGTCTTGCTCCATCCGCAGGGCCGATGACACCATCTTCCTCTAATGAATCCATTAAACGTGCCGCACGATTGTACCCAATCCGAAATTTTCGCTGAATCATTGAGGTCGATGCTTTGCCCATCTCTGCAACATATTCGACAGCCAAGCTGTAATACTCGTCTTTATCATCATCTTTATCGATCTGTGGAGATGCTTCTGGTGGTTGTGCTTCATAGGTTGGCTTGGCCTGATCGCGTAAAAAGTCCGTAACATTACGCACCTCATCATCTGAGATAAACGGTCCATGACAGCGAATAAGCGAACCCGATCCGGGTGGCAGGAATAGCATATCTCCTTTGCCAAGAAGGTTTTCACCACCATTTTGATCCAATATCGTGCGAGAGTCTGTTCGTTGACGAACTTGAAACGAGATCCGACAGGGCATATTCGCCTTGATCATCCCGGTGATAACATCAACGCTCGGACGCTGTGTAGCGACGATCAGATGGATTCCACATGCCCGTGCTTTCTGCGCTATCCGAATGATTGAAGATTCAACATCTTTACCAGCCACCATCATTAAATCAGCCAACTCATCTATAACGATAACAATGTAGGGCATTTTCTTTGGCTTTGGAGGTACACCTTTACCGCTCCATCCGATTGGAGCTAATTTTTTGGCTTTTTCAGGCGTCCAATCTTTCAGCTCTTTTTCCAAGCGCTGATTAAAGGATTTGAGCGTTCTTGTTTTGAACTTTGCCATTAGCGCATAGCGAGCATCCATCTCATCACAAGCCCATTTTAGGATCCCATTGGCAAGATTGGAATCCGTGATTACTGGATGAATAAGATGTGGAATATCATGATACATCTCAAACTCAAGCATCTTGGGATCGATCAGAATAAGCCGAAGAGAATCTGGAGAATGTTTGTACAACAAGCTCAAAATCATTGTATTGATACCAACACTCTTTCCTGAGCCGGTTGTTCCACCAACAAGAAGATGTGGCATCACAGCAAGATCACTTACAACCGGAAGACCTTCGACATTTTTACCCAAGACCAGTGGAAGCGCTCCCTCTTTCTTCTGAAAAGCATCTGAGCCCATCATATCCAAGCCCCAAATAATTTGACGTTGATTGTTGGGGATCTCTATACCTACAACATCTCTACCAGGGATGGGTGCTACAATTCGAACTCGAACAGCCATTAGAGCCATCGCAATATCATCAGAAAGACTTGATATCTTGGATACCTTAATACCGCGAGCTGGTTTGAATTCGAATGTTGTGATGACTGGGCCAGGACGGATCGCCATCACCTCACCCTTCACCTTAAAATCAGCCAATCGCTCTTCTAAGATAACCGCAAGTCTGCGCAATTCTTTTTCATCAAAATGCGCCACTTCTTCTTCATGTTCGTCCAACAGCCGTAAGGAAGGGAGGTTAAAGTCACTGTAATCCGTCTGCACAATAATCTCTTCTTTTTTCCCACCAGATATTAAATTGCCAGGATTGATCTCTGGACCGATTGGTTCCGAACTTTCAAGATGAATAACACCAGACATGGATTCTTCTGAATCAGAGACAATATTTTCCGACAATGGTTCATTGGAGAGATAATCTTCTGGTACATATTCTTGCACTTGTGGCTCTGGAATTCTTGTTTCTCGTGTAGGTCTTGGTTTTCTCTTTGGTTCTGGAGCAACAATATCGATGCTAGGAGCATCTGCTCTTTTCGACTGCTGCATGGAAGCCTCAGAATCACTCATACTTTCTACCAATGGTGGCTCAGAGAATGATTCTCTTTTCTTTTTCCTCGGCTTCACGACGGTTGGCCTTGCTCTCTCTTTTGAGGGCTCGCTTAAGGCTGGAAAATCAGAACTCGGTGATGAACTCGACATACTAATATGTTGCTCTATCTCACTGAGAAGAGCCTTTAATTCATCCTCTTCATTATGCTCGCTAGATGGAGAACCTTCAGAAATATTGGGATCTGAATGTTGATACCAAAAGGAAAGATCTTCATTCACCATGGTTGAGTTTTTAATATTTGCCAAGGCGTTAGTGGACTGTACTTGTTCTTTGTTCTTTCGCTTACTTCTTGTCTTCGAGGTCTTGTTCGCACTTGATAATCCTCGTTTGCTTTCCGTCTTCGGATTTTTTCCTGAAGATTGAGGATTAACCACATCATGTTTTGCACGGGTACGTTGCAAACCGACAATTGGTTCTTCAATCGAATATACCTTTGATTTGGTTGGTGGCAGAATTTTTGACTCTTTGGTGCCCATTTGGGATGCGATAGTCGAATCCCATGAAACCTCAACTGATTCACTTTTCGCTGCTTTTATTCGAGTTTTGGTAAGCTCAACCTCATGCTGAGAGTCCATAGAGTAATCATCGATCATGGGATTGTATTCTGAGTCAAAGTCCTCAATCGCTTCTGATTCATAATCTGTGACGTACCAGCGACTATTTTCTTCCTCTTCCCATTCCATCTCCGATTCTGAGTCATCCTTCGAAAACAACTTTTCTTTCATATCAACAACAATATCTTTTATCGAACATCCAACATCTTGGACAAAAGAGTACATACGTTTTCCTAGAGAGGGCCCTTTGGTCTCTAGACTTTCAATCCAGCTATTGGTAAAGCCACCTATATCCATTCCAAGAACCAATAACGAAAGCGTTACTGTCCATGCGATTACAGTTAACCATGCTCCTGCAGGGCCAACAGCCCAGTTTAACAAGCCAGCAGTTGAAAACCCAATGATACCTCCCGAATAAAATCCTTCTGCGGTTATTTCGGGCATAACCAAAGAGAGAGTACAGCTAAGAGCCCATAACAATCCAAAAAAACCAATAATTCGACCAATCCCACCTATATTACGATTGGCCAGTTTCCAAGCACATGTGCCACCAAGAAAAAGTACAGACCACGCACCATAACCCAGCACATAAAAAAGAAATCCTGCCAAATGATTTCCCAAAACCCCTCCAACATTCTGACCATTGTCGAGATCGGCATTAAAGGACATCATACTAAGTCCAACATAGATACAGAGAAATATACCCAAAAGATAGCTTAAAGACAAAATGCGTTCTTTGTGTTCAGCATAAAATTCAGAGAAACTCTTCTCTTCTACTTTTTGCGTGACAGGCTTAGACGTTTTGCGTGGCATTCTCTTTGATTGCTTGGAGAGATTTTTTTTGGTGCCGCGCTTAGAAACCACTGATTTTCGATTGGTTTTTTTGCTAACTTTCTTTGAGGATTGTGCTTTTTTGGGGGATTTTGATGATGACATTGGAAGAAAACCGGAAGGAAAAGAGATCATCATTACAATATCACATATCTCTTGACAGGTCACTACTTTTTTGGATTTCTTTTAAAAATTTAGCCAATGTACGTCTAAAATGAATATGCATGTAATTTTACAACCACCAATACAGTGGCGCATGTAATTACAAAAGAATTGCATTCTTCCATTTGCACTGCATGCAACTTTTCGATGGCCCATCAACATTTTTAATATGCAAAGACCAATCCCATTAGGAAGACCAATCCCATCGATTGTGTGCGTATATGAACATCACAATCAGTAGCCTACGACAAGTCCACCATGTACACGCAGATCATCATACTCAATGTCAAAGAATTCTGGAGTGCTCGCAAGCTGTGACCAGCCACCACCAAGTGTAAAATCTATCTGCTTCATCAATCGGAAACGCAAAGATGAATTCACTGAAATACGTGTATCATCTCTGGTTACAATCCCTTCAAAGGAATCCACTCGGTAGCGAAAATTACTTTTCCAAGTAACACGATTCATTATATTGACGGAATGCTCCAATCGGAATTGATTGTATACAGAGAAATTGGTAAAATACACATCCATAAAATCTTTGTCATATGCCAAGAGAATAGAGTGAGTGTCAGAGAACATATATGTTAGTGCCGAAGAGACACCCAAACCTTGTAGACCTTCGAGACTAATCTTTGCTGATTCCAAAGCTGTTGTGAGGGTCTGACCCAACGCAACACCTTCCGATATAGATTCGGTGTCATATGATGCCATACCATAATTCAAAGCCAACTTTAATAACAATCGGTCCGAGAATCGACCACTGATACCTGCTTGTGCTCTTGTTGTTGAACCATTGGGAATAACACTCACAAGCTCACAATCTCCTGCGAGATTTTGGGAACATGTAGACTCATTAAAGACAAGATTGTACTGCCAATCAAATGTCTCGCCTGCAACCTCAGCAAAAATAGATGTTCTGGGAAAGAACTTCCACTGAATATTGGTGTACCAGCCCAATGCTTGTTTGTTATTGAGGGTGTCTACTGGTCCATCTTTGGCAGATTGCGCATCTGTTACGTCTACCATTGTATATGATGCTCCACCACTGAATTCCAGAGCACTTCCTGGTCGAAAAACAAGACCAGCCTGGGTATTGTTATTCAATGATTGGATATAGGCAGAACCTGTATCATCGGCTGATGTTTCTCGCCCAGAGGAGAGAAATGTATTTTGAACCGACAAGCCGAACTGTTTGATGGGCAAAAGTTCCACTTCACTTAATACTTGCGCATCTCGAAAACGATCCAAGCCACTCAAATCAACTTGATCGGAAGAGATATACTTTTTGGCTCGATAATTAAGACCAAGAACCGTTTTGATCCCACCATTTTTGTATTTTAGCTTGAGATCTGGGTTGATCAATATCGCCGTGCCTGACGTCAAAGGCTGGCCAATAGAATCCCCTGTGGAAGTTTCAAGCAACCCTTCTTGAAGATATAAGTTTGTTCTGTATTCAGAACCAAGACTAATGGATGGTGCAAATTGAAGGTAATCGCCTCCAATGTGATCATCAGCATATGCTTGAGATAGAAATAAAAACGAACCCAAGACAGTCATGTATCCCGAAATGTGTGGTAGAGATACCATCTTGAAACCTCTTATTGATAAGGAGAACTAGCAGGAGGAGGAGCAGTTGCCTCTGATTCCAAACCACCACTAGACCCTTCTGATGTACTCGTACTTGCTTCTGACTCTGCTACGTTGTTTTCTATTGTATCTGTAGCAAACTCGGATTCATCTGTTTCAATAGATGAAAAAATCTTTGAGTCGTCAAAAGTAAAATTCAATGTACTGCCTTGATCTGTGGACTGAGACTTTGCACTTGCAAGACATGTCTCAACCTCGTCTCTATATTGACTTGCGGATCGCAATGCAACTCGTATTTTCTCTAACTCTGTTTCAGCCATTAATGGAGGTAACGAATTTTGATTTAAGGTCGCAATTGATTTTTTGGAAAACTCCATCAATGTTGCAATCGAAACCTGACGAGCAGAGATACATTGCTCTTGCTCCGAATCTCGTTTTCTACGAGCTTCTTCAAGCAATTTGCTGACATTCCGCGAAATATCACTTAGTTCTGTGAAAGAGGTCTTGGCCTGAGAATATGCTTTCTCCGGAGAAAAATCCGGGCTATCCGCATATACCAATAATCCAAAACAAAAGAGAGAAAACATAACTTCACCTATTTAGATTGTACTTATTCCGTTTTCAAAATGTAGGTTTTCTGAAAAGGTACACCTTCACAATTCGACGGAAACTTCCATTTCTTAACTTTTCTTTTTATACAGCTTTCAAGTTTCTTACTTTTCAGACTACCAGAGGCAAAAGATATCTTGTGTCCTGATTTTTTTATCACCACTTTAATCTTTATCTTACCCGCCAAAGAAGGATCATTTGCCACGGCTTGATCATAGCAAAAATTTATATTGCCTTGTTTCTTACGAACAACAGACTTGATCTCTACCTTGCACTTTCCGCCACTTGCTTTCATCGATCCAGATTGCACTTTGACTTTTTTACGAACCTTTACCTTCGCTTTTTTTACTTTGACTTTCCCGGTTCCACCTGCTTTGCTAACTTTTATATTGGAGCCTTTCTCGAGTTTTCCTGAATCGACCTGGGCAATGGCAACACCACCACCAGAAGTTGTGTTGGTGTTTTTTAGACTGATCTCTACACTGTCTTCGCTAAACGCTTTCATAGAAGACAATACGGGTGCACCGCTACCCTCTGCACCGAGCAAAGCGGTTGCACTTAATCCTGCGATCTCATCCATAGCATTGTTGACATCAGCTTCCGTTGCCTTCGCATTCGGATCATTATTTTTATTGTCCGCAACAACATCCTCCGAATCATCTGATACGTCTTCAGTCTCGTCTTTTTTCTCTTCTTTGGTCTCTTTGGAAGTTGCTTCCCCATTTTCATCTTCTATCGCGTCAGAATCATCGGGAATTTCCGGCTCCTCAATATCCATTTGAACTTTGAGATACTTGGCGATCTCGTCGGCAGTTAATTCTGGTTCTTCAGGATGCTCATATATAATGGTTGCATATACAAACAACATGATCGAGCAAATTGTATTGAAGGAAAGCAGGCTCAAAAATAGCAGATCATCATCTTCTAAGAATTTTTCTTTATGAATATAATGTGATTGCATAGCAAGCGGGGGGGCGTCAATAAATTGGAAGATAAACGTAAACTCTCCGACACTGACTTTTCCTTTACTCGATTCACTCAATCGTACTGAATACACTCCCCCTTTCGACTTCACACCATTTTGATTTTGGAGATCATTAAGCTGAACTGTATTGCTTTTCGAGGCCATTAATTTCCCATCCATCTGCGATGTGAAATTTAGATAATATGCCCCTCCCTTGGTTTGAAACAAAGTGTGCTTCTGAAATCCGGACACCAAAAAATTGACATCACCACCAACACCTATCGAAAAAGTATTATGGGGGAGCAAAAGGTGCTCCCCTAGTATAGATTGCTGTTTTGCTACACCTATTCTAAGAACTTTTTCAAAACGAAAGTTATCTTTTTTTGCCATCGAAACTCCACAACCCAAAATTACTTACTTTTATATTCGACAAATGTAATGATCGAAACGTTGCAAATAATCCTATTGTATAATGTTTTAGCGGATCACTTTTGGATTAGTACAAACTGAAAATCAAAGAATTCCGCTTTACCTGCAGTATACATTACTTCACGCATTAAAGAATAAGGAATATTTTGATCAAATTGTAGAACCATCTTTCCATCAAATTTGTATCCTTTCACTTGGCTTTGAATGGCTTCTGTTTTTTCTCTTTTGTCATTTAGTGCTTCAAAGAGCTTATTGATCGCCAAGCCTGTTTTCTCTTCTGCTGGAACAGCATACGATCGAACATTGGCAAGATTGGGATTTGCAGATTCCATAACAGAAGCCACTTCTTTACCATCCAATAAGATCTGATTCTTTTGTACAACAA